>Ga0334896_1001542_pt1 | contig 19056 bp, 18 predicted proteins | sample GraSluR3_MG_8_FD_207734 | JGI IMG/M metagenome (GOLD analysis project Ga0334896, IMG submission 207734) | Sludge microbial communities from methane-producing bioreactor in Wageningen University, Netherlands - Granular Sludge_27_06-R3 | ecosystem: Engineered > Bioreactor > Anaerobic >... | reverse complement strand
CGTAATTTTCGTTGTTTGCGTTTGTGTTTAATTGCCGGCTGTTTTACGTGGTGCCGAGCGTACCACGGCTCGCTGCTCCTGATTCTATTATCCCCGTCGAAACCAAATACGCCCCCATAAAAATTTTGCTTAGTACCTCTCCTTCATGGCCCTTTCTATCCTTCTTTCGGCATCCTTTTTGGCCAGGTCGTGCCTTTTGTCATAGGTTTTCTTGCCCCGGGCCACTGCCAGTTCCACCTTGATAAGTCCCCGGGTTATATACACCTTTAACGGAACAAGGGTCAAACCTTTCTGCTGCGTATACCCGATAAGCTTTCTTATTTCTTTCTTGTGCACAAGAAGCCTTCTGGTCCTCAGCGGGTCCCTGTTGTATATATTGCCCTTCTCATAGGGACTTATGTGCATATTATGAAGGTACAGTTCTCCATTGTCAACCCTGGCAAAGCTGTCCTTAATATTGACCTTTCCGCTTCGGATGGATTTAACCTCGGTCCCCACCAGCTCAATACCCGCTTCCAGGGTCTCTTCCACAAAATAGTCATGCTTCGCTTTTTTGTTCCTTGCTATTACCCTGACATCATCGGCCATCCTGTCTGCACCTGCTTTACCGGATAAAATTAACCCTATTTGTCGGGCAAATAGGGCCTTCTTCTCTGGCTACCATCATGATATACCACATCACCCGATTTGTCAAGCGATTATGTTAACCGCAGCGGCCTGTTAGGCCGTGTACCAAGAAGCCTGTCCCTGTTTTTGGTCTATACCAGTGTAAAATCCAGTTTTTTGTCGGCAAGGTTTGCCTTTAACACCTGCACCTTCACCGCATCTCCAATTTTATAGGTTTTCCTGGTTCTTTCGCCCAGCAGCATATATTTCTTGTCGTCGAAATGGTAATAATCGTCCACCATGTAACTGACCCTGACCATGCCCTCTATCCCGTTGTCCAGCTCCACAAAAATGCCAAAGGCTGTAACGCCGGACACGATGCCTTCAAACTCCTCGCCTATCCTGTCCGCCATATACTCCACCTTTTTCATGTCCTCCACTTCCCGCTCGGCCTCGTCGGCCGCCCTTTCGCGCTCGGAGGACTGAAACGCCGCCCTTTCAACAAATCCCTTCAGGTATTCCGCCCTTTGCTGGTTTATTTTGCCCTTCAGCGTTTCCTTCAGTATCCGGTGTATTACAAGGTCCGGGTACCTCCTTATCGGGGAAGTAAAATGGCAGTAGTATTTCACCGCAAGGCCGTAGTGCCCGAGGCTTTCCTGGTAGTACCTGGCCCGCTTCAGTGCCCTGAGCATAAGGGTGTTTATTACCCTTTCTTCCTTTTTACCCCTGACTTTTGCAATAAGGCCCTGCAGTGCCTTTGGGTGCACCTTTTTTATACCCTTTATCGAGTACCCGAAGTTATATATAAACTCGTTGAAGGCTTCTATTTTTTCGCTGTCCGGCTCCTCATGCACCCTGTATATAAATGGAACGCCCAGCCAGTACATGTGCTCCGCTACCGTCTGGTTGCATACCAGCATGAACTCCTCGATAATCCTGTCCGCCGTTCTTCTTTCCACCCTTACTATATCCGCAGGTTTCCCCGCATCATCAAGTATGACCTTGTTTTCGTCCAATTCAAACTCCAGGCTTCCCCTTTCAGCCCTCTTTCTACCGAGAATCTCGTGTAGCTTCTGCATGATCTTGAAGTCTTCCACCAGGTATCCGTAGCGCTTCTTAAGCTCCGGGTCGTCTTTTTCCAATATGTCCGAAACATCCGAGTAGGTCATCCTCTCACTGGTCCTTATTACGCTTTTATGTATCTCATACTCCACAACATCTCCCCGGCCGTTTATATTCATAAACACCGACATGGTCAGCCTGTCCACCCTCGGATTTAGGCTGCATATGTCGTTTGAAAGCCTTCCGGGCAGCATGGGTATTACCCGATCCAGAAAATATACGCTGGTTCCCCGGCTGTAGGCTTCCCTGTCCAGCAGCGAATTTTCTTTCACATAATGCGTCACGTCGGCTATATGAACCCCCAGCCGGTAATCGCCGTTTGGAAGCCTTTCAACCGATACCGCATCGTCCAGGTCCTTGGCATCGGCACCGTCAATGGTGACTATCCTCATATCCCTCAAATCCAGCCTGTCTTTTAGCTCTGTATCAGATATATCCCCCGACAGTGCCCCGGCTTCCTCAAGCACATTATCCGGAAACTTTTCCGGAATGTCGTAGCTCCTTATTACGGACAGCACGTCCACCCCGATATCGTCCCTGTGCCCCAAAATCTCGGTAATATTTCCCTCGGGGTTTCTTCTTTTCCCGGGCCACAGTACTATTTCGGCAACAACCTTGTCCCCTTCTCTTGCACCCATCGTATCATCCCGTGCAATAAATATATCGTCCAGTATCCGCGGATCGTCGGGCACCACGAACCCGAAATTCCTGCTCTTTTCAAAGGTGCCCACCACCTTTTTGTTTGCCCTTTCTAGTATGCGTATTATTTCTCCTTCGGTCCTTGCTCCTTCCGTTTTGCTTTTAATTATCTTGGCAACAACCCTGTCGTTGTGCATGGCACCGTTTATTCCGTCGGCGGGTATATAAATATCCTCGTACATCTCGTCCCGCGGCAGTACAAACCCGAAACCTCTCTGGTTGCACTGAAGCCGGCCCACCACAAGGTCCATTTTTTCGGGTATTCCATAGCGTTTTTTCCGGGTCTTAATTATGTCCCCTTCCGATTCCATGTCCCTTAAAATTTGCAGAAAATCCGCCGCATCCATCCGCTGCAGCTCTAAGTTGTCCAGCAGTTCCTCCGCCGTCATAGGGTTGTATGCCCTTTCTTTCATGAATTCCAGTATTACTTTTTTGATCTCCAAACCTGTCATCCTCCGTCCTTACTTTCGATTTGCACATAAATGCTTCTATAACCTATTATTAACCGCCGGCATGGTTTTAAAACTGAAAACCTGTTAATAAAAACAAAGGGCACCGGAGATTATTCCCGATGCCCTGAAATATCCGTTACATGAACAGCGGCGCGAACACCAAAGCCACAATGGTCATAAGCTTTATCAGGATGTTTATCGACGGTCCCGAGGTATCCTTGAAGGGGTCCCCTACCGTGTCCCCCACAACCGCCGCCTTATGGGCCTCGCTGCCCTTTCCGCCGTGAGCGCCGCCCTCTATATATTTCTTGGCGTTATCCCAGGCACCGCCGGAATTCGCCATCTGTATGGCCACCAGCACCCCGGTTATCAGCGAACCGGCCAGAAGGCCTCCCAGCGCTTCGGGGCCCAGCACAATACCTGTAATGAGCGGAGCTATCACCGCCAGCAGTCCGGGGAATATCATTTCCCTCAAGGCAGCCGCCGTGCTGATATCAACGCATTTTGCATAATCGGGTTTTCCCTTGCCCTCCATAATGCCGGGTATATCCTTAAACTGTCTCCTTACCTCTTCAATCATCTGGAAAGCTGCCTTTCCAACCGCCTCCATGGTTATCGCCGAGAACAGGTATGGCAGCATGCCTCCAAGGAACATCCCGACAATAACTTCCGGCTGTATTATATTTATTATTTGAAGGTTAACAACCTGCGAATACGAAACGAACAGCGCCAGCGCGGTGAGTGCGGCCGAACCTATGGCAAACCCCTTGCCTATGGCCGCCGTGGTATTACCAACGGCATCAAGCTTGTCGGTTATTTGCCTCACCTCAGGCGGCAGTTCCGCCATCTCGGCAATACCTCCAGCATTATCGGCAATGGGGCCGTAAGCGTCAACCGCTATGGTCATCCCGGCAGTCGAAAGCATCCCAACAGCTGCCAGGGCTATCCCGTAAAGCCCGGCCACCTTGTAGGATATCAGTATACCTGCTGCTATACTTATTATCGGGAAGGCGGTGGACTGCATTCCAACGGCAAGACCGCTTATTATATTGGTTGCGGCACCGGTCTTGGACTGGTCGGCAATCCTTTTAACCGGTTTAAAATCTGCGGATGTATAGTACTCGGTAAGCTGACCGATTAATAGTCCGACCACAAGACCGGAAACCACAGCAAGGAAAGGCCTGAGGTCGGCGAACAGCCATCGGCTTAACAAAAACCCGGAAATAACCACTATCAGCCCGCTTACGTAGGTACCCATCATAAGGGCCTTCTGCGGGTTGGCATCCTCATCCGCCTTGACAAACTGCGCACCTATTATACAGGCAATTATTCCGCTTGCCGCCAGAAGCATCGGGAAAAGTACCCCGTTGGCCTGGCCGGCATATATTACGGTTCCCAGGGTCATGGCAGCTATTATTGAACCCACATAGGATTCGAACAGGTCCGCTCCCATGCCTGCCACGTCACCCACGTTATCCCCTACATTGTCGGCTATTACCGCGGGATTCCTCGGGTCATCCTCGGGAATTCCGGCTTCCACCTTTCCGACCAGGTCGGCCCCCACATCGGCGGCCTTAGTATAAATACCTCCGCCTACACGGCCGAACAGGGCTATGGAGCTTGCACCCAGGCCGAACCCGGTAACTATGTTTGCGCTGCCGAAAACTATGTACAGTATGCCTAAACCCAGCACTCCGAGGCCGACAACGCTCATACCCATAACCGCTCCGCCGGAAAAGGCTATACCCAAAGCCTTGTTCATACCCCGCCGTGCACCGTTTGCAGTCCTGACATTTGCTTTGGTGGCAACCCTCATACCGTAGTACCCGGTGGCGGCTGAAAACAATCCTCCCACAAGAAAACACACTGCTGTCTGCCAGTCAATCAAAAATGTAAGTGCAAAAAACAATACTACCACAAATATGGCAAGGCTCCTGTATTCCCTCGTAAGGAATGCCATTGCCCCTTCCTGTATATAAGAAGCTATCTCCTTCATCCTGTCGGTACCGGCATCCGCCTTTTCAATCCGGGATGACAGGATAAGGGCAAATATAAGAGCAATAATCCCCACTGCGGGAATCACATAAAAAAACTCAGTCATCTAAAGTACCTCCCAAAGTATTCATTTGTTCATAAAAGTTTACTGCAGTAATACCAAAACAACCGAAGTAATCACAAAACCTATGGCGCCTACCGTTGTAATCTTCGCCAGCAGAGCTTCGTATCCTTTGCTCTTGCCCTTTCCAAGAAGCGTTTCAGCCCCACCGGCAATACTGCCCGAAAGCCCCGCGCTCTTGCCCGGCTGAAGCAGTATGCTGGCTATCAGGCCAATACTGACTATAACATGGACAACTATTACGAAACTTCGCATATATCCTGCACCCCCCAGCTTGTCAAATCAACAAAGCTATTTTAACACACGGTATAGTAAAATACAACACCTTTGCGGCGCCGCCGGCGGTCTGCAGCCGCTAATCTGCTGCCGCAGCGACCTGCCCTCCTGCTGCAGAATGGGAACCATCCCCTGTCGCATATATTGTCCAGACGGGATTAATTATATCCCCGGCTGCCTTATATTATAGAATACGTTCCTTCCCGTGTACCGGGCTGCAGCACCCAGCTCTTCTTCTATACGCAGCAGCTGGTTATACTTTGCCACCCTGTCGGTCCTTGACGGGGCACCGGTTTTAATCTGGCCGGCATTTACCGCCACCGCCACGTCGGCAATGGTGGTATCCTCTGTCTCACCGGAGCGATGGGACACTACCGCGGTGAACCCGGCCCTTTTTGCCATTTCAATGCAGTCAAGGGTCTCGGTAAGGGTACCTATCTGGTTGAGTTTAATTAGGATCGAGTTGGCGGTATTTCCCCCTATACCCCTTATAAGCCGGTCGGTATTGGTTACAAACAAATCGTCACCAACTATCTGTATCCTTTCCCCCAGTTCCCTTGTCATAAGGGCCCAGCCTTCCCAGTCCTCCTCGGCAAGGCCGTCTTCTATGGACAGGATTGGGTATTTGTCAGCAAGCCCGCTGTAATATTCCACCATCTGCTGTGAGGTTTTAACCTCGCCCTCGCCCTTAAGATGATACTTCCCGTCCGCGAAAAATTCCGTGGCCGCCGAGTCAAGGGCTATGCCTATCTCGTCTCCCGGAGAATATCCCGCCTTTTCTATTGCCCGGATTATTACCTCTATGGCCTGGGCGTTGGATTCAAGGTTGGGGGCAAATCCTCCCTCGTCCCCGACCGAAGTGTTCAAACCCTTATTTTTAAGGACTTTTTTTAGATTATGGAACACTTCGGCTCCCATTCTGAACGCCTCACCAAAGGATTTTGCACCAACCGGCATTATCATAAATTCCTGGATGTCCACATTGTTGTCGGCGTGCTTGCCCCCGTTTAGGATATTCATCATAGGTACCGGCAACTGTTTTGCGTTAACACCGCCTATGTACCGGTAAAGCGGCAGGCCCAGTGCCGCAGCCGCGGCCTTTGCCGCTGCCAGCGATACTCCCAGTATTGCGTTGGCTCCCAGTTTGCCCTTGTTATGGGTACCGTCCAAATCTATCATTAGGCTGTCTATCTCCACCTGGTCCAGGGCATTATACCCGATAAGCTCGGGAGCAATTATCCCGTTTACGTTGTGCACCGCTTTAAGTACACCTTTGCCCAGGAACCGGCCCGAATCATCGTCCCTCAATTCCACCGCCTCAAAGGCACCGGTGGATGCACCCGAAGGGATGCCCGCCCTGCCGACAAAGCCGCTTTCCAGCAAAACTTCAACTTCCACCGTCGGGTTGCCCCTGGAATCCAGTATTTCCCGTGCATATATTTCCCTAATAAGCGTCATTTCAGCTTTTCTCCCTTCCCATAGTATGTTTGATTATTCCCAAAAACTCGTCCGCCTTGAGGCTTGCACCCCCCACCAGGGCCCCGTCTATATTGGGCCTTCCCATAAGCGATGCGGCATTTCCGCTCTTTACGCTGCCCCCGTACAGTATTCTGATTTCATCGGCACAGCCTTCATCCGCAAGCCCTTTTAAAATCCCCCTTATATATCCAATGACCCTGTCCGCCTCTTCGGCTGTGGCAGATTTTCCGGTACCTATGGCCCATACAGGTTCGTAGGCGATAACCACACTGCCAATCTCTTCCTTTGTCAGGCCGCTTAAACCGTTGGTAACCTGGCGCTGTACCACCTCTTCTGTCCTGCCCCGCTCCCTTTGTTCAAGGGTTTCGCCCACGCACAGGATTGGAACCATACCGCTTTTTAAAACCTTTTTTATCTTTTTATTTATCACTTGATCGGTTTCCCCGAAGATCCCCCTTCTTTCGCTGTGCCCCAGTATTACCATCTCCACCCCAAGGTCCCTTAACATGGCCGCAGAAATCTCACCGGTAAAGGCACCGGCATCCTCGTAAAAGACGTTCTGGGCTCCGAGTTTTACATCTGTATTCTTAAGCGCATCTGCGGCATCCCTGAGGGCGGTGAATGGCGGACAAACGGCGATGTCAACATCGTTTCCGCTTAATCCCTTTTTCAGTTCTTCTATCAGTCCAACCGCCTCTTTGCCTGTTTTATTCATCTTCCAGTTTCCGGCTATTAGTGGTTTCCTCACAATATCACTCCCATTACTGTTTATTCATTAAACCGGCAACCCCGGGCAGTTCTTTCCCTTCCAGGAATTCCAGCGACGCCCCCCCTCCCGTGGAAACATGGGTCATCCTGTCTGCGCAGCCCGTCTGCGTGACCGCAGCAACCGAGTCGCCGCCACCCACTATTGTTACACCGCCGCATTCCGCCATTGCTTCGGCTATTTCCATGGTACCCTTCGCGAAGTTTGGCAGTTCAAAGGCTCCCGCCGGCCCGTTCCACAGCACCGTTTCGGATTCAAGAATTATGCGGCGGAAAACTTCGATTGTCCTGTCCCCTATATCAAGGCCCATATAATCCGAAGGGATGTTTTCCACGTTCACCGTGTAATGATCTGCGTCGTTATCAAATGATTCGGCAGCAACAACATCCTCCGGCAGCACTAGTTTCACTCCTTTTTCCCGGGCTTTATATATAATTTCCGACGCCAGCCGGACCTTGTCCTGCTCCAGCAGTGACCTGCCCACGTTAATGCCCTTTGCGTTCAGGAAGGTAAAGGCCATACCGCCGCCTATCAGCAGATTGTCCACTCTGTCAAGAAGACTTGATATTACACCGATCTTGGTTGAAACCTTTGCACCGCCCAATATAGCGGTAAAGGGTCTTCCGGGGTTTTTAAATAGCCCCCCCAGTGCCTTCAGTTCCTTCTCCATAAGAAAACCTGCAACGGCGGGCAGGTACCCTGTTATACCGGTTGTGGAAGCATGGGCCCTGTGGGCTGCCCCGAATGCGTCATTCACGAATATCTCCGCCATTTTGGCCAGTTTTTCTGCAAAACCGGGCTGGTTTTCGGTCTCCTCCTTGTGAAATCTTACATTCTCAAGCAGCAACAGTTGTCCCTGCTTAAGTTTTGATGCCTTGTCCAGGGCGTCATCACCTATTGTGTCATCCGCCATTATCACGTTTTTGTCCAGCAGTTCTTCAAGCCTTTGGGCCACCGGCCGCAGGCTGTATTTGCTGTCGACCTTTCCCTTCGGTCTGCCAAGGTGCGATATCAGAATAACCCTGGCCCCACTGTCTGACAAATACCGTATCGTCGGGAGGGATGCGGTTATTCGGGTATCGTCGGTTATTCTGCCCTGCCCGTCAATCGGTACATTGAAATCACAGCGAACCAACACCCTTTTGCCCGAAACCTTCACGTCCCTTACCGTCTTTTTCTCCACTTAAGTACCTCCTCTGTAATCAAGTGCCTGATAACGCAGGTTCCTTTATTTTATTACCCGTAATATATTCTACCAGATCTGCTACTCTGTGGGAATAGCCCCATTCATTATCATACCATGCAAGTACCTTTACCATGTTATTCTCCATAACCATGGTTGAGGGTGCATCTATTATTGTTGTCTTATTTTCTGCTCATATCCCTATTATATTCTTTAAGAAAAATAGCAGATTTTTGATACCAAGGTTTTTTGCATAAAACAAAGGGCCGTATAAAACAGCCCCGTTTTTTAATGCCATAGAAATGGTACAAAATTCGCCGGAACCTTCTATACCCCCTTACCGGCCATGTAACGCACCAGGTCAAGCACCCTGCACGAATACCCCCACTCGTTGTCATACCATGCCAGCACCTTAACCATATCCCCGTTTACAACCATGGTTGAAAGACCGTCCACTATCGATGAATAGGGACTCTTTTTGTAGTCGATTGAGACAAGGGGTTTTTCACTGTATTCCAGTATTCCCTTCAGCCGGCCGGCGGCAGCTTCTTCAAAAACCCTATTGACCTCTTCCCTGCCGCCAACTTTTTTATTCACCAGAGCGACAAGGTCCACAAGGGATACGGTGGGGGTCGGAACCCTTATTGCCATTCCGTTTATCCTGCCTTCCAGCTGGGGCAGGACCAGTGAAACCGCCTTGGCGGCACCGGTAGTTGTCGGTATCATGGACAGGGCTCCCGCCCGGGCCCTTCTCAAATCCTTGTGCCTTGCATCGTGTATGTTCTGGTCGTTGGTATAGGCATGCACCGTAGTCATCTGCGCCTTGTTTATCCCGAATTTCTCGTCCAGCACCTTTGCCACCGGTGCCAAGCAGTTGGTGGTACATGAAGCGTTTGAAACAATATGGTGCTTGTCCGGCTCATAACTTTCCTCATTGACACCCATAACCACCGTTATGTCCTCGTCCTTGGCCGGAGCGGTAATAACCACTTTTTTTGCCCCCGCATCCAGATGCTTCCGGGCGGTTTCCCTGGTTCTGAAAGCTCCGGATGATTCGATAACAATATCAATGCCGAGTTCCTTCCACGGCAGTCCTTCCAGACCCAGTCCGGTCAAGCCTTTAAAGCTCTTATCTCCGACCAGTATATCGTCGCCTTCAACTCTAACCTCTTCCTTGTATGTATCATAAAGCGAATCATACTTAAAAAGATGGGCCTTAACGGCATTATCCGAAGACCTTGCGTTAATCGCCACAAACTCCAAATCCTTTACGTTCTGTTCCAACGCAGCCCGGAGCACGTTTCTGCCTATCCTCCCGAACCCGTTGATTGCAACCCTTACAGTCATTCAGTATCCCTCCATATTTTTTAATAAGTTTAATTTAATTAAGCTTATTATTAACCATAATAATAAGTTTAATAAATATTAATCAACAATACCGTTTTCTTCTGCTGGAGGAGGCGATTCCGAGTTCGTCCCTGTATTTTGCTACCGTTCTCCTTGATATATTGATGCCCCTTGAATTCAGTATGTCGGTGATGCGCTGGTCGCTTATGGGCTTCTTCGGGTCCTCCTTGTCGATTATCCCCTTTATTGCCTCTTTGATGCTTTCGGAGGATATTCCTTCTCCGTAGACGCTGCTTACCCCGCTGGTGAAGAAGAACTTCAGCTCATATATTCCCCTTGGGGTCTGGACATATTTACCGTTTGTGGCCCTGCTCACCGTCGATTCGTGTACCCCCACCTTTACGGCTATATCCTTTAAAGTTAACGGTTTCAAGGCTTTAACGCCGCTGTGGAAGAATTCCTTCTGGTATTCAACTATCGCATTCACCACTTTGTACAGCGTCATTCTGCGCTGCTCAATGCTCTTAATCAGCCAGAGTGCGGATTCCAGCTTTCCGGTTATATATCTTGAAATACCCGGCTGGTCCTGGCAGCTGTTTAGTATGCTCCTGTAATACGAGTTAATAATAAGCCTTGGCGCGGCACTGTCGTTCACCAGTACAACAAACTCATCATTTATCTGTTTTACCACCACATCCGGTGCTATATACTTGACATCGCCTGAATTGTGAAAGGCCCTTCCGGGTTTTGGTTCCAGGGTTTTGATGATATCGTACGCCCTTTGGACTTCGGCGGTTAAAATGTTTAATTCCCTGGCAATGTGATTAAATTTTTTGTCGCCAAGTTCCTTAAGATATCCGCCCACCAGTTTCCTTACCAACGGGTCGTCTATGCCCTTTGCATCAAGCTGCAGCATCAGGCATTCCTTAAGGTCCCGGCTGCCGACGCCTGTGGGATCAAAGGTCTGTATAACCGATAACACCTGTTCAACTTCTTTGCTTTCTACCTTGAAAACCGCTGCAACCTCCTTAACGTCCGCGGTCAGGTAACCGTTACCGTCCAGGCTCTCTATTATATACTCCCCTATCTCCCTCTGATGTTCCGGCATAATCGTAATGTGCAGCTGAAAAAACAAATGATCCTTAAGGGTTGTATGGCTGGGTATATAATTCTCATAGGAAAAATCGCTGTCCGGATCGCTGTTGTAACCATATTCACCCCTGGTATATTCCACATTTTTGACAATCTGTGATAACAGGCTTTCCCCGTCTTCCATGGAGTTAAGCTCTCCGTCGTCTTCCCTTTCCTCAATCAGCGGGTTTGTCTCAAGTTGCTGCTGAATGTATTCCCTTAACTCCAACGATGGCAGCTGTAAAATTTTTATCGCCTGCTGCAGTTCCTGGGTCATTATTAATTTTTGGGTTTGTTCCAGGGATAAATTAAACCCCATTTTCATAATGATCTCCCCTATAACCAGATTGATGCTGCAAACATCCCCTTTACACCGTCTATTATATAATATTATAGCATAACTTACTTAATCACAAATAGTGGAACTAAAAAAGAGCTTCCCGCCGGGAAGCTCCTAAAAGTAATGCCTCTATTGCTGTGCATCCTTGGTTATATAGCCTTCCTTTTTGAGCAGGTCGGCTGCCTCATCCAGCTGGTCCTCCGCCACCATAACCACCGGCCCGGTACATCCCATACCGGTCTCGGCGTAAATTTTTCCCTTCCACAAAACCTCCACTGCGCTGTCAAGGTCAATAATGTCTATTCCCGATATGGAAGCGGTAACTATTTTTTTGGGCGGAGCCTGTACCTTTTCTTTGCTTTCTGCCGCCGGCTGGTCCTTTTTGGTTTGAACCAGCAGATCCTCCAGCCCTGCTTTTTTGGCTGCCGCCATTTCCCCGGCCGTCATTTCGGCAAGCCGTCCCCGGGCAAGCCCGGCGGCATATTCTATTGCATTGGCGGCCACCGGGGCCCCGGATGCCCTGGACAGTATCAGAATTATCCTTGAATACCCTTCACCGACACCGGGCCCGTAACCGTATCCCACCGCTTCATAACTGCCGCCTGTGGTATAGGAAGAGAATACTTTCATGAGTATGTTACCGGTCAGTGTATCGGTAACCATAATATCGGGAGTTCCGGTAAGCAGGTCGTTACCCCTCATCACATGGCCGCCGTCACTTCTTCCGGACACGGCAAAGTTAATTTCATAACCCTTTTCGTTCAGCCCAAGCAGTATTCTTTCGGTCTGCCTTGCACCGTCCACATTGAGTATGCCCAGGGTCGGCCTGGGGTTGCCCATAGCCTTTGCACAGGCAATACCGCAAATGGCGTTTCTTACCATCGCCTCCACCCTGGCCACCGCGGAAGTTCCGGTTGTGGTGGCTATATACATTTCCTTTCCGGCACCGGGGGTGAGCACCCTGCCCACCGTTGAAACACCTATGGGAAAATTATAGTGCATTGTAACACAGCAGTCTATTTCACCGCTGTCAAGCATTTCTTCCATTTTTTCATGCATTTTGTCTTCGTCTTCCACTGCAACTGTTCTCAGGTCGCTGTTTCCGGAAGAGCCTATAAGCACCACCTCAATCGCCGGGTTTCGTGCCGCCGCAAGCTGGGCACCCTTCACAAGCTCCTCTGTTCCGAGTTCGCTTCCGAGGGTCGTAAGCCCCACCCTTATTCTCTTTGCAAAACTCCCGGTCTCCAGTCCCTCCGCCATCTGATTGAACACATCACCGATTATCTTCTTAACATTATTTTCCAAGCGCTCTCACCCCTGTTCCGCCAGCAGCTGGGCTGCAAATTCTTTCAGGCTTTGAGCTATCATTGCCTTTACTTCCTTCTCGCTTATCCCGGTTTCCGCTCCGGTCTTACCTGAATTTCTTTCCACAATTATGGATACACCGTCAAAAAGGTTGGTCATACGGCCGAGGAACAGGCTCCCTTTTCCCACAATCATTGCCCGCTGCATTAGGCCCTTTTGCATCATATCCCTGCAGTGTCCCAGAAATGGCACCCCCGAGGGTATATGTCCCTGGGTGGGAGCAAATCCCGGCATCCCGTGCTTTTCTGTAAATTCGACCAACTGTTCCCTCTTAAGCTCGTTTCGTTTAACCCCCAGGGCACCTATCATTTTATAGTTTGCGGTCGGAACGTCCCCGGCGCCCGCCGGCACGGTTATTTCAGGATTCTGCATTTCCACCGAATACTTGTCAATATCGGTGATTTTAAGGCCGCCCTTTTCCAGGGGCGATATCACCAGTGAAGTAATGACCGCCTGGGGTGAAGACCCCGTTCCAACTTTATGGAATCCGACCAGGTCGGTCCTAAGTACCGGGTTCACACCGTCGTTTTCACTTATCAGCACCGCAAAGCCGCCCAGCACATCCTCCAGCACCGGCAGTCCCTTGGCCACATGGTCTTTGCCGTTCATTCCCAGCTTGGCTGTTGCTCCACCCGCCACAATGGCTACATTTTTGTACACTCCCGACTTAACAAGGGCTGCCGCCTCTATAAGGGCATGGGCGGGAGCGGCACAAAAGCCCCTGACATCCGAACCGGTCGCATTTACACAGCCGGAAACTTCGGCGATGGATTTTGCGAAATTACCGCCGCCTCTCTGGTTGATATCCCCACAGGCCTCTTCAGAGCACTCAATAACATAATCAATTTCACCCGGGTCAATATTGTTTAACTTGAGCAAGTCAACCAGCGCCAGCACACCGGATGCCTTGGTAACCAGGTTTTCAAACATAACGTGGGCGCTTAGGTTTATATCCCTGTCATGGGCTCTTTTTACACATCCCACCAGTTTACCGTTCATGTACATGCCCTCGGCATGGTGGCTTTCTATCAGGGCTTCAATTTCGGTAAGGTCCACGCCTTGGTCAAGCCTATCGCCAACAATGTCGTCCAATAGCCTGTGACCGGCAAGTTTTTTCTTCATCAGATCCGAAAAACCCTTTTCAAGCTTGACCAGGTCAAAGGCATCGGATGCCTTTATAAGCCCGTAGAACTCGTCCTGGGGCATTATTTCTCCCATTTTGCCAAACCTGTCCGCCCCGGAAATTCCGTTCTGATACCAGGGTTTTTCCATTTCCTTAAGGTCTTCAGGGTTTTTGCTGCCAATATATACCTGGTTGGGAGGATAAGCGACCACGTCTTCAAAGCTCCGCATATGGTTTTTTATTTTTTTAAGGTATTCGGAATTCGGGTTTGCCAGCCTTTCCATGGTCTGCGTAGATCCGTTGTTTATTGTTACATCCGGCGCATGTACCAATACATAGCTCGTTCCCTTGATTACAGCAAACATAAATACACCTCCATACTTTAGCAAATGGGTGATGCCATGGCATCACCCATTTGTCCTTCAATTATCACTAGCTTTCAAACACCGTCTGGCTGTCCACTTCGACCTGCAGCGCCTTAAGGGCTTTCTCCACCAGCTGTCTTCTTAATGTCTTTTCCTCTTCCCTGGACAGCTTGGGATTCCCCAGCGGATGCGGTATAGCAACAGCGGGGACTATCCTGTTGGCTCCCACAGTCAGTGAAATGGGGACCACCGTACATACATGCACAACCGGGATACCTGCCCGTTCAATTTCTTTTACCATCGTTGCTCCGCAACGGGTACAGGTTCCTCAGGTGGAAGTGAGTATAACGGCATCCACTCCGTCATCCTTGAGTTCCTTTACAAACTCGGTGGCAAAACCAACCGCATTGGCCACAGAAGTGCCATTGCCCACCGTTGCATAGTAATACCTGTGCAGTCCTCCTATTATTCCTTCTTTTTCCATGTCCCTTAATACGTCAACCGGCAGAACCCTGTCCGGCTCTTCGTTGGCATACACAGGGTCATAGCCGCCGTGGGCGGTCTGGTATTCATCCGATGTCAAATCATCTATTCCGTCTATGTCATACTTACCGTATTTCGAAGCGCTGGATGCCTCTATGTTGTCCGGGTTGCCCTTCGGTACTATCCCCCCCGATGTAACAAGGGCGATCCTGGCTTTGCTCATGTCCTTTATAGCCGGATTGGGAGTAACCCTGTCAAAATCCGGCATCGGGTATTCGGTTTCAAAGGTCTGGCCGTTAAGCTTTGCAATCAGCATATCCACCGCCCGTTCGGAACCCCTGATATCCCTGTACATATTCTTTCTTACGCCTTTTTCCAGCAGCCCGTCTTCCGGTCCTTTGAGTTCTTCGCCCTTTAACATCTTAAGAGCAACCTTCGCCATTACAGGCACTGACTTACGCATATTGGCGGCAGAATTGCCTGTTTCGACTATGTCAACGTCTTTGCGGTAAAGATCGGCACCGGGGTTTTCCACATACATTCCTGTAAGTACCGGGATGCCCAGTTCCTCGGACACGGCTTTACATATATCACCGCAGGCAACCCCGTACCTGCCGGCATTGAAGGCCGGGCCTGCGATGAACAGATCCGCTTTTTGCTGTTTCACCATGTCAAGAACAGTTTTTCGGGCTTCTTCCATATTTTCATTGTAAAAGGAATCCCCGCATACAACGGTAGCAACTATTTCGGCGTCCTGTCCGAAGGCAGCTGCCAGTGCTGCTCCGGGTCCCACTTTGCCTTCCCGGATTTCCGGCCTTACGTCGGCTTTCTCTTCTCCCCCGAGACCGGCAAAGAACTGGTTTATATAATGTACTACCCTTATTTTACTCATTTTCTCTCCCCCTTTCTTTTAGGGAAATTTATTTTTTTAATACTTGCTGTACTGAGACCTGATGGAGGTCATCTCTTCAACTATCGAATCAACGTCCAACACCATCTCCATCATGCCTACCTGTTCGTCATACACGTCCGCATCAACCGCATCTTTAACATCAGGCTCAACCATATGATAAACACTGAGTCCCAACTGGACTCCGGCCAATGGACCTGCATAGGTCGGGTCACCGGCAGTTACTGTCTCTGCCGCCAGCCCGGCTGACTCTGCCTCGGATGCACCAAGGATTACTATAACATTCTCCGCTCCGTACTTTTCGGCTGCATCCTTAACCCTCTGCTGGTTTTCCAGGTCCATAGCTCCTGCTGCGGTTCAGACAAAGCATTCGGTTGTAGAAAATGCTATTTCGGCCCCGGCGCTTTTGACACATTCCTCTATGGCAGGGCCCGGCACACCGTCGCGGTCGCCGATAATGATGACTTTTTTGCCTTCAAACACCGTTATCATCCTTTCCGAATATTCTTTTATATCCTTTAGATTGTGGTAGCAGACAGCCTGTTATAACCCAGCTCGTTTGTCGAGCCGGTGACAATCTGCAGTTCGGCTTCTATGCTGCCGTCTTCCTTAAGGCTTCCTTTGAAACCACCTGCAATGACATCAACAGGCTCGATGTGACCTATTACTTTCTTCATGGGCGGAAGCTTAATAATCTCATTGGCGTTGCCTGCGGTAACTACCGCATCCGCCTTTGCATCCGCATCGGCAAGGGACTGTGAAGCACCGTCTCTGCCGGCATATTCGTCGGTCACAATTACGGTTTTTATTCCTTCGTTTTCAATCTTCTTGCAGTTCATGATAAGGTCGGTATCCGGGTTGCCAAAGCCTTCTTCAGAGATTATTACCCCGTCCACACCCATAAGCCTGACCAGCTTTGCCGTCATATTGGACGACCTTTCCTTGTCCGCAAGATACACGTTTTCGTTTGTGATTACAACCCCCACGAAGTTAATCTCTTTTCCGTGCTTTTCATACAGGTCGTGTATTATGGGATTGTTCAAATGATGGTATGTTGAGTTCTTGTCGCAGGCCGACACGCAGTTACCGCTGATTATTGCCCCGTCCATTACCTCGGTAGGATAAATGATGGTCGGGATAATCTGTTTGGCGTCAACCCCGTACACATAGGTATCATGGAGCAGTCCCTGGGATTGGAGCATGTACACATAGGCCACCTTCGGCAGACCTTCGTATTCCTTTACCTGTTCCAGTAAAGGTTTTGTTTCGTAGGTCTTGAGCTCGTCGGGCTCCAAATCCCTGGCCGCTTCTGCTAGATATGTAGCCGCCTTCAGACCGGCTAGCCTTACCGCTTCTTCATGCTGGTGCTGTTTCAGCCCCTGGGCGGGCTCGCAGACAACCACTATGTTGCAGCTCTTTGAAAACGGGGTATACTCGGCCCCCGGCCCGGTCATGTCAATGAGGCCTTCCTGGAAACCCACAATTTTGCCTACCGTAAGCACATTTGCTCCCCTTATTACATGGGTTCTTCCACTGCCCACATTGTCCACCTTGCTTACAAACCCCGGGAAAACCCCGCCGGGCCCCTCCACTTTAACCCTGGGCTGGATAACATCCTTTACCGGGGTTATTCTTACCTCTTCTCCGGGTTTTGCAAGCTCAATGTCTATACTCTGAAGCCTGGGGTCTTCGCCTATTGACTTAAGCATTTCCTCCTTGCTTACATAAAGCACGGCTTCTTTTATTTCTGTAGTGCCGCCAAACTGTACGTCCTTGATATTTACATAACCAAGTTCCAGACGCAAAATGTTCACCTCCCTTTATTTTCAGCCTTTCGGCTAAACATACCTTTTAAGCATTTCCTCGATATTGTCCGCAGTGGCCTCTTCCTGGGTAAGCTCCTCTGCCTTCTCCCCATTCTTGTACATGGCTATGGTAGGCAGCCCGAGAACTTTTTGGGATATGGCCAGTCTTCTGTTTTCGGCGGTATTGAGTTTGCAAAACTTAATTTTATCGCCATACTTTTCCTCCAGCTTTTCAACCGAAGGCATGAGTGCCTTGCATGGTTCACACTTGGGACCCCAAAAATCCAAAAGGATCGGCTTATCCGACTGTTTTACCTCCAGCTCAAAATTATCCTTGTTTATTTCCAGCACCATATCACCTCCTTCTACTCGAATTTTTCTGCAATATAATGTTCGGCACTGACGGCAGCTATCGCTCCGTCTGCTGCTGCTGTAACTACCTGCCTGAGGCTTTTCTTTCTCACGTCACCCGCTGCAAATACACCCTCTATGCTTGTTTTCATATTTCCGTCGGTAATAATATAGCCTTTTTCGTCCATGTCCACCAGTCCTTTAGCAAGCTCGGAAACCGGATCGTATCCTACAAACATGAACACCCCGTCGGTCTCTACTTCACTCATCCCATTGGTCTTAACGTTCTTTACCGTTACCCCTTCTACTATACCGTCTCCCTTTATCTCGGTAACAACGCTGTCCCAAATAAAATCTATCTTATCATTTGCAAAGGCTTTTTCCTGTATTGATTTTGCCGCCCTAAGCTGGTCCCTCCTGTGTATGACGGTAACCTTCTCGGCAAATTTGGTAAGATATATGGCTTCCTGTATAGCCGAATCGCCGCCGCCTACCACCACAACCCGCAGATCGGTGAAGAAGTCGGCATCACAGGTGGCACAATAGGACACTCCCTTGCCCCTGAGTTCCAGCTCACCCGGGCATCCCAGAAGCCTCGGCTTGGCACCGGTTGCGATAATGACTGTCTTTGCCCGGTATTCTGCGCTGTCGGTGACCACCGTTTTAATCTTTCCTTCCAGCTTCAGTTCGGTCACCGCCTGGGCTTTGGTTTCCACTCCGAATTCTTCCGCCTGTTTTTTCATTCGTGACGTTATTTCAGGCCCGGTAGGCTGTTCGATTGAACCGGGATAGTTCTCCAGCTCCTCGGTGGAAGCCGCCTGGCCACCCCATTTGCCCTTCTCGATTATTAATGTCCTTGCCCTGCTTCTCGCTCCGTAGAGCCCTGCAGAAAGGCCGGCCGGGCCTCCGCCGATGATAATGATATCGTATAGATCCTGCATTTATCTCCCTCCTTTTTAATGTCCCCGATTGATATTGAGTCGCACCCTCAAACTTTCAAGGCATTGCTAATCAGGTCGAAATCTATCGCTCTGAAATCCTCAAGGCAGTTTTCAGGCCAGTCAGGGGTATTTCTGTCGTCCAAAAGGCTTCTTGTCCTGGCTATGCTCTGTTCAACAATCATAAGAGAGTCCAAAT
>Ga0334896_1001529_pt1 | contig 19250 bp, 23 predicted proteins | sample GraSluR3_MG_8_FD_207734 | JGI IMG/M metagenome (GOLD analysis project Ga0334896, IMG submission 207734) | Sludge microbial communities from methane-producing bioreactor in Wageningen University, Netherlands - Granular Sludge_27_06-R3 | ecosystem: Engineered > Bioreactor > Anaerobic >... | reverse complement strand
CTGTGCCCAGGTACTCGGCCTGGAAGAATTTGATGAAGATTTTTTCCTGGATCAAGTTGAAAAAGTTGTGGTGAATGGGACAGATGAACTCATCTTTCATTTACATGACGGTAGCGTTATTCCTCAACATTGGAAATCTACGGCCAGGAAGGATTGGTGGACACCTGAAGCTCGCGCTGCAAAGTCAGCCTACAGTAAAAAGAACCCAAGAAGCTCTGGAAAAATCACTTGCTTCACAGGAAAAATAAACTGCAGTAAGTGCGGCCAAAACCTACGCAGAAATACCAGCACCCGCGTAAGTGGAGAGAAATCCCACCATTGGCGGTGTCCCCCTCACACAGATTGCGGCCACAGCGGATTGGAAGAGAACCTGTTAAAAACTATATCTAGCGATGTCCTTTCCATTAAAGAGTTTGACGAAGGTATCTTTAAAGAGAAAGTTAATAGCATCACTGTGGTTTCCAACACAGAGCTTCTCTTTAAGCTGAAGGATGGCAGTAAGATCACAAAGCAATGGCAGTTTAAACGCAGACAGCCAGCCTGGTCAGAGGAACGAAAGAAACGTCAAGGCGAGAAATTGAGAGAGGCATGGAGGAAAAAACATGAGCAAACCAAAGACAACTAAAAACGTTAAGACCATACCTGCTACCCTCCGACAGTTTTCTGCCACACCAATTAATGAGCAAAGAAAACGCCGCACAGCTGGTTACGCTCGCGTATCCACAGACAGCGAAGAACAGTTCACAAGCTATGAGGCGCAGGTCGATTATTACACCAATTTTATTAAGAGTAGGGAAGATTGGGTGTTCGTGAAGGTTTATACTGACGAAGGGATATCCGGTACCAACACCAAAAAGCGTGAAGGCTTTAGGCGCATGATCCAGGACGCCTTAAGCGGCAAGATTGACCTCATCGTTACCAAGTCAGTTAGCCGATTTGCAAGAAACACAGTAGACAGCCTCACCACCGTTCGCCAATTGAAAGAGAAAGGAATCGAGATCTATTTTGAGAAGGAAAATATCTGGACCTTAGATTCTAAAGGTGAACTTCTAATCACCATCATGTCATCCCTTGCCCAGGAAGAAAGCCGCAGCATTTCAGAGAACGTCACATGGGGACAGCGCAAGAGATTTGCAGACGGGAAGGTTACAGTTCCCTTCGGGCACTTCCTCGGTTACGATCGGGGTGAAGATGGCAACCTTGTCTTGAACCCCAATGAAGCGGTTATAATCCAGAGGATCTTCAGCATGTTCCTACAGGGCATGACGCCTTACGGTATTGCCAAGCAGCTTACAGCAGACGGCATTTTATCACCCGGGAAGAAAGATAAATGGAACGCAGGCACCATCAAGCGCATCCTCACAAATGAAAAATACAAAGGTGATGCTCTCTTACAGAAAAGTTACACGGTAGATTTTCTTACAAAAAAGAAGAAAGCCAATGAGGGAGAAATCCCTCAATATTATGTTGAAAATAACCATGAAGCGATTATTGAGCCATCAGTCTTCGACCTGGTCCAGAACGAGTTAGAAAAGAGAAACCCTGCAAACAATCGTCACAGCGGTGTTCATATATTCTCTGGCAAGATAAAATGTGGAAGGTGTGGAAGCTGGTACGGTTCGAAGGTATGGCATTCAAACAGCAAATACCGACGTACAGTCTGGCAATGCAACCACAAGTTCAACGGACAGCAAAAATGCTCTACTCCCCACCTCAATGAAGATACTTTGAAAGAACTCTTCGTGAAGGCTGCTAATAAGCTCCTGGAAGACAAGGATGAGATCATAGCAAACTTTGAATCCATGAAGGATGTTCTTTACGATACAGGTCCCTTAGAAACCCAACAGATCGAGCTTCAAAATGAAATGGAGATTGTCACTGAGCTGATACAGCAATGCATAAATGAGAATGCCAATGTTGCATTAGATCAAGGAGAATATCAACGAAGATACGATGTCTTGGTCCAGAGGTTTGACACTACCAAAGAAGATTTAGAAAAAGTATCCGGGCAGATTAAGGAAAAAGTGACCAGACGCCAAACAATGGCTGCTTTCCTCAATGAACTTAAGAAACAAGATGAACTGCTCACAGATTTTGATCCACTCCTCTGGCACAGTTTGATTGAGCACGTGACTGTCAACAGCTCTGATAGTATAAGATTCATGTTCAAGAACGGAACAGAAGTTAATATCTAGCAAATTTCAGCAAAACAGCCCGCACTGTGGCGAGCTGTTTTTGTTCTACTAAGGTTTTAAAACAAATCAGGTCTTCTTTGTGAGAAGTAATAAGGATGACTTTCAATAAAATCTAGTGCCCCGGAATCACTTAATACTTCGGGTGTCCTATCTTCCCATCTCTCATTTTCCTTCCCATTGAAGGATTTTCCTGTTGTAACTTTCGTGACTTCAATACTACCACCAGAGACACTCATTTCCAATTGGTGGCTGTTTTTCCCATAGCCTTTATATGGCTCATATGAATGACTTATACCGTCAAATTCTCCTGCTCGAAGTGCATTTAAAACTTCCTCTCTTTTCATTTGATCATCCTTTCTGCCCCTTATACGGCAATTCACTGTATGTTTATCCTTAGCAATTTAAGCTGCTATTTTTGTATAAGGATTTACCCATGTTTGATGTTCGTCTAAACAATACCCTAAATTTCTTGCAACTTCTTTATTAGTTGCCGAGGGGTTCCAGCCTTCTGGGAGATTTCGAATATGGCCCCTGACATTGACTTCTACAATTGGAGCATCACTTGGAATGTTTGTAGGGGTTACTTCTGATATTGTTGGGACAACATTATTTCTAGTTTTCAAACTATTTGCTAGGCCACCCTTAGTGTGTGTTGATTTGATGGCTGCTTCTATGGTAGCCTTGTTTTTTACAACAAGCACAATCGTCACCACTGAAAGTATAGCCACTGCCCCAATTGCTATTTCCTTCTTATGTTCTTTAGCTTTTTCAATAAAGCTTTTCTTTTTATTCTCATTTATGTTTCCGTCAATAGTATGGTTTGCTCTCGATTGGATATCCATGTCTGCACCTCCACGATTTTCTACTGAATCTTTATAACTAAATATTATCATCATAGTTTATGTTGCACAAGACTTACTAATGACATAATATATACATAAAAGGAGGTGTTTTATCCCTTGAACGACTTAATAAGTAAAAAAGCGAAATTCTGGAATGAAAGATTAAAAAAGTGCATGGATGCAGGAAAGTATACTCAATCCTCTTTAGCAGAAGCCTTAAATGCTAAATACGGAACTAGGTATGGGCAAAAGGCTGTTAGTGGATGGCTGAACATTGGAACTATGCAAAAAAACGGAGAAGTTAGCTTTCCTAAATTTGATACCTTGGTTCATATTGCTGATTTCTTTAATGTTGATATCGGATATCTAATTGGTGAAACTGAGGAAGATTCATTTTCTTTGGAGAAAGCATGTAATTTCACAGGCTTAAGTGGTGATGCTATAAAAGCCGTTATGCAAATTACACATCCTGAAAATGATAGCAGCTACATGTGGGAAGATAATAGAAAGTCTTTAAACACATTTCTTGCCGCTGAGGGGTTCTCCAATTTTTTTAACAGCCTTCATGATCTTTACCTTACATCAATAATGCCGAAACGAGAGAATCGATTATTTGAGGACTTGGATAGTGCAATTGATTATATGCGTGATTTGGAGTACCGTGGTAAGATTGAGCGCTATGAGGCTCTGGTAATGCTGATAAATGAAATATTTCCTAACCCACCACAAGACGATCTCTCTATACGCTGAGCTATTCACTTTTGAATAGAACGCTGCTTTCAAGAAAAATTCAAAACCCAAAACCATTGATCATTTACTTCAGTGGTTTTGGGTTTTGTCTCTTTTAATTAGGTTTTATTATTTTCGTAGGTGTACTCTGTTTGTCTTGATTTAAAACTACGGCTTCCAAATCGCTTAGGAAAGGATAGTAGTGGAATTCATCTTCAAAAATTGCCTTAAACATCTCGGATTCATATCCTGATAACACTGGTTTATACTTTCGATAAATCAAGTTATGCTCATCGTTGAAGGCAAACTTATCTGCGTCATTGGGTTTTAAAATTCCAATAATTTCACTCGTACCAGTTTTTCTTAGTATAATAACCTGGTAAACGGAATTATAGACTTCGATACTTTGATCTTCCGTCCCGTCCATTCTATCTGATGCAAGCATTATCTGATACTCGGTCATGATATTAGATGAATCAACTTCAAGATAATAATAGTGGTTTTGTGGACTCCTTAACAGTTTGAAATCTTCTCTGCTGTTAAATACCATATATGTTTTAGGATTGTACATACGAGATCCATTATAATTACAATCTCGAACAGCATAAAAGTCTTCAATATATTGTTTCGAATCCCTTAAGATATTTTCGCAAAAATCCAAGTCAGATTTTATAGTTGTAAGGGCCTACTTTTTCAGGTGGACTCGCCCATCTTTACTAAAATCCGGGATGCTTACATCGCCCTTCGTCTTTAAAATATCGAACTTATTCTGAACATATATTTGATATCTGTGCTTAAGTGTGTTGTTAAAATCAGAAATATAAATAAACTCACTCGTGGTTGTTAAATCCTTAAAATCAGTTATAAACTGGCCTGTAAACTCAGGAAACTTTTGAATTTCGTTTGTTACATTGAAAAGTGATGCTTTCTTTATATGAAGAGCTTTTTCTCCGAGTAGACTAGAATTAATCCACTGCGCAAACGTATCGAAGAAATTATGCAATAACCCCATAATTTCAATTGTCAATTTATCAATAATTACTGTAACCCCTATTTCGAATCCAAGATAATCAACAAAATTGCTTCCTGCCTTAAATGTTCCTTGTCCAGTGTTAATCGCATCAGAATACACTTTCTGAACTTCTAATGATTCTGATTCATGGTATTTTTCTACGACCTTTTGTAACGCGTTAAGGCTTATCTCCGCCAAATACAGCTTGTATTTACAAGAATCATAAAATTGATAAGAGTCGGCCACTTTTTTATCTTTTAGTAATTTTAGAAATTCATAATCCATGTTCCGTTCACCTCATATTATTAAAATTTTTACTACATACAAAAATAACCGGATTATCCCGGCTTCTAATCTGCATACCCTTTTTGCACTTTGCATGCCCCTATGCACAGCACTTTTGAGGTTCATTAAATTGTATCAATCTCTGTATGATTCTCTCGTAAACTCTTCCTTGGTAGGGCTCGATCATGTCTACCAAAGCCTTAACTACGCTGGTAGGGGTATAGAATTCTCCACCGCCTTTTCCTTCAACGCTGGCAAACTGCCCAAGGAAATACTCATACACTCTACCAAGTAAGTCCTTTTCTCCATTTTGATGAAGTTTAATGGTTGAAATAAGGTCGATCAGTTCTCCAAGTCTTCTTTTATCGATTTCTGGTCTTGCATAGCGTTTATCGAGCACACCCTTTAGGGATGTATTCTCTTTCTCAATAAGAATCATTGCATCATCAATGTACTGACCAATCTTAGAATCTTTTGCATTGTCTTTAATAAATGTCCATCTCGCTTCTTTAGGAACCCAGAAGATATTCTCAGCTTCATACTCATCTCGGTCCTCTTCAAAGCCTGCGCCTTCTTCTACAAGTGCGTTAAACTTTGTTTCAAATTTATCGGATATGTACTTAAGGAAAATCAGTCCCAGTACCACGTGTTTATATTCACTGGCATCCATGCTGCCTCTCAGTTTGTCAGCAGCTTTCCAAAGTGTCTCTTCAAATCCAATATTTCCTGTGTTTTCAGCCATTAATATTCCCTCCAAATGTTTAATAGTTATGATCATCAAAGACTTCAAATATTTCACTTTCAAAGCCTTCTTGTTCAGGTTCGCTGCTTACCCAATCAGGTAAGACTTCGTAATAGTGAGCCAATGCTTCAACCGTTTTGTGTAGAACTGATTCATGCTGCACTTTTTCAAGTAGTTCTACGATGAGCTTATAGGTCTCCAAGTATGGATTATTGTCTACTACATCCATCGCGGCCTTAAACTTTGATACAAGCTTGGCTTTCTCAATATCGCGCTCTATTGCATTCATTTCTTCTTTATCATAGATGGGAACTTCAACAAGATCATTAATCTCTCCCAAAGAAAACTGCTGTTCATGCTTTTTGATTACAGGCTTCAGATCTCTTTTCAGCTTTTCCTTCTGGATTTCCAACTGCTCAATTTCTGAAAGCTCACGTCCAAAATAGGACTGATCAATACCAAAGAGTTCTTCTAATACTGGCAGATATTTCTTTGGAATGTTCTGTCGCCCTTTCACCCACATGTTTATATTTTGCTTTTTAATGCCAAGTTTTTCTGCAAGTTCTATATGTTGAAGGTTATAGAGGTTTAAAATATATTCTAATCCTATCAAGTTCTCACCTCCTGGTGCAGGGCTATAATCCCACCTAATATTTATTGTACTTCATTTTATTGTCTCGGTCAATATAAAGTGTAAATGTTTTCTAATTTTTTGACAATAATTCTATCAACTCGCCGCATTTTTTACAGTTATCTTGTCAACTCGCAAGGCTTAAAGTCAATCTATCCACTCAACTCTACACTTTGCCATTCTTGGATAAGTTCCCGCAAAACAAAAAACCGTGATTATCCTCCTGGCTTGGAGCCAGATCTCAAATCACGGAAATCGCTTATTTACCTATGTTTCGACACTCTTACTTTTCCATCCTTGATAGCAATACTACCGTCTCAACGTGAAATTTTTAGGCTATTTCACACTTTTCAAAAATGCAGCAAGAAAGCTGTGTTTATGGTGGTTTGATATCCATAATGTCTTCTCGCTAGATAATTCTCGATTAGGCTATTTGATTTTTACGTCTTTAAAATTTGCGATTCATATTCCTAAGATAGTAATTACTTCTTCATTTTCAAGTGCCTCATTTACCCAAATAGTAGCTTCAGCAAGCGCTATTTTGGCTTCAGTAGCCAATTGCGATGAATAATTAAGTATATCTTTCCATTGGGATTGATTAACTTCTGTTACTCCATATGGATCATAATCAAGAATAACTGCTGCAAATGCTTTGCATATTTCTAACTCATTACACGTATCGTCGTGCAATAATATGGAATCTGATTTCCAGAAGGTTTTACCGTCCCATTTCCCTTTGTAAAATTCATGATAACATGTTCCCACACGATTACTTACAGTACAAAAATATTTCATAAAGCACCTCACTAAACACATATAAATCCCTATTCAAAGTCTACTTCTTTGAACTATATTTTATGCTTTTTCTTTTGCTTCCATCTTCGCCCTTCGTGATATTGCTTCGATGCTGTTTTTCAATCTGTACCGCTTGAAACGTTTCGTTGGAGATAATCGCCGGATTATTATCCTCTGACAAATAGTATGCTTCATGCTTTCCATCGTCCAACAGACGGACATTTCCTGCGTATTTTTCATTGCTGAGCATTACGTCAATTGTTCTCTTAGGCCATATAGCCTTTCCAGTAGGTGACTTGATCCCCAAACGTTCCAGTTCCTTCACAATACCTAAAATACTCTTACCCTTAAGATAGAGATTAAATATCACGCGAACATTTTTCGCCTCTTTCTCATCAATAGTCAGATTACCATCTTCATCATTGTGATACCCATAGCATTTTCTGTTATATAGCTTTGAAGTACCTTGTGCGGCTCGTTGTTTGATACCCCATTTGATATTATCGCTGCGTGATTCGTTCTCTGTCTGAGCAATTGACTCTATAATTGAAATCATAAGGTCGCTGTCTGTATCAGCAGTATCCAGTTGTTCCTGTTCAAATATGACGCGAACACCGAGGATCTTTAATTGGTTCAATGCATCCAGAATTTCCACTGTGTCCCGCCCAAATCTGCTGATGCTCTTGGTAAGGATAATTTCTAAATCATGTGACTGACAATCCTTCAGCATACGACTAAATTCTTTGCGAGAAGAACCTGTCTTGCTTGAAGCAATATCTATGTAAACATCAACCAATAACCATTTGGGATTGACTGCAGTTAATCTAGTAAGCGCTGATACTTGAGCGGTAAGACTTTTCAGCTGATCAGCACTGTTTGTACTCACACGGCAGTAAATACCAACTCGCTTCTCTCTCTTGGGAGGCTTTGCAGGAATATATTCAACCCTTTTATTTTTAGTCACGACAAAACCTCCTTAATTACAGGTTTCTTGGCAAATTTAAATTTGCAATTCACCTATTATGCTCACTTAGCGTAGTAATGTTATTATCATATCGGCAAAGTGCAGTGTAGAGGTAGAAATATGTTAGCCCACTCTATGCTATTATGGACACCCTATTCTTGCGGAGCTGGACTACGCCACTCTTCTTGATTTTCACCCAGATACACCACTGCGCGCCCTCTAGCGCCTGAACTCCAACTGCCGTCTGTTTGTTTGCGGTGGAAGAGATAGAATCCTAAAGGATATTCAGGCGATTTTGAAGACTCAATATAGTGAAAGGCATAGCTGTTATCACCTGTAGATGCAACGACCAATTCCTCTGCCTCTGTGACAGTCATTGGTTTCCATAGTAGCACGCTCATACCAATGGCCATCGTCAACAAAAAACAGCTGCCAGCCCAGGTAGCCCAGCGAACACAATCCGCATCCCACCGACTAAATAGTCGTACCAGTAGTCCCACCATCAACACAGCACATACCGCCACCACTAAGTAAACCTGCCACAGGGAATAGAGATGCCACGTACGCCACAAAAAATAGGCCATACACGCCACAGCGCCGATTGTCCAACTGATTTCCTGCCTTTTCGACTGTGTCACAGCGCCTTCTATAGTCATGCGAATAATCCAGCGTAATACATCTATAGCCAAGAAAGCACAAAATATAATAACAATAGCCTCTGCTTCGTTAAGGAATGCGTTGGCATATGGAACTTTTGTTAGTAAAACCACTCCAATAGTAATAACAAATATCACAGTCAAAAATATAAGATGTGATAGACTTTTTTTCATTGCACTGTATCCCCTTTCCACGTTAAATATAAATAATCTTTGCTCAAAGACGCCCGGTACATTCAAATTTGCTACACTTCCTAATATTTACTGTAACATAAATTCATCTTTCCATTTAGCATTATAGCTAATAAACATATAATCAAATTTCGGTTATGTTAGTTAGCCTATTACAGAGCCGTTTTATCAATTCAATCTTAAAAATCAATCCTGACCACACAACCCCCAAAATCCAAAAAATATCTAAATTGACCACTCGCGAACCCCTAATATCTATCTTGTCCACTCGCCAAACACTGACATCTAATCCGTCCTGTACGGGGCTTTAAGCCCCTCATGGACTATTTCCCGCAAAGCAAAAAAATATTGTTTTTCAGCTTTCAATTTTTCACCTATAAAAACCCGGGAAGGCCTATATCAAGCCTTCCAGAGTACACTTCTTTATTTTCGTGACATCAATACTACCGTCTCCACATGCGTCTGCACATAGGTATTATACAGTTTATCAAATCGCAATATTATGGGGGTAAAATCATCATTTTGCACCCCTTTTTGATTTAATTAAGTCTTAAAGGGGTGAGCCAAAATCATATAGATTCTTCTAGTTTTTCACCCGATTGCCTACATTCTCGACCATCAATTAAGTCTTAAACCCATCCAGGTGCCTTGGGTATCGGTGTTCCTTTTCTAAGATGCTTGATCACTGTTTCAATATCTTCACCACGCCAAAATCGATCTCGTATATAACATTTGTGGCAGCAGAAATCTGCACTCTTTGCTTTACTCTCAAATTTCTTCCCACAGTAATAACACACATGTTGATACAATATTGGGTGCTTTACCTCCCATTCTTTCTTGCACTCTTTAGAGCAGTAGGTCTTTGGTCGTCCCTTTATAGGCTTTTGGTTAATTCGCTTGCCGCAGTTTTTGCAGAGCTCTCTTATCACTTTATCTTCTTCTGACTTTATATTGCTCTTACCGTAGCCATCCAGCCCTTGAGCTTTGCAAAAGTTTCTAACCTTATCCCTGGATATATTCATCGCTATGGCTATACTGCGGTATCCTATGCCTAGTTTTCGTAATTCAATGATTTTCTCTTGTTGTTTATTAGTCATTTGCATTACCTCCAATCCTTTGATTGGTATATAGTAATGCGATAGAAACTTTAAGAAGTCAAGAAGTTAAAATAAATCTATTTTTTACAGAATTTAAAATAAAAGTATTCTTCTTTGTAGCCATATTTTTCTTGAATAGCTGATTGCGTTCTAAACATCACATCATAATAATCTACATGCTCTTTCCCATGAATATCAATATAAGAAATGTTTAATTCAGCAATTTGATGTTCTCCCACTAAAGCGTTATTATTCATATGTTTATTTTCTTTAGTGTTCTTTAATGATTTTACATATAAATTCTTAATAAACAAAATTACTGCATAAGGAATTTCTGCCTTTACTTTATTTTCTTCATTAGAATTTAGCATCACATCTGCCTCAGCGACCTCTATTTTATCCAACAAAAACCTATTGTTCATCTCAGAGTAATCATCATCATTAAAACCTAAATTATCACATAAGATTTTATGATGGTTTTTACTGAAGTCCCAAGAAATGCGGATATCTAAAGCATTTCCAGCCCCAACATTGTAGACCCAATAGTATAATCCCCATAAGTCTTGTGCTTCACTCATTGACTCGCGAGCTATTTTTCGACGATAATATTCATTGATACTCTCTGCAAGTTTTGTACCTACACCATCTTTATATTTTTCAGGCAATTCAACCCATAGATTATCCATTGCATCATTATAAGTCTTTAAGGCGCATATGTTTTTAATCTCTTTAGTTAACTCTTCTACGTCTATTTCTGCAAATACAGATTCCCACTTTGTTCCTTTATATTCATCTACAATCTTTGCAATAACCCCCATATAATCTAGCTTGTCTATTTCAGAAAAATATACTTTCCTACTTTCTGCGTATTCCTTCATAAGAGCTGACATAGACTTGTTGGTTACAAAAATCCCTGTTCCCTCTTTATCATACAAAAATAAATTTGTTTTGACCGGCCTAATAGTAGGTTTTACATTTAAGAATGTGCTTTTAATTGTATACTCAATACCCCAAAGCGTGATAATACCAGCAATACCAGCTCCAACTATACTACCATAAAAACCAAGCCAAGCATTTTCATCTGCCAAAGTTTTAATAGGTGCAAACAGGAATAGATTAATCAAAAATCCTAATATAATTGTAATAAGAACAAGTATAAAATATCGTGTCCATATATTAATTTCAAATCTCTTATTTCTTTTATTCTCTTTGTTCATTTTTTCACCTCAGCCCATTAACTAAATTGTTTTCCTACAGTTCTACTAATAATTTTACAAAATTCATCCCATTCATCTGGGAAATTATTATCACCGTATTTCTTGATGTTTCTTCCGGTCCTAATAATTTCAACACTCCACTGAGTTCCATCACATACTCCCGGCATTATATATTTAAATTTCCAGTTTAATAAATCTATCATTTTTAATTGTTCAATAAATTTCTTAGCAGTGGCTGTTCTGATAGTTTTATGAACTGATTCTTCTTTATCTCCATCACCCCAATGACTCCATGTGGTTTTGAGATTAATCAAATCGATGTCAACATTATAGTATCCTCCAAAGTATCCTCCAACAGATGCCTTGATAGTCTTTATGTTGTTGTAGGCTAAATCAATAGCCTGCTCTCGATTCCATTCATAGTCGCAGATTTTGCAATAAAATTCTGGAGCATCTTCTGTAATACAGCAGCCACCTATCTTAATCTTACCTGCTTCAGCTTCTTGAAATAGTTCATAACTTGGCATCCCATATACAATTTTAGCTGAATCCTTAGAACCACATCTTGGACACTTTTTATATAATATTGGCATTTTAAACACCTTCATTAATATTAATTTTATAAAACATCTCTATATCTAATAATACCTATATCTCCAATGGTAGAACTAAATATTTAAAAACACCTGATCGCTTATCATCTATTTTACAATATTGTTGCCATTGAATTTGATAGTTGTTTTCCAAAACAATCATATTTTCTCTACCTTTGATTGTACCTTTTCCTGCATGATTAGCCCAGTTCATTGAACCTGTCTTATTCAATCCTTCACATAATCGAAATTGATGATAAGCTGTATCTATTCTTCCCGAATCGCTCCAATACGATGGGTCATTTGTAAGGAAAATAGAATATCCTTTTTTAAAGTTTGGCAATTCTCTACTCAATTCTTCAATGCGCTGTACATCCTTTAAAAAATCATATCTTCCTGTATCCTGATCTCCTTGATTTTTTAGTTTAAAGATTTCTCCCTCAAAAGTCTTGTTACATCCAAGAGTTTTATATTTAAGTTCAATTGGATACCAATAGTCATCTATAACTACCAGAATATCAATATGCATTGTCGGCTCGATCTCTGCAGGACAGTATTCAAGTCTTACTTTGGCCTTCGGATAAAGTTTTTGAATCTCCCATGCTAATGCAAACTGAAAATCAGCTTCAGAATGAAAGATTTTCCTTGTCTTACTTAATTCAAGCAAAGGCTTAATTATATCCAATCCCCACACCTCTCTATTATTTATATCTTACTCCATTCTTTGCTTAGTAAGGTCTCTAGCTTCTGAAATAGTATCACAAGTTAGTAATGCATCAAGATGACACCATACACGTCCACTTGGATAGATTTTGCCTGTTTTTATTACTTTGGAAGGTATAATGGCAGGCCCCAAATCGTAAATAAAATGAGGTGCATCCCATTCCTTATCAGGCATTTCGATGATTTCTTTATGTGGATTAGTCATGACCACATATCCTTCAATATGATGAATTGATTGTAACTTACCGTGGTACCTAAAAGCTATATAATTAGGTGGTTCTTTCGGCCACCCACTACCACCCATTGGATGAAAGTACTTATTCTTTTGTTTTACTATATCAATCCAACTTAAAGAGCAACCTTCTGGATTTCCTGACCCTAAAGAAACAACATAAACTTCATTTGAAGTTTGATTTTGCATTGTCACTAACCCCCTTAAATAAATCTGAAGTTCCTTTAATAACTTCTTTTCTGAATTAGAAGCAGACGAATAGGCGGCTTCAGCAAACTCATAAATGTCTTTCCATGAAACGTGTTTAATAGGAACACCATTTGCATCTTTTATTTCTAAATGATGATGAGCATAATCTCTGGAACACTCTGAAAGAGTTACTATCACCTTATTCTTAGCATAGCTCTTTTTAAAAGATTCACGATTTGAATATTTAAGTAGTTGTTCCTTAGAAGGGAGTATCCACCCTCGTTTAGCTTCAACAATAATAAAGAACTCTTTATTATCTTTAATTTCAATATCAGTAATTCCCGAACCCTTATCATATTCCTGAACACCTATCTCTACATCATCAGTATTAAAATTATTTATTCCACAAATATCCCTGATAAAAATCTTAAGCATTGCTCCACATTTCCCTAATACCCAGGCCGTACTGTGACTAATATCATTTTCCTTATATCCCATTAACTGAAAAATACTACTAATTTCCCTTCCATGCAATCTAAAGTTTGACAAACTATCTACCTCCCAGATATGTCCTCAATTAGCCGCATTATGGCCTTTTCATCATGAACAGAATCCCGTGTTAATCGTCCAGATTTTTTATGGGCCAAATCAAAATAAGAAACAATAAGAAATTTAATTTCATTATCTTTAGCCCATTGTTCCTTACGCAAATCGTAAATCTTGCGTTGCTCACCTCTTAGAACACCGCTTACTGTCATACGTTTATCCATAATTGTAACTGGCTGTGAATGTTGTTTTTCTCTATATTCAACTATAAGATTGGCTGCTGGAAAGAAAGCATCAACTGGAAGTTTAACACGTCTTCCCGTTTTACCTGGGTCGCCAAGAAGAGTATCAAATCTCTTTTGCCATTCATAGTTCTCACCCATAATATCTGCAACTAAATCCAGTACATATTTTTCATCACTTTCTAAGCGTGCTTTAATTTTACTCACATCCTTTCATTAAAGAACAACGTACACTAGACATAAGTTTAATCGAAGTTAAATCCAAATTTTTCAAGCCTATCTCTACACATTCTTCTTTCCTCATCGGTGAAAAGATCTGTATATTCTGGCTTTAATACATGTGCTTCAACTGAAAGGTCTAATCGCCTATGTTCACAGAGTACTTCGAAGCCATAAGTACCACCGTCTTTAGCTATAAGTGTTTTGGCTGCTTGAACTCCACCCTTTTCAGATAGAATCTGTAAAAATCGAGTAGCATTATATTTCAGTTCTTTCTTTGCCGTTAGGTAAATATTTTTCATTTCTTTATTGAACTTCTTTTCCAATTGATTCATACATTAACCCCCAACACTTTTATTTAACCTCATTAATGAAACTATGATTGATTGTTAAATATCCTCTTTCATTATTACAAATATTTGCCCAATCTAGAACAGCTGCAATTACAAACCCCGGTCCAAATGCTGTTTCCCCTTCCTGAACTCCGTGTACCTTATGGGCAATATATCCTTCAATTGAATCTAAAGGTAAATCATCACTACCAAGTTTAGCACCAGAGCGTGCTTTACCTTTAACAGCCTTTCCTCCATTATTTACTACTACTTCAACTGCAGCGTCAAAAGCTTCCCAAACTAGTTGATTAGCCGGAGGTATTTTAGGCGAAACCAGTCCTTTTCCGTTAGCATCATACCATATATCACAAGGATCACCTTGCAACAACCTAATAGTTGCTTTTCCTCCACAACCATTTAACTTTTCTTTAATCCTTGTAATTACTGGACTATCATTAGGTTCTATTGGTAGAAAGCTTATTGTTGACATATCGGAGACCTCCTCTTTTTTATCTTCCATATCCTCAATTCCTAATTTTATAACAACTTCAGCAAGCTTCTTTTTAACAGCTGGATATGACATTCCTTTCTGTTCCTGAATAGCTTTAAAATTGCCTTGGTACTTTAGAAAAGTCGTAACAAAATCCATTTCATCCGTTGAAAGATAATCAAATTTACTGAGTCCAAAATCTCCTGTTAACTCCAAGTCACATTTCTTACATATAAGCCGTGTGGCTATAAGCTTTTCACTACATCTTGGGCAATGGCATACAAGTTCTTTTTCCATAATCATCCCTCCATTTATTTCCATTATATTTCAAGTTATTATATTTGTCAATGTAGTATGTAATATTTTTAATTACTACTTTATTATTTCTATATACTTATTCTATTTAAAAAGAGCCAGCCTAAATTTTATATCTAGACTAGCTCTGCTCTTAGCTGTTAATTTCTATATTTATCCTTTTAATTCAGGTAGTGTTTTCTCTAAATATTCTTGCCAGTAATCTTCATCATCACCAACCATGCTATGAATCCAATAGTGTCATCGCCGGGATATAATTGAAGCAAAAAGCCGGTTAAGAATTGACCCACACCTACCAAATGAATACCATAGAAGTATGTCGAATACTTTTATGGAGGTATAAAATGATAAGGAGTGGGCTAATTACTATGATACGCGAAAAATCAGACCAGGGCAAGAGCCCTTATGCCATCTCAAAAGAGCTGGGCATATCAGAAAACACAGCAAGAAAGTACATCGATAACCGTGGAAAAACTCTGAAGCATGGATTATCAGGAAAAACTAAGGGTTCAAAACTGGATCCCTTCAAGGAAGACATTGAGAATTACCTAAAACAGGGAATACTCAATTGTTCAGTGATCTTTGAAAGGCTTCAAGATAAATGTTTGTGTTAACTTAAAACTGTACCACCATATTAATTGAAAACTGGTCCACCAATAAAATATAATACCCTTTAAAGAGAACTTTAGGGGGGATGGAGGTTGATTAGATTGGACCAGAAAGCAGAAATTCTAATGAGACATTTTAGAGATGGTGACTCACAGAGAAAAATCAGTGATGACTTGAAGATTTCGCGCACAACTGTAAGAAAATACATAGGTGAAGTGAATGCCAAGTTTAAGGAGTTGGATCAATTAGGCCATAATGAGGAAAAACACAGGGAGCAAATCCTCCTTCTGATAGAAGAAATTGCATCCAAGCCAAAATATGATACCAGTAGCAGAACAAAGCTTAAGCTGACAGAAGACATAATTGAAGAAATTAAAAGCATGCTCCTAAGCAATGAAAATAATCGGGCCCTAGGAAGACATAAGCAGTTGATGAAAAATACCGACATACATGAAAAGCTTCTTGAAAAAGGCTATGACATTGGATATACAACCGTCTGTAACTACATCCGAGACAACCATAGTACCAAGGAGGCCTACGTAAGACAGGAGTATCAATTGGGAGAGACCATGGAGTTTGACTGGGGTGAAGTTAAATTAACCATCGGTGGAAAGATGCTAACATTCCAAATGGGACTTATGACCACTGCCAAGGGATCACACCACAATGCCCATCTCTACCATAATCAGAAAATGGAAAACTTCCTTGATTTGCATGTAAAGTCTTTCAATGAGGCAGCAGGAATTCATAGGGAAGTAGTGTATGACAATATGAAGCAAGCAGTGAAGAAATTTGTAGGAAGAAATGAAAAAGAGGCAACTGATGATTTAGTCAAACTATCCATGTACTATGGTTTTAAGTACAGATTTTGCAATGTGGCCAAAGGAAATGAAAAGGGGCATGTGGAACGAGGGATAGAATTTGTAAGGAGAAAGGTATTCTCAGGTAAATCTGAATTCGATACACTGGAAGAAGCAAACCAATTTCTAAAGCTACAGCTGAGAAAGCTAAACGGAAGGAAGAGGAATTGGTTAGGCAATGAGAGTCCAAAAGATGTATTAGAGAAAGAGAGACCCTATCTGCTACCCCTAAAGCCATCATATGACTCTTCAAGGAGAACAGAGTCAAGAGTTAATAAATACAGTGTCATAAACATTGACCAGAATAAATACTCAGTTCCCGATTACCTTGTAGGTAAATTTGTAAAGGTGAAAATATACCCTGAAGAGATCAAGATCTACTACAAGGAGTCAAAAATAGCGGAGCACAAAAGAAGCTTTCAAAACCATAAATGGATAATTGATATCAATCATTTTATCCATACATTAAAAAAGAAGCCCGGAGCATTGCATTCCAGTGTTGGCAGACACCAGCTAAGTCCAGAGCTTCAAGAAACATATCAAAGATATTATACCAATAATCCAAGGGATTTCATAGAGCTTTTAGAGCTAATAAAAGAAAAAGACACAACTACAGTGCTATCTGCCATTAAGGAACTCAAGACCATAAAGGAAAGCCTGGTAACCACAGATAACATAAAAAACATAGTCTACAAGCTCCCCAGAGAAGATTTAAGGATAAAGCGTGAAGATGTAGAGATCTTCGAATCATCTACAAAGCAAATACAAGAGTTAAACAATCTTTTCAATCTTGAATCAATGGGGAGGTATGAAAATTGAAAGAGACATTGCAGGAAATAAAGGGATATGTATCAGAATTAAAGATTCCTGGTATAAATCAAGGGTTGAAACAAAAGATAGAGGAAGCATACCGCCAAGACCAGTCATATGAGGACTTTTTGCTAGACATATTTTCAGAAGCCTATGATATGAGGAAAGAAAACGGCAGGAAGAATAGGATCAAAAATGCCAGGTTCCCCTACAAAAAGCATATGGACGAATTGAGGGTAGAGTACTTACCTGAAGATGGCAGGCGAAAGATAAAAGAACTGAAAACCTTAAACTTCATAGAAGAAGGTAGGAACATAATATTGGCAGGAAACCCTGGAACAGGGAAGACGCATATTTCAATAGGTCTAGGAATAGAAGCCTGCAACAAGGGATACAAGGTCTACTTTTCAACAGTGGCCTCATTGATAAATGAACTCAAGGAGACAAGGAGTGAAAAGAAACTATACACCCTTGAGAAGAAATTCGAGAAATACGACTTGATAATAGCAGATGAACTCGGTTATATATCATTTGACAAGGAAGGAAGCGAGCTTTTGTTCACTTTTTTATCCTTAAGGGCAGAAAGAAAATCCACGATAATAACAACGAATTTGTCATTTGATCGCTGGAATGAAGTTTTCAACGATACGGTTCTAACAGCAGCATTGATAGACCGGATGACACACAACTCATATGTGATAAACATGAATGGTGACTCTTACAGAATAAAAGAAACAAAAGAATGGATGAACAGAAGTGATTAAACTACGCTTAAGTGGACCAGTTTTCGATTAAAATATGGTACAGATTTCGATTGACAAATACAAAAGATAAGAGTTTAGGAGGTCGAATATGCAAAAGGTACATAAGCCTGTGATGCTTGTTTTTCTAATGCTCTTTATTATAATTGTTACAGGATGCTCAAAAACTGAAGAGAAAAACAACAATCTAATCGTTAGCAGCATTAGTTCAGAAGATTTAGCAGAAATTTTAGTAGAATATGGAGATTCTTATCAAATATTAACAGATATGGAGAAGATACAAGATATAGTTCATCTGATTCAAGATATCAAAGTAGAAGATAGTAAGATAATGCAAAAGGGAAGCATAGGTTATGACGATATTATTCGATAATAATGGGGTGGTTTCATTATCACTTTCCATGACTAAGAAAGCAGCTTTTTACAATGGAGAATGGCATACTATAGATGAAGCATCATATGAGAGAATACTTACATATATCAATAAGAATAAAAGTGAAGAAGTATTAAATGATGATAAACTTAGAATACAAATGATCCAGGAAAATAGATCTAATATGGGTATAATAGATGCTTTAGTAGGAGTTTGGATGAGAAGAGATGGTTCAAAACTTAAGTTTACTGAGAACATTCTATATCAGGGGAACAATTTTGAGTATGAATTTGAGTATAGAATATCTGATATATCAGAAGATACAATACAATTAACAGTCTATGGAATGGAGGGAATACTATTGAAAGATAAAAAACTTTCAAACATGACCTTAAGGTTTGATCCTACAAAAAGTCACATGATAACTAATAAAAATATGGTGGGTGGAATGACGTACAAAGACAAGTTGATACTTGTTGATGAGGAATTTCAAATCGGAAATTTTGACGACCTATTCTTTTTAGAAGATTAACTTTACCTATAGCATTTAATCAGATTTGTGTGATATGAAGTGCTTATTGAAAGGAGATAGGTAAATT
>Ga0334896_1001526_pt1 | contig 19290 bp, 22 predicted proteins | sample GraSluR3_MG_8_FD_207734 | JGI IMG/M metagenome (GOLD analysis project Ga0334896, IMG submission 207734) | Sludge microbial communities from methane-producing bioreactor in Wageningen University, Netherlands - Granular Sludge_27_06-R3 | ecosystem: Engineered > Bioreactor > Anaerobic >... | reverse complement strand
CCAAGGAAATCGCCCTCGAAATCGACCCGATCTTCTTCGAACGAATGCCGGTCGTCAGTCACGAGACCGTGCCCGCCTGGCGACCATTCGTCGATCCGGGGGCGGCCGAGATCTACCTCGGCAACGGTTACTTTCCCACCTGGGCGGCCCACGTTCAGGCCCGGCTGCTGCGGCGCGGCGCCGAAGACCCTCGCCATGCCTACGGAGGGGAGTTGATGCTCATGGGCTGGCCGCAGGTCCAAAACAACTTCGATACGCTCAACGACGTGGTGCGGCGAATCCACTTGCCCGACGGCAGCAGGGTGATTCCGTGCCCCATTTTCCATTTCGTCAACCTGCTGTCGACGATGCAGGGCGATTACCGCATCCTGGCGCCCGGGCAAGTCGGCGGCCATGCCGTCGGCGGCTTCGCCGCCACGACCGGCCGGAACGCGAGCATCCTGCTGTACTCGCACCACGTCCACGATACGCAGTCGCGGTCGGGCATCGTATTCGAAGCCACGCTCGAGTTGCGGGGGCTGTCGTGGCCGCGCGCGGCGGTCGAGGAGCACCGCTTCGACCGCGCGCACAACAGCTACTACGAACTGGCCCGCGAACTGCGCCGCGGACCGCGCACGCAGCGCCAGGCGACGTTCAGCGAAGAGCAGTTTCGTCGCGTCGGGGATCGGGCGGAACTGCGCGTCACCCGTCGCACCGTGGTGACGGCGGCGGCCGACGGCTCGATGGAACTGACCGCCGGATTCGCCGGCAACGGGGCGAACTTCCTGATCGTAAGCCCGGTCGACGAGTGATCTCGGACCTCCTGACATAGCCCCGCGAAGGATGGCGGAGCACTGCCGCGTTTCGCGGAACGGCGGTAACCCAATACGCCGCGCCAAAAGGAGTTTCACGCTGCAAGGCCGCGCCGTTCGGGTCAGTAAGGCTTGTAGACCCCCGGCATCGGCACGGCGTGCTCATAGCTCCCGTTTTCGTCGGGCAGGACCGGCGGATCGGCGTCCCACGACAACTTCTCGGGCATGAGGTTGGGGCCCTTGGTGACGGCCTCGTCCCACCGGACGATCTGCCCCGAGTAGGTGGCCATGTAACCCAAGACGGCCGTGAAGCTGCTGTTGGCGCCGTACCATCCTTCGTTGCGGGGAGTATCGTCGTGGATGGCCCGGATCAGGTCGACGTGCTCCTGGTCGGTCGCGTTGACCTTGGGGCCGTCGTACTCCCACGTCACCGCCTCGTCGCCCGCGTCGCGCCGCGCGAAGATCTTGCCCGCCAGGTCGGAGTAGCCCTCCGTGCCTTCGACGAACTGCGACGCGCTGTTCCAGCAGCCGCGGATGTGGCGGTTCTGGCTGAAAAGCTTCAGCCCGTCGGCGAAGGTGAACTCGACGTACTGGTGGTCGTAGATCTGGCCGACCGAGCCGGGGCCGTGGCCTTGGGCCTGGGCCCATGCGTCGTTGCGGACCTGGCGGCCGCCCATGCCGTTGGCTTCCGTCGGATGCACGTCGCCGATGGCCCAGAGCACGCGGTCGAGGTGATGGACGTGCTGTTCGGCGATCTGGTCGCCCGAAAGCCAGACGAAGTAGTACCAGTTGTTGACCTGGAACTCCATTTCGGTGGGCTTGCGCCCGAGCCGTTCGGCCAGGGCCTCGCGCGAACGGATCCAGACGCCGGCCCCGTTGCGGTACGCGCGCAGCTGGGTGAGCTTGCCGAGCGCACCGGCGTGGACCCGCTCGATGGTCTCGATCTGTCGGGGATCGTGGCGCGATTGGAGGCCGACGACGACCTTCCGGCCGGTGTCGTCGGCCAGCTTGTTGGCCTCCATCACGGTGCGATAGCCTCCGGCGTCGACGCAGACCGGCTTCTCCATGAAGACGTGCTTGCCGGCTTCGATCGCCGCCTTGTACTGCATGGGACGAAAGCCGGGAGCGCTGGTCAACAGCACCACGTCGGCGCCCGAAGCGATCGCACCCTGGTAGGCGTCGAGTCCGGCGAAGACGCGGTCGTCGGACACGTCGACCTGCTCGGGGTACTTCTGCTTGAGTGCCCGCAACGCGCCTCTAGCCTGATCTTCGAAGGCATCGGCGACGGCCACGAGTTTGATGCTTGCGGAGAGGTAATTGGGCACGTTGAGGCAATTGGCCGCGGCGCCGCGGCCCCGTCCGCCGCATCCGATGAGAGCGATCTTGATCTGGTCGCTGCCCGACGCATGGGCGGCGCGCGAAAGGCTCAGACCGCCCGTCACCAGGGCTCCGGTCAGGGCCGTCGTGGAGCGTTGGAGGAAGGCGCGACGCGAGGCGGTTTTCGAGGGTTTCATTCTGCTTCTCCCATTGGCGAACGTGGCGGTGGGCTTCGCGCAGGGTAGTCTTGCCGCCGGCGACCGTCAAGCACCTGTCAGCGGCTCGAGCGGTTCCGGACCGGCGGTGCTCGATCGGTTGACGAACGCGGTCGATTGCGGTCTAACTCGGGTTGTTCGCGTGAGACGGCCGACGAATCTCCATTCCGAAAGCGAGATACCATGGGCATTGAGGATCGACGACGTGGCGCGCTGATCGGCCTGGCCGTGGGTGACGCCTTGGGCGCGGCCGTCGAGTTTGCCTCGCCCGGCTCGTTCGAGCCGGTGACCGGCTTTCGCGGCGGGGGACCCCACGGCCTCGCCCCGGGCCAGTGGACCGACGATACGAGCATGGCCCTGGCCCTGGCCGACAGCCTCGCCGAGGCGGGTTGGGACCCCAGCGACCAGATGCGACGCTACTTGCGCTGGCGCGACCGGGGAGTCTATTCGGTCAACGGCCGCTGCTTCGACATCGGCATCACGACCAGCTCGGCGCTGCGCCGATTCGAGGCATCGGGCGACGCCCGCGCGTCGGGCCCCCGCGACGAGATGTCGAGCGGCAACGGCTCGATCATGCGATTGGCCCCGGTGCCCATCCGCTACGTCGACCTGTTTCCCGCCCGGGTCGCCGAGCTGGCAACGAAAGCCGAGGAGTCGAGCCTGACCACCCACGGCAGTCGGCAGTGCCTTTCGGCGTGCCGGTACATGGCCGTTGCGCTATGCGGGCTGATACACGGCCTGGCGCGCGACGAAGTGCTTTCGCCCCACTGGGAGCCGCTGGCCCGGCTCTGCGAGCAAGCGCCGCTGCATCCGGCCGTCGACGAGGTTGCCCGGGGCAGCTTCCGCCGCCGCAAGCCGCCCGCGATTCGGGGGTCGGGCTACGTGGTCCACACGCTCGAAGCGGCGCTCTGGGCCTTCCACGACGCCGACGATTTCAGCGAGGCCATCCTCCGCGTGGTCAACCTCGGCGACGACGCCGATACGACCGGCGCCGTCTGCGGCCAGTTCGCCGGGGCCTTCTGGGGAGAATCGGGCATCCCCAAGCCGTGGCGCGACGGGCTCGACCGGCCCGACATGATCGAATCGGCCCTGGCCGGCCTGCTCGGGCGCGACCGGCCGAGGGGAAATGGAGCGGACCACCAAGGACACCAAGAGCACGAAGAAGAATCGTAGGATCGCCGACTTGGACTTCTCTCGCCTGTCGAGGGCTTCGGGGCGCGATGTCGCGCGAACCCTGCTTCGCCGAGCCCTCAAGCGGTTACTTCGTGCTCTTCGTGGTGCTATTCACGTTTCTTCAACTCGCGGAACTGCTTCCAGGTGATGACCTCGACGCCCAGGCGCTTGACCTCGGCGATGACCTCGGGGTCGGTGAAGATGCGGCGGTCGCCGTCGCGGCGCGGGGCGCTCGAGGTGATCGCTCGCAGCTCCTCGTTGTCGTAACCGCAGTGGACGATGAGCTGGGTGACGCCCGGCCGCAGCTCGCGAATCGCGCGAAGGTACGTCTCGCCCCGCTGGGCGTGCGTGTCGCCTCCGTAGAACTGCAGCAGGGCGTCGAGCACGGGTAGGCCGCGGCTTTCGAGCAGCGTGGCGATTTCGGCGGCCCGCCGGGCCAGGGCGGGGTGGGCTTCGGTCTCGCGAGGATGGAGCTCGCGAAGGAACAGCACGGGCAGGTCGTACTCGATGCCCAGCTTCACGTAGACCTCGACCAGGTCGGGTCGGCTCACGACGGCCCCCATGTGCGTGTCGAGATGGCTCAGCGGCACGCCGAACTGCCTGGCCCGATCGATCTGGGCCCGCAGTTCGACCTCCACTTCGTCGGCCTTGACGTGCTCGGCCACCTGGCGCACGTTGTCCCAGAGGTAGCCGTCCTCGTCGACCAGGCTGGGCACCTTGTCGCGCGAAGCGACCGGGCCCCAGCGGTAATGCTCCCACTCGGAGTTGAGCGTCAGGTGAACGCCGTAGTCCTTCGCGGGATTCGCGCGGGCATAGGCGGCGAACTCGGGGAACCAGGGGCAGGGAACCATGATGCTCGTCGACGAGACGATGCCGTTTTCCATGGCGTCGATCGTGCCCATGTTCTCGGAGTGCGACATTCCGGCGTCGTCGGCGTGGATAATCAAGTAGCGTTTCCCCTCGGCCGGCCCGGGCGCCGAGCCTGCGGTCGGGGAGATCAACGTGGCGGTGGCCAGGATGCAAGTGAGAGCGAGCCGCGTCATCTGCTGCCTTTCGTGACTGGTGCAATCGGGTCGAAGGGGGCCGACCAAGACCCCTTCTCCAGTATGGGTCGGGGGCCAGGGCAGTCAAGCGAAACGGGCCGCGTCAGGCCGCTTGGCGGACGGTCTCAGATTGCGGGCGCAACTCAACGGAGTGCAGCCGGCCGTCGCGCTCGATCACGAGTTGAAGGGGGGCCGGAAGGTGGGCGGCCCATCGGGCGAACTCGGTCTCGTCGGCGAAATCGCGCCCGGCGATCTGGTAGACGCGGTCGCCCGCCTGTAGGCCTGCCCTCGCCGCGGGAGACCCCGCCACCACGTGGGTGAGAACGACCGTACCCGGCTCGGCATCGTCGACGTGCCAGGTGATGCCGAGCCGTAAGGGAGTGCCCTCGAGTTCGGCGGTCAAATGCAGGGGGGCGTCGCGCCCGGTCCGCTCGACGACGATTCCGGCGGCGTTCGGCGCGGAGGCCACGGCCCAAACCAGGCCGTCGCCGTCGCGGATCGGTCGGCCCGCCACCTCGACGATCCGATCGCCCGGGCGGATGCCGGCCAGGTCGGCGGCCGATCCCACCCGGACGCCACTGATGCGCACGCCGCGCCCGGACGGTCCGTGCCGATCCCAGGTAATGCCCAGCCGGTCGGGGCGTGGGGGGTTCTGGGCGAGCAGCCCGCCCTGCTTCGCGTCGTTCTCGTGTCGACCGGCCGCGCGGAAGGCCGGCAGTTCGCTTCGGTCGGCCAGATCGTACGCCAGGGCGAACAAAAGCCGCGTCACGCGGCGCATGCCCTCGGCATGGATCAGGTGGGCCTTGTCGGTGGGGCGGTGGTATTCGTCGTGCACGCCCGTGTGCAGCATCAGGACCGGGATGCCACGGTCGACGAAGGGCCAGTGATCGGAGTTGGGGTCGCACTCCCGGGGAAACTCCACAAGCAGCCTCGAATCGTCGTTCTCCTCGCTGACCAGGCGCCGCCAGCCGTAGCCGAGTCGCGAGCCGTAGACGTACAGCCGGTCGTCGCGGAGCCGGCCAATCATGTCGACGTTGAGGGCCGCAACGACCTGCTCGAGGGGCACGGTCGGGTGGGCGGTCCAGTGCTTCGAGCCCAACATGCCTTTTTCTTCGGCGTCCCAGAACGCGAGCAGGATCGACCGTTTGGGGGGAGTGGGCAGCATCGTGAATGCCTCGGCCAGCTCTAACAGCCCCGAGGTGCCGCTGGCGTTGTCGTCGGCCCCGTTGTGGATCTGGCCGACCGGCCCACGGCTGTTCCGCCTGGTGCCCAGGCCGATGTGATCGTAGTGGGCCCCGACGACGACGTGCTGGCGTTTCAGGTCGGGATCCGATCCTTCGATCACGGCGAGCACGTTGCGATACGAGGGCTCGAAGGGCTGGAAGAAGCTCCCGTCGCCGCCGGCGCCCCGGAGCCCCAGATCGTCCAGGCGTGCCGCGAGATAATCCGCCGCCTGCGTCGCGCCGGCGGTGCCCGCCTCGCGCCCTTCGAGGGCGTCGTCGGCGAGGAAATCGACGTGCTGTTGAAGCTGGTCGTGGCTGATCGAGTCGAGGGCGGCGCGAAAGGCCGAGGTCCTCTCGACGGCGGAGGCCGGCGAGACCAGCGAGAGGACGGCCCAGGCGACGAGGCAGCCGAGCCGCCTCCGAATGACCCGCATGTCGTGACTCCGAGGTGTGCGTTCCGGGGCTTCGGGCGTGGCGACGCAGCCAAGCGACCGGCGCGATTGTTCCTATGGACTATAGCGTACACCGTGGGCGCGGGGCGTCGCAAGCAGCCGATGCGTCCCCGTCGATACGAGGGCGCCGGCGGGGGCATCTGATGGCCCCCGGCCGCGGAAAAGGCGGGCGCGAGCCGTCGACAAGGGCCCGGCCTTGGATTAGGCTAGGGGCTTGGTCCGCCCGAAAAGCCGATGGGCCATGCCCCGGCCGTTGCCATAACCCGATCTGCCGCATGCGATTCCCGTTGTGAGAGGAGATATCGATGACGTCCAAGCGCGTGTTGCTTAGTGCCAGCGAGATGCCGACGGCCTGGTACAACCTGCAGGCCGACCTGCCCGAGCCCCTGCCCCCGGTCATGCATCCCGGCACGAGGCAGCCGATCGGCCCCGACGATTTGGCGCCGCTTTTTCCCATGGCCCTCATCCAGCAGGAGGTCAGCACCGAGCGGTGGATCGAGATCCCCCAAGAGGTCCGCGACGTGCTGTCGATTTGGCGGCCTTCGCCGTTGGTGCGGGCCACCGGATTGGAGAAGGCGCTGAAGACGCCCGCCCGCATCTACTTCAAGGACGAAAGCCACAGCCCCCCCGGCAGCCACAAGCCCAATACGGCCGTGGCCCAAGCCTATTACAACAAGAAGGAGGGGATCAACCGCCTGTCGACCGAGACGGGCGCGGGCCAGTGGGGCAGCTCCCTGGCGTTCGCCTGCTCGTTTTTCGACATCGAGTGCAAGGTGTTCATGGTCAAGGTCAGCTACGAACAGAAGCCCTACCGCAAGTCGATGATGCAGCTCTGGGGGGCCAACGTCAGCCCGAGCCCCTCGGAAGAGACCGAATCGGGCCGGGCCATTCTGGCCAAAGATCCTACGTGCCCGGGCAGCCTGGGGATCGCCATCAGCGAGGCCGTCGAGGTGGCCGCCAAGGACGAAGGCACGAAGTATTCCCTGGGAAGCGTGCTGAACCACGTGTTGCTGCACCAGACCGTGATCGGCCTGGAGGCGCAGAAGCAATTCGAGCTGGTGGGCGACAGCCCCGACGTGGTGATCGGCTGCGTCGGCGGCGGGAGCAACTACGCGGGATTGGCCCTGCCCTTTGCCAAGGAGAAGATCGAGGGAAAGAAGGACATCCGCTTCGTGGCGGTCGAGCCGCGCGCTTGTCCGACCATGAGCCGAGGCGAGTATCGCTACGACTTCGGCGACACCTCGATGCTCACGCCGCTATTGAAGATGCACACGCTGGGGCACAGCTTCATCCCGCCGGGCATCCACGCCGGAGGATTGCGTTACCACGGCATGGCCCCCATGGTGAGCCTCTTGGTGAAACTCGGCATTATGGAGCCCGTCGCGCTGCATCAAACCGAATGCTTCTAGGCGGCCCGTCTGTTCGCCAAGACTGAGGGCACGATCCCCGCGCCCGAAACCTCGCACGCCATCCACGCCGCCGTGGTCGAGGCGATTCGTTGCCGCGAGACGGGCGAGGAGAAGTGCATCCTGTTTAACTTCAGCGGGCACGGGCTGTGCGATCTGGGCGCCTACGACAGGTATCTGAGCGGGCAGATCGAGGACTTCGAGTATCCGCAGGAGCGGATCACCGCGGCCCTGGCCGAGTTGCCCGTGATCGAGTAGGCGAGCCGGCGGCCCGATTCGCCGGTCAGCCCGCCCGAACCTGCACCGTTTCCGAGGGGGCGCCTTCCTGGCGCAGGCGGATCGTTGCGCCGGGCGGGGGGCGGCGTTCGGGAGTGATGCCTCGGGTCGTCGTCGAAAGAAACTGGAAGAACTGCGCCGAAAGCCCGTCGTTGAACTCGCGATGCAGTTGCGCGAGGATGTCGTTCCACGTCAGGCCGGCGCGGTAGATGACGCGGTACGCTTCTTTGAGTCGCCGGACCTCCTGGGAGCTGACCCCTGCGCGGCGGAGCCCGATCTGGTTGAGCCCGACGACGTAGCTGCTCAGCCCGTCGACGGTCACGTAGGGGGGCACGTCCTTGTTGATGTGCGACTGGCCGCCGACCATGGCGAGCGTTCCGATGCGGCAGAACTGGTGGACGGCGGCGGCCCCGGAGAGATAGGCGCGGTCGCCCACGGTCACGTGTCCTGCCAGCATTACGTTGTTGGCGAAGATCGTGTTGTTTCCGACCCGGCAGTCGTGGGCGATGTGGGCATTGACCATGATCAGGTTGTTGTCGCCCACCACGGTCGCCTCGTCTTCTTCCAAGGCGCGGTGAATGGTGACGTTTTCGCGGATCGTGTTGCCCGACCCGATGATCACCCTGCCCGGGCGTTCGGGCATGTTGGCGTGCTGGGGCAGCCCGCCGATGACGGCCCCCTCGGCGACGAGGTTGTTTTGGGCGAGCGTGGTCCCGTCTTTGACGACGACGCGGCTTTCCAGCCGGCAGCCGTCGCCGATCGACACGTCGGGTTCGACCACGCAGAAGGGCCCGATCTCGACGTCCTGCCCGATCCGAGCCTGGGGACTTACCACGGCCAGGGGATGTAATCTCACGGCAGCGACCTCAAATCAGCCACGCGGAAGGGAACTGCCCGTCGCCGGGGAGTCTCCGACGAGCGACGACGCAACGGCCGAGACCTCAAGCGATTACAGCCTACGGCCGCGCTCGGCAGTAGTTATCGGCTTTCGGTCTGCGCCAATTGATCCCGATGCAAGGGATTTGTGGGGGCTGCGTCGGGAATACGCGAAGATGGGTCGTCTGGGCGGTTGCGGAGAGATTGCGTCGGCGATCGCCGCCTGAACCGGTCGTGCCCTGGTCCCCAGGGGAGCCGGCGCGTACACTGGTGACGGAGCCGCCGGCGCCCTCGTGACGGGACCGGCCCGTTCTTGACCCTGCCATCGAGGGGAATACTCCGAATGCCTACCAACGACGCGTTGTACGACGAGGCCATTCAGTTGCAGCAGAAGGGGGACCTGGCCGGAGCCATCCGCCGGCTGGAAGACCTTGCCCGCCAATCCCCCGACTACTCCTTGGCTCACGCGGCGCTGAGCGTTTTCTACGGGAAGCAGGAGGAGCACGATCGGGCCGTCGAGCACGCCCAAAAGGTGTGCGAGCTCGAACCGGAGGATCCCTTCAGCTTCGTGGCCATGAGCCTCGTGTGTCAGAAGGCGGGCCGCATCGCCGAGGCCGAGCAGGCCTTGATGCAGGCGAGGCAAGTCCAGTTCGCCGCGCAGCGGGATTCGCGGTAAAAACGCAAGCGAGCCGAGCAGCGGATCTCGCCGCTTCACGGCTCGCTCGATGCATCGTCCCTTGGTCCGGGCGCTCGGCACCCGGCGCTTCTTACTGCGGACCGGGGCCCTGCTGCTGCGGGGTGAATCCCGACCGCACGCGCTTCTGCACGTCGACTTCGAGCACGCCGAACGTCGCTTCATGTCGCTGGACCGTGAGGGTCAACGCGTGAAGCATGCGCTTGGCCGTGTAGAAATTCGTGATGATCCGCTGCGTGATCGGAATGGGCTGCGTGGGCACGCCGATCGGCTGGGGATTCAGCCCGAAGTCGATGATCAACTCTTCGGGCGTTCCGGTGACGCGGCAGAAATTGGCGTAGTTGGCCAGCGCGCGGGAGTCGTCGATCTGCACCTGCATCCGTTGCGGTTGCTGTTGCGGCTGCGGCTGCGCTGCGGGGGCGGCGGCCTCCGGCGTCGCTTGGGTTCCTTGGGCCTCTCGGGCTTCTTGGTCTTCTTTCTTGGCCACAGATCAGTTCCTTTCCAATTTCGGACGGGTTGACAGCTCGAAAGAGCAAGCTCACACCCCCTGTGTTGACTTGCCTTTGTTCCAGTTTTCCGACTGGAACCCGATCCGGTGGCTCACGTCCCCCGGAAGTCCTGATTCATTATAGGAATATACCACACGAATAGTACCCGGCCGCGCCCCGGGCAAAAAGCCGCGGTCGGCCGGCGGCGGACACGGTCGACCCATTCGACCGAATCCACTCAGGCAAAGCGTGTTACGCTCGCACCCATCGCCAAATCCACGCGCCCACGGCCAGCCCCAGAACGTTCTCGAACAAGTCGAGCGCCTCGAACGACCGGCCGGGGATGCCAAGCTGCGCCATCTCGGTCAACAACGCGTACGCCATGCACATGACCGCAAGCCGCAATCCCCTGGCCGGCCAACGGCCCGCCAGGCTCACGAAGGCCAGCGCGGCGAACAGCAGGAAATGCAGGCTCCGGTGATTCGGCGGTCCCGGCAATTCGCCGAGGCCCAGAAGTCCCCGCGGGTCGGGAAGCAGCAGCACAACCGTCAGCAACGCCCAGTACGCGACGCAGACCCATCGCGCCAGCCGGACATTCATCGAATCGTTCTCCAGGCGGGGGATCGCAGGGCTCTCGTTGCTTGAACTCATGGCTCCTCAAGCCTAGGTCGTGTTTCTCCTTCCTTAACGGAACTGGGAGCCGAAAGGTTCACCGGAGAGAAAAGCAAACGCCCGGCCGACTCGGCCGGGCGCTCGCTTCAGAGGGGGGGAACCGCAGAGTCCGTCGGGCGCGATCGTGCTAGCGCGCCAAACCCTCGGGCCGGGCCGCCGGAGGCCGGGTACGCGCGCGGCGCGGCGTCTTGAGCGAACTCCACTCCTTGGTCAGCGACTCGAACACCTCGGGGGATTCGTAGCGGATGACGTTCTGGCCCTCGGGCATGGGGCCGATCAAGCCTCGAAACACGGGCAGGCCTCGCAGCTTCAAATCGGTGCTGCAGTCGTCCACGCCGATCTGGGTATGACGCTTCATCAGGTCCTGTTCGCTGTCGTAGTCGCGGATGCGAAGCTCTCCGTCGACCCCTCGCGTCACCACCCGAAACTTGCCCGATCCCATCAATCGCACCTCTCGAATCGCACGAGCGTGAATCCGTATCCGAACTCCACGATCGTATCGGCGCGTTTTCGGCGAAGCGGAGAGCGAAACTCCGTTGCCCCACACAGCGAGGGCATCCGCAAGAACCCGCACATCGGGCACGGCAGGCGAGGCTGTTACCAGCGGGACTCCGCCGCGCCGATCGCACCCGAAGGCAACGGATTTAAGGGCCCGACGCCACCGCCCGGAGCGATTCTTCCGGACACGGCCGTCGCACCGTTTTGAGCAGCGTTTCCAACAAGACGTGCAAATCGGTGTTGGTCAGGATTCCGACCAGCGACCCGTCGTCGAGTATGGGAAGGCAGCTAATCCCTTGTTCGAGAATGATCCGCACCGCCCGCTCCAGCGGCGTGTCCGGCCCGACCGTTACCAGGTCGGTGCTCATCACGTCGGCCGCGGAGATGCGGGTGAGGGCCTCGGCGTGCGGCGCCTTGACGGGCCCCAAGCAGCGGAGCACGTCGCGGTCGCTGATCACCCCGACGAGCCGGTCTCCGCCCTCGACCACCATCAAGTGGCGGAACAGCTTCTCGTGAAACAGCCGGATCAAATCCAGCACGCTCGTGTCGGGCTCAATGCAACTGGGCGACGCGGTCATGATCCGGCCGACGGTCAAATCGGCCCCCGTTTCCTCCAACGCCTCCAGCACCTGCATCCGCTTGACGTTAAGGCGGTCCATTCTCAATCGTGCTCCCCTGTGAGTCGGTCGGCCGCGCGGCGACGGGCCGGTCGCGGATCGCGCAACCGTACCTCACGCTTCGCGACCGGGCAAGATTCTCCCTGCCCGCCGGGGGGGCGGCCGTCTCCGTGGGGGCGTTCGGGAACCTATACTGGAGAAAACCGTCGTGCCGAGCCCGTCGTCGGCGAGAGTTCGCGCGGCGAACGGCCGCAGGCGGCCCGGGGCTCGCGTGTCCGGGCGTGATACTTTTCACCCATTCTCATCCGTCCCCCCACTTGCCATGACTGTCATCGTGTTTGAAGATGACCTGGCCGGGCGACTCGCCCCGATGACGATCGGCAAGCCCGCGTTCGAGATCCGTTGCGGCAGCTACCGGCTCGTCGAGCTGCTGCCTCGCTTGGGACGGCCGGTGAAGGCCGTGGCCCGCCCCCATCTGCGCGCGGTGCTTCGCGCCGACCGGCCCGACGTGGCCTCGGGGGCCAACGGGCGACGCGAATCGGTGCTGTTGGTCAATGCGAGGATGCTTCCGGTCGTCTCGGTGGTCGAACGGTTGCGAGGAATTCTCCAGCGCGGACGGCCGGCGGTCGTTCGCCGGGGCGAGTGGCTGGCGGCGGCCATGCTCCCGGCCGGCGCCGTGTTGCCCGACGACGAAGCGCCGGGAAACCGGTGGGAGCGGCTCGCCCACGAGTCGGACCTCGAACCCCACGAAATCGAGCTGCCCCTGTTCGAGTATCCGCACGACGTGCTCCGGCACCACCCGGCGGCCCTGGCCGAGAACCTTGCCGATCGGCTGTCTGGCGGCGGGTACCGCGAGGTGGCCGACGGCGTGTTTCTCGCGCCGGGGGCGACGCTCGGCGAGTACGTCGTGACCGATACGGGCGAGGGCCCGATCGTGCTGGAAGAGAACGTCCGCATCGGGCCCTACTGCTATCTGAAGGGCCCGGTGCACGTCGGGCCCGGCACGCGCGTGATCGAGCATGGGGCCATCAAAGACTCGGTTGCCCTGGGGCACACCTGCAAGATCGGCGGCGAGGTCGAGGCATCGATCATCGAGCCCTACACGAACAAGCAGCACCACGGGTTCCTGGGGCACAGCTACGTGGGCAGTTGGGTCAATCTGGGGGCGGGCACCTGCAACAGCGACCTGAAGAACACCTACGGAACGGTCCGCATGGAGTACGACGGCCACGAGGTGCCCACCGGCATGCAGTTCGTCGGCTGCATCATCGGCGACTACGCGAAGACGGCCATCAACACGAGCATCTTCACGGGCCGCACGATCGGGGCCTGCAGCATGGTCTACGGCTTCGTGACGACGAACGTGCCCAGCTTCGTCAACTATGCCCGCTCGTTCGGCCAGGTGACCGAGCTTCCGCTGCAAGTGCAGATCGCCACCCAGGCCCGGATGTTCCAGCGCCGCAACGTGCCCCAGCGACCGTGCGACGAGCAGCTTCTGCGCGACATGTACGAGCTGACGCGCCACGAGCGCCGCATTGCCAGCAAGCCCTTGGTGCTGTAGGCGGGGGCGGGCGGTTCACGCCCGACGGGCGCCGCCTTCGACCCAGTCGGCCGTCACGATCGGCCGATCCACGGCGATCGACGTGCCCTTGCCCGGCGTGGATCGTTAGAGCGTCCACCCCTCACGATAGGGGCGGCGGAGCAACGCGTCGGCCTCGGGACAATTCGTGGCCCGCAGGCTTTCGGCGTTCCACTCCAGCTCGCACCCGACACGGTACGCGACGTTGCCCAGCAGGACCGCCTCGGTCAGCGGCCCCGAATAGGCGAAGTTGCACGTCGTGGGTCCGCCCGTCTTGCACGCCTCGGTCCACTCCTTGTGATGTCCGATCGACGGGGGGATCGTGGGCTCGGGCCGCTGGAACTCGGCGAACTCGTCCTCGGGCAGCAGCAGGTGCTTCGAGTAGTTCGCCAGGAGCATCCCTTTGTCGCCGACGAACAGCACGGCCGCGCCCCAGTTGGGAAGGTTCTTCTCGCGGACGATCGGCGGGAGGTTGTCTTTGCCGTTGCGCCACGTCATGGTAACCGGGGGCAGATCGCCCCGGGCGGGGAACTCGTACCGGACGGTCAACACCGGAGCCGCCGTCTCGGGATGGGGCGGCACCGGCGCTTCGGCCTTGACGCGCGTGGGATACTTCAGCTTCAGGGCCCAGAACGGCAGGTCCATGTAGTGGCAGCCGAAGTCGCCCAGCGTGCCGTTGGCAAAGTCCCACCAGTCGCGCCAGTTGCCCGGCACGTAGCACGGGTGGTAGGGCCGGTAGGGGGCCGGACCAAGCCAGAGATCCCAGTCGAGCCCCTCGGGCACGGGCGGGGTGTCGGTGGGACGATCCATGCCGCCGCGCCCGCCCGAAAACTGCACCTCGACCTGCCGGACCGGACCAATCGCGCCCGACTCGACCAGCTCGACCACGCGCCGGTAGTTGTCGCCCGCGTGAATCTGCGTGCCCAGTTGCGTGACCAGCTTGTGCTCGGCGGCCAGCTCGGTCAGCACGCGCGTCTCATGGACGGCCACGGTCAGCGGCTTCTCGCAGTAGCAGTGCTTGCCCATCTTCATGGCCATGGCGGCCGGAGGCGCGTGCGTGTGGTCGGGCGTGCCGATCACCACGGCGTCGATCTGCGAATCGAGTTCGTCGAGCATCTTGCGGAAGTCGCGATACGTCTTCGCCTTTGGGTACTTCTCAAAGGTCTTGGCGGCCCGGCGATCGTCGACGTCGCACAGGGCGACCAGGTTCTCGTGGTCCACGCCGCGCACGTCGGCTCCTCCGCGCCCGCCCACGCCGATGCCCGCGATGTTCAACTTGTCGTTCGGGGCCTGGTTCTGGCCGCGGGCGCCGATTCCCGAGGAAAGCCATACGCCGATTCCGGCGAAGGTCGAGTTGCGCAGCATCTGGCGGCGGGTAATTCGGCGAGACGTCATGGAATCCTCCTCGTGACGCGTTGGGGGTGCGGCTTCGGGGCGTTCGTCCTCTGCGACGTTGGCGACAACGCGCCGGCTGGGCGGGGCCGCTTGACGCCGCGACGGACGACGGCTCCAATGGCATGGGTGGGGTTCTTCACGGGGCGTGCCGTGCTCGGCAGGCAACCGGGCCTTCACCCGGCGCCCTTAAGCTAGTCGGTCCCAAGTCGGAATGCAATCGTCTCAAGCAGAGGAACTGGCCGCCGCCATGGCGGAGTTCCGGATCGAGCTTCCCGAGGAACAGGTTGAACTGCTCGCGCGGTACTGCGCTCTTCTGTGGCAGTGGAACGCGAAGCTCAACCTGACGCGGCACACCGACTACGCCAAATTTGTCGCCCGCGACCTCGTCGACAGCCTCGCCTTTGCCGATGCCCTGGAGCCCGGCGAGACCATCCTCGACGTGGGCACCGGCGGAGGCGTGCCCGGCGTCGTCCTGGCGATTGTCCGCCCCGATCTCTCGGTGAGCCTCTGCGAATCGGTGGCGAAGAAGGCCCGCGCCGTCTCCGATATCGTCGAGCGGCTGGGCCTGGCAGCCGCCGTTGAGCACGCCCGCGCCGAGCAACTGCTCGACCGTTCGAGGTTCAACACGCTGACGGTTCGGGCCGTGGCGCGCCTGGCCAGGCTGCTCGGATGGTTCCGCCCGCACTGGCGGGCATTCGACCGCCTGCTCGTGCTCAAGGGCCCGGCCTGGGTCGAGGAACGGGGCGAGGCCCGGCACCTCGGCCTGTTCGGCGACCTGGCGCTGCGCAAGATCAAGTCGTACCCCATGCCGGGCACCCATTCGGAGAGCGTGCTGCTGCAGATCTGTCCCAAGAAGAGGATGGTCGACAAGCGGTGCCGGATCACCCAACTTCGCGACGAGCCCGCGCGACCACCGCGGCGTCCCGAGACTCGGAAGGGTCCTTGAGGTCGGGCGACGCATCCCTTCCGGCCGCCAGCTCCACAGGCGACCTCCAAAAAGCCAGGTGCCTTCGCTCGTGTGAGGGGTATTTCGCACCCTTTGCGTGTGGGGGCAGGCTGTCAAGCTCGGTCAGCATTGCCTGCGCCGTCTTCGGCGTCGGTAGGTAGTAACCCGCGAGGGTTGTCTGACTTCGGAAAGAAGCTCCCGGGCGACCTTGCCATCGACAGGTTCTTGAGATACAATCTTTGTAGGTGCGAATTATGTCCCTTCAAAAATGGAATCTGCATAATCCGCAGTTCCGCTGGGGGAATCCCGCGCTAGAAGCAGAATCACCGCCAGCCCGACCTCACGGATGCGAATGCTCTGGAGCGGCGACTCGTTCGAAGCGTGGGCTTCGAATCCGCGGCCTCCCTCATCTTTCCTCAAGGTACGCAAGGAGAACACGCGATGGCGCCCGCCGTCCGAGTTACGCGAGAGGTATTTGCCGAAGATCGACAGGGGAGAACGTTTTCCGACGTGCTGGACGACCCGGAACAGCCGTTTGACGACGTGCTTGCCTTCTTCAGCGACGCCGAACGCCAGCGTCGCATGGAAGAGGCCGAGATCCACCACGACCGCCCGGCGCTGTCGGGTGTGGTTCGCGAACTCGAGGGGCAACCCGCCGTCGACCGCTTTCTTGCCGCGGCGGAACCGCGGCGGACGAAGCGTCTCCGCCAAGCGGTGGGCGTGCTCGTTCGAATCATCATGGAGCAGCGCGGCTGGAAAAAGACCGGGAAGAAGGGCTCCATGGGGGTCCGCGCCCAGGTCGCCCGAGGCACGAAAACGCCGGGGGCCTACCACAACACCGGGGGGTTGGCGTTTTGGTTCCTGCGCGCCGAGCGGTACGAGCCCATTGAGGGAATGCCCTTTCGCTCGGTCAAGCAGCGCGCCGAGGCGTCGCAACCGCCTGCCCGGGTCGAGATGAGCGACCAGCACCTTCCTTGAACCGGATTGACATACTTTCACGCGGGAAATCCTCCTCCCTGACGGGTCCTCAGCGGCACGGTCGACTCCCGTTCGAAGCGCATTTTCACATCACGACGAACCCTTCCGTTGGAGTTGCGGCCATGTTGCATCGAGGATTGGTGCCGGACAAAGCGATTCTCAAGAAGATCAACCAGCGCCTGCAACGCACCGGCCTGGGATCAGGCTGCCGGCTCAGCGCGCTCGTTCGGAACGGGCAGGTCACGCTGTCGGGCAGTATCCAGTACGAGCACCAACGGCGCTCCGCCCTCCGGGCGGTCAATGGAGTCGAAGGGGTCCGGGGAGTGACCGACCAACTCCAGGTCCCCGCCCGGACTGAACGAAGAATGTAGCCACCCTTCCGACGAAAAAAGGAGCCATCTCGTGGAACCACCGGAAACCGGCGAGCGCACGCCTCCAGGCGGCGTCGCCCGATCTCTTCCCGTCCCTCAACCGCAGCGCCAGCGCGAACCGGCGCACGTGGGGGTCGACGACTCCAAGGCGGTAGCCTGCTACGCGAATTTCTGTCGCATCACGGGCACGCCGGAGGAACTGCTCATCGATTTTGGGCTCAATCCGCAGCCGATCGGCGCGTCGGCCGAGCCGATCCCCATCGCCCAGCGGATCATTACCAACTTGTACACCGCCAAGCGTTTGCTGTACGTCCTGGAACAGACGATCCAACGCCATGAAGCCACCTTCGGCGCCCTGGAAACCGACGTGCAGAAACGCGTCCGGCGAGCGTAGGTGTCTCGCACGAGAGCGAAGCGTCCATGGCCAAAGCAAACGCGGTAGGCGTCTCCGGCGAGCCGGGCGCGCAGCAGGCCGCCCGGGCGATCGAGCAGGCCGTCCAATTCCTCGAAAACGAGCAATGCGACGAGGCCGTCGACTGCCTCACCCGGGCGATCCAACTCTGTCCGACGCTGGCCAACGCTTACTTCGCCCGCGCCGTCGCCTATGACGCCCGAGGCGACTTCGAACGGGCCATCGCCGACTGCACCGAGTCGATCCGCCTCTGCCCGGACCGACCGAGGCCCTATCGTCTGCGCGGGCAGATTTACGAAAAGACCGGCAGGTGGGCAAACGCCGAGCGCGATCTGTCGCAGGCCCGGCGGATCGAGGCCGGAGCGCGTTGAACCGATCGCGCCCCAACATGACGTAGAAGGACGTATTATGCTCAGGCAACTCAAGTTGTACTTACGACGACGAAAAGAGAAACGGCTCGCTCGCGCGGCCGAGGACGGCAGCCTCCTTCAAGTGCGGGCCCTCCTCGAGGCGGGCGTCAGCCCGAACGCCACGAGCGACGACGGCTTCTCCGCGCTCATGTGGGCCGCGGCCCGAGGGCACGTCGAGGTCGTGCAAGTGCTCCTCGACCACGGTGCCGAACGCGACGTCCTCACCACCAAAGGGCGCACCGCGCTCGATCTGGCCGGCCAGGAGGGCCGCGGCGAGGTCGTCGCCCTCCTGCAAGAGACGGCCGATCGTCCCTGACCGCAGGATCGGCCGGGGGACACGCCGGAAACACTTGACGGACTCCCGCCTTGCGCCAAAATAGCCACTGTTCCGGATCCGCGACCGGTCATGGGATGAACGTGGCATCGTGGTAAAGACACCCCAAGGTTGCCGACTGATGGAGGTATGGAATGTGTCCCCGCAAGAGAACCACGAAGTACTCCTCGTCGAAACCCAACCCTATGGTCACGTCGCTGGATGAAGCGCTGGATTATGTGGCCAAGGACCCGATGGGCATCTTCTGCCACTAGGCCGTCCGAGAGGCACGGTGATGAACGTGTGCTCCTGGGCGGCGAGGGACAAGTTTCAATCCACGCCCGCTCGCGAGCGGGCGACAGTAGGTGTCGTAAGTCCTGCAACCGCAACGGGTTGGGTTCCGGGTTCCGCGAACCTGGCGGTGTGGGCGCGGGCTCGGGCGGGAGGGCGATTTCCGTGAGACGCAAGTCCTTTTCGTGCAATCGTTTCGGGTCTCCGCGAACCTCCCGGGAAACAGCCGGGTGCTGGAGGTTCGCGGAGAGCGTTTCAGGCGATCAATGGGCCCTCCGGGTCGAAACTTGGTTTTGCGCCGACGTGCTCCACGCGCCGTTGCCAGTTGCTACCCAGGTAGTAGTATCGGAGGCTATCGGAAGCCGGGTCGATCTCTTCCTCGAGCTTGGCCTTCAGCGAGACCCACATTGCCGGGTCCAACAGGCACTCGAAGACCGAGTTCTGCACGCGCTGCCCGTGGTCTTGGCAGACCTTGGCCACGCGGCGGAGGCGTCGTCGGCCCTCGCGGGTCTGGACGTTGACGTCGTAAGTCACCAGCACAAGCATGACGATCGCTCACTTCCAGAAGAAGGGAGGGTAGCCGTCCAGTTCGCCGCGGAGCCAGCGGGCCAACAGCCGGGCCTGCACGTGCGGCAGCAGGCCGATGGTGACGCGTTCGTTGAGGAACGGGTGCAGAACTTCCTCATCCTTGCGTTTCTGATAGGCCACCAGCACCGCCTTGCGCGTGGCGTCGTCCATTTCGACGCCGCCGGTTTCACTCCGCGTGAAGCCTTTGCCGTTGATCTGCTGGCGATTGACCAACGACAAGGCGACGCGGTCGGCGATCATCGGCCGGAGTTCTTCGACCAGGTCGA
>Ga0334896_1001514_pt1 | contig 19460 bp, 17 predicted proteins | sample GraSluR3_MG_8_FD_207734 | JGI IMG/M metagenome (GOLD analysis project Ga0334896, IMG submission 207734) | Sludge microbial communities from methane-producing bioreactor in Wageningen University, Netherlands - Granular Sludge_27_06-R3 | ecosystem: Engineered > Bioreactor > Anaerobic >... | reverse complement strand
GACTCCCCACACGTGGTATCCGTATCTGGCGAAGAAAAGTGCACAGGCGAGTCCGATGCCTGAACTCGCCCCAGTGATCAAGATGTTGTTTCCGTACGGTCGAGTAGCCACTGGCGACTCCTTTAGTTCACGATCATTGTATCATGCCGTAGATCGGTCGGGTAGCACGATACCTTGTGTAAACCTACTTCTCCTTGATGCTCTGGACGACATGGGTGAACTCTTCCTGTATCTCCTTCGAAGGAGGTGCCGTCACCAGACTCACCACGACGATGCAGAGTGCGCTGAAAATGAATGCAGGTAGCAACTCGTAGATTGTCCAACCACCACCAAGCGGAGCGATCAGATGCTTCCACACGAGAACTGTCGCGAAACCGCCTACCATACCGGCGATCGCTCCCTGGAACGTAGTTCGCTTCCAGAAGAGGCTGAAGACCATGATCGGACCGAATGCGGCACCGAAACCGGCCCAAGCGTAACTGACGATACCGAAGATAGAGGAGTTTGGATCTGCAGCGAGAAACGCTCCGATGATCGCTACCACGATAATGGTGAATCGTGATAACCAGAGAATCTGTTTATCGGTTGCATCCTTCTTGATCACTCCCTTGAAGAAGTTCTGTGAGATAGCACTGCTGGTGACCAATAGTTGTGAGTCGCTCGTACTCATGGTCGCTGCCACAACCCCACTGAGGATGACTCCGATGAAGATCACGAGTATCGGCGATATACCACCGAGCAGTTGCGTCATGGCAATAAAGATTGTCTCGCTCTGCCCAGCGTATCCTTCGGGGCCCACTTCGGAAAGCAGCTCTGGAAAGACAGCGGCTCCGACTACACCGATCAAAACGGCGACGCCAAGAGAAATGATCACCCAGGTCATGGCGATTCTTCGAGATTGATCGAGCTCTCTGGGGTTCTTGATAGCCATGAATCGAAGCAGTATGTGTGGCATACCGAAATAGCCGAGACCCCATGCGAGCGCCGAGGCGATCTCAAGGAACGAGACTGGACTACCGGTCCCATCCACTCTGTTGTGGCTTGCCATGAGACTTCCAAAACCCTCCATTGAGCCAATGGTGGCTCCTATGGAAGAGAATCCTCCAGCTTCGAAAAAGCCTACGATGAGGATGAACACTAAAGAGAACGACATGAGCGTTCCCTGCAGGAAGTCGGATGTACTCGCTGCAAGGAAGCCTCCCAGTATGGTATAGAGCACAACGACGAGCGCTCCGACGATCATCATGAGCGTGTAGTCGAACCCGAACAGGCTATTGAAAAGCTTTCCAAGGGCAACGAATCCGGAAGAGGTGTAGATGATGAAGAAAAAGAAAATGATGATTGCAGCAATCGTCATGAGGATCTTCTTCGAGTCATGGAACCGATTCGAAAAGAAGTCGGGAAGGGTGATGGCATTGTTCGCTACATGACTGTACGTACGCAGTCGGTGTGCCACGAACTTCCAGTTGAACCAGGTTCCTACAGCAAGTCCGATCGCAGTCCAGCTTGCACTAGCAAATCCCGATAGATAGGCTAGTCCGGGAAGCCCCATGAGCAACCAGCTACTCATATCCGAAGCCTCTGCACTCATTGCAGTGACCCAAGGGCCCAGTGAACGACCACCAAGAAGAAAGTCTTCGGTACTCTTGTTTCTCTTGCTGTAGACGAATCCGATGTATATCACCAGCAACATGTAGAGGGCCATTCCAATGAATGCGATGACCTTCTCTCCAGAAGATAGAATATTGAGATGCATAGAACCTCCTCGTTTTTTCCGATAGTACCGGAATCTGACAGGAATGTGAACTGAAACAGTATAAAAATACAAAAATCTGCATGTTTATGCAAAGCCTGCCTACTTTCTTCTCCTCGACGATTTGTTGTATACTCGAATGAAGTAGAAATGCAGGGAGAATCTTTATGGACACACCGAAAAAGCGGATACTCACAGGCGACAGAACCACCGGAAGACTACACTTGGGCCACTATGTGGGAAGTCTCAAAAGCAGAGTGGAGCTGCAGGACCTCTATGATACCTTTATTCTGCTCGCCGATATTCAGGCGCTCACGACTCACTTCGAGCATCCTGAGTTGCTGAACGATAGCATTTTCCAGGTGACCATCGACAATCTCTCCGTTGGACTGGATCCCAAAAAGGTCACAATCGTGCAGCAGAGTGCGGTCAAGTCCATTGCTGAAATGACGGTGTATTACTCCATGCTGGTGAGTGTGAATGTGCTGAGGCACAATCCGACCATAAAGACAGAGGCAAAGCAGTATGGATATAAAGACCTTTCCTACGGATTCCTCGGCTATCCGGTGAGTCAGACGGCCGATATCACCTTCTGCAATGCCGATCTGGTTCCTGTCGGTGAGGATCAGCTGCCCCATATCGAATTGTCGAGAAGAATCGTAAGGAAATTCAATGGGATGTATGGTACCGAAATCGTCGAACCACAGGCTAAGTTGAGTACCGTACCGCGTCTTGCCGGATTGGATGGCAATGCCAAGATGGGTAAAAGCATGGGGAACGCCATCTATCTTTCGGACTCGGCGAAAGAGGTCGAGCAGAAGGTCCGAAAGGCGGTTACTGACCCGGCTCGAGTCACTGTGGATATTCCCGGAACACCAGAGATCTGCAACGTCGGCAAGTACCACAAGATCTTCACGCCGGATGAGTGTGACAATATCTGGGAGATGTGTCGAACAGCTCAGATCGGCTGCGTCGCCTGTAAGAAGAAGCTCATGAAGAGCTTGAACACGCTTCTTGAGCCCATGAGGGAGCGACGAGCCTACTACGAAGCACATATAGATGAAGTGAAGGACATCATAATGACCGGAACCAAAAAGGCGAGTGAGATTGGTGATGAGCAGGTCGAAACCATGCGAAAAGCGATGCACCTCACGATCTAGGTAGATTGCATGAGTACACTTCGATTGTGGAGGAAGGCATTTCTGAGAACCATACCGGTTCTCATGGGGTACAGTGTACTTGGTATTGCATTCGGTCTTCTGCTCCAACAGGCAGGGTATCATTGGCTCTGGGCACTCGGTATCAGTGTCTTCGTCTTCGCCGGCTCCATGCAATTCGTTCTGGTAGGACTGCTCTCCCAGCAAGCACCCCTTACCACCGTTGCGATTACCACGCTATTGGTGAATTCACGTCATATCTTCTATGGAATCTCTTTCATTGAACGGTTCAGAAGCATGGGGAGACGGGCTCCTTATATGATCTTCAGTCTTACCGATGAAACCTATGCATTACTCTGTGCAACAGGCGATGTCGGTTCAAAGGAGGAGCGCGATACCCTCTCGTTTCGCATAGCGGTGTTGAATCAGAGCTATTGGGTCTCAGGTTCCGTTATCGGATCTGTGCTCGGTTCCTACATCTCCTTCGATATTACCGGTATCGATTTCGCCATGACTGCACTCTTCACGGTAATATTCATAGAGCAATGGCTCTCCACCAAACGCCATGTCCCCGCGGTTATCGGAGCAGCATGTGCTATCGGCTCATTGCTGCTGTTCGGTCCGGAGAACTTCCTGCTACCCGCTCTTATGGTTGCGGTCACGATCCTGCTTGCAGGTAGGTCGTTGATCGGGGAGGATGCATGAACATTCGTTATTCGCTTCTGATCGTACTGGTCACGGCAATCTCGACGCTTGCCACTCGAGTGGTTCCGTTTCTTCTGTTCGGCACAGCGAAACAAGAGGTACCCAGAGCTATCTCCTACCTCGGGAGAGTCCTTCCACCAGCGGTCATGGCGGCATTGGTAGTATACAGTGTGAAGCATATCTCATTCTTGGACCATACGCTTTGGATGAACGAGATCATCGGCGTGATCGTCACCGCTGTAGTGCACCTGTGGCGTCGGAACACACTTGTCAGTATCGCAGCCGGGACCGGAATCTACATGGTGCTTGTACAGACCGCTCTCCTCTGACTCACCCACAGCTCATGTATGCATGTCGAGCGAGTGCAGCAACGAAAGGCTCCATCGCTTGTTCTACGGTATTGCTACCTTTCCATTACCTAGCAGGAAGATTTGTTGCCTCTAGCCGATCCACAGTGTATGATTTGTTACCATGAAAAGGACACCTATCGAAGCTTACGGATTCGGATTCATCAGTGGCGATCAGATTCCGCCACAGAAGAATGAGTACTACCTGAGAGATCAGCAGATACAACACTGGAATGTAAAGTGGCGTGCATTGACGCAATCTGAGCGTGTACAGCTCAAAGCTCAAGGAAACTACAGCCCCAATTGGGATCATGTCCTCGTGGAGGACCCCATCGATATCTCACTGATTCGACGCAATGCATTCTATGGTCTTGTCCGAATAGCATCGCTTGAACCGTATGTTGTAAGTTATCACGACTTCGCACTACCCGAGGGCATTCGTGACAGTCACATCATCTCCTCCGATATTGGACGACATTGTGTCATCCATCGGTGTGCCTATATCTCCCACTACATTATCGGACACCAGTGTATGTTGAATGAGATCGACGAGATGGATGCTACCAACCATGCCAAGTTCGGTAACGGAATCGTCAAGGAGGGGGAGCCCGAGGATGTACGCATCTGGTTGAGCGTCATGAACGAGGCGGAGACCCGCCGGATACTTCCATTCGAATCGCTCATCTGTGCCGACGCCTGGCTATGGGGCACCTACCGGGAACGGACACGGCTGATAGACCGGCTCGCTACCATGACACAAAAGTCCTTCTCTTCGAAACGGGGCTGGTATGCCGAAGTCGGTGATCGGACAGTCATCAAGTCCTGTCGAGTGATCAAGGATGTCAAAATCGGCTCCCATGCCTATGTGAAAGGTGCGAATAAGTTAAAGAATCTCACAATCAGATCCCAGGAGACCTCTGCGACACAAATCGGCGAGGGGGTGGAACTGGTCAATGGAATTATAGGGTTCGGTTGTCGAGTCTTCTACGGTGTGAAGGCAGTCCGATTCATCATGGGAAACAACAGCAACCTGAAATATGGTGCCCGACTGCTCAATTCGGTGCTTGGAGACAACTCCACCATAAGCTGTTGCGAGGTGCTTAATACGCTGGTGTTCCCCTTCCACGAACAGCACCACAACAACTCATTTCTTATTGCATCGCTTGTGATGGGACAGTCGAACATGGCCGCTGGTGCGAATATCGGATCGAATCACAATACTCGTGGAAACGATGGTGAAATGCAGGCGAATCGAGGTTTCTGGCCAGCCCTATCGAGTTCATTGAAGTTCAATAGTTCCTTTGCAGCGTTCACACTCATTACGAAGGGAGACTATCCGAACGAGTTGTCCATACCGATTCCCTTCTCCATGGTGGGCTACCGAGAGCTGACAGGACAGGTCACCATCATGCCAGCCTACTGGTGGATGTACAACCGATATGCCCTTGAACGGAATGCGTGGAAGTTCAGAAAGCGAGATACGCGTACTATAAAGAAGCAGCACATTGAGACCGACTACCTAGCACCCGACACCATTGAGGAGATTGAGCGGGGAATGCAGCTGTTGAGTCTCTGGGTAGGTCAGGCAGCCTTGGCAGCGGGCCTCATTGCCCCCGGAGTCGGTTCAAGTGAGAGTGCACTCGTTGAGCAGGGGAGAATGCTCCTTGAGACGCACCCGGAACAAGTCGGAACGTTGGAAGTGCTTGCACACGGAATCGAACGTTCAGCTACCCCAGCGCTTATTTTCAAGGTTGCCGAGGGATACCGAGCATACAAGGAGATGCTTGTATTCGGATGTATGCGCATACTCTGTACCTATTGCAACGAGCAGGGAAACACGATATTCGAGTTTCAGAAGCGAGTCACCGACAAGCTAGTGGCAGATCGCGATTTCTTCGAAGCGGTCTCAGGTCCGTTCAGGAACATGGGGGGGCAGCTGGTTTCCGAAGGTCAGATACGTTCGCTCATTCAAAAGATAGAAGAGGAGCGAATCGATACTTGGGATGCTATCCATACCCAATATGACCAGTGGTGGGAGCTCTATCCCCTGGTGAAGGCAACCGTTGCTCTCCAGGCTCTGCAACGAATCTCACAGACGATCGAACTCGATAAGAGCCATTGGGAGTCCCTGGTTTCTCGCTTCACTGTGCTGTGCGATCAGAACGCGTTCGAGGTGTACCGTTCTCGAAAGAAGGATTTCGAGGATCCCTTCAGGAAGATCGTCTACCGGAACGATGAGGAGATGATCGCTGTTCTCGGAAAGACAGATGAGAACCCGTTCGTGCAGGAGAGCAGGAGGGCTATGGAATCTTTGAAGGAGTTAGTGCGGCGCTTTCCTCCCCAGCAGTGATGTGTTACATTAGGGGCATGAAAGAGATTGGGTTTACATATCCTATACGCGACACCTATGCTCCTCCGGTTTTCAGCGACGAGCTGCTGAGAAGTATCATGGACACAGAACCGGCATTGAACCGTGAGTTGTTGCAGAATGCAGCAGTCACTCAGACTCCGGTACACACGATTTCGGCTTGTCTGGATTCTTATACCAAAGAGCACCTTCGAGACCTTGCTCAGGATCATGAGGTGCAAATACCGTCATCGCTCAGGAAAAAGCAGGTCGTTGAGCAACTCGCCGACCGACTGGTTTCTCAGTTCCCCCGAATGCTACCCTATTTCCCCCAGATGAATCTGGAATTTCTCGCTCGATTCAAAGACTCTCCCAGCATCGAAGTGGAACACGATTCGTTGCATTTCCGCGATATCTCGCACGTCCACAACTTCGGGTTCCTCTACTTGTTCAGAGATGGGAAGAAGTTCACAGCCGTCGTGCCACATGAGTTGCTTCCTGCTTTGCAGATCCTCTCTGAAGACGGCATATGGAAGAGGGTGAACTTCCATCAGCGATTGGACGCCTACGCCGTTGCCCTCTCGAACCTCTATGGGGTGCTCGATATCGATCAGTATGCGATAGTCTGGAATCGATTCGAAGCTGAAAGTCTCACTCCGGCCATGGTCATGGATGAATTGATCGAACTCGGAAAGATTCAGTACTACTGGTGGTTCGAAGATGAATTGGTCATATCCAGCTATTTCAGAAGCGATGCAGAGGTCGAGCTGTTCCTTGAGAAGGTAAGACAGATATCCTACTATGCTCCATCGCGGGAAGATCTGGTGAAATACTTCCAGACCCCGTACGATGACCAGAGCCCGGCTGCAAGCGCCATGCTTGAGTTTCTCAGTGGATACCGGTTGCCGAATGGTGAACAGATCGAAGATCTCATGGACGATATCTCCGATGCCTGTATCGTAGGAGAGGGAATGCAGGATGTATTCAATCTCCTGAACGAGTATGGTCTCCTATTTTCCGGAATGGAGGAGATCAACCGTTTCACCGAACTGTACTCACAGCTCAGTGACCACAGCAGAAAGTGGGAACTTCGCGGACACACTCCGGTCGGATTGAAGAAGCGGACCCACTCAAGCTAATACGAGGCGGGTGTCTATTTGAGATCCGAGGTGGATTTGAAGACCTCCATGAGCGTGGTCCACCACGCCTCGGTTCCTTCGTAATTTCCGATTCCCCGAATCTTTCTGATCCGGTATCTGACCAGAGTCGCTGCAGATTTCGTGCAGAGGTTGTCGAGATCTCGGATGATGGTCTCTTTGATCGCCATGGCTGTGAACTTCGGATCCTTGTGGGCTCCTTCAGGCACTTCGGGAATGATATCGTGGATGATATTGAACCGCTTCAAATCGTGAGCGGTCATCTTCATGGCCTCTGCTGCCTCCTGCGCTCGAGATGGATCTCGCAGTAGAATTGAAGCAAACCCCTCCGGGGTAATGACCGAATAGACTGCGTTCTCGAGCATGTACAATTTATCTCCCACACCAATCCCGAGAGCTCCTCCGCTGCCACCCTCTCCGATTATGAAGCTCAAGACAGGAACTTTGAGTGTGGAGAACTCCTTCAGGTTGCGTGCAATGGCCTCCCCGATTCCCCGCTCCTCTGCACCGAGGCCGGGGAAGGCTCCGGGGGTGTCGATGAAACAGACTACCGGCCGGTTGAATTTTTCGGCCTGCTTGGCGAGTCGCAGCGCCTTTCTATACCCCTCGGGATTGCTCATGCCATAGTTTCGCTCAATGTTCTCCCGAAGGTTCATCCCTTTTCTATTGCCGATGAAAGTGATCGCTCTATCGCCGATGGTGCCGATGCCTCCGATCATGGCCGGATCGTCCCCATAGGTACGATCACCGTGCAGTTCCATGAACTCATCACAGATAAGGTCTATGTAGGTACTGGCACCTGGTCTCCCCTGTTGTCTGCTGAGAAGCACACATTCCCAAGAGGAGCGCTCCTTTGCACGAGGATCGCTCGATGCGAACTGTTCGAGTCGAGAGAAGGACTCCTGTAGTTGATGATCATCAGTTCTCTGCATACTGTTGCTCCTTGTGGGTTCTCATGAGAAAAGCGAGTTGGGAACGCAATCTGTCCCGAGGGACGATCGCATCGACAAACCCTTTCTTCAACTGAAATTCAGCGCGTTGGAACCCTTCCGGCAGTGTCTGACCGATGGTTCCCTCGATCACCCTCGGTCCTGCGAATCCGATCAGAGCTCCCGGTTCGGCGATGATCACATCGCCGAGCATGGCGAACGATGCTGTCACTCCTCCCGTCGTCGGATGGGTGAGTACTATGAACAGTGGAACGCCGGTTTTTTCGAGCAAGGCTGCTGCACTGGCTGTCTTCGCCATCTGCATGAGGCTGAATATCCCCTCCTGCATGCGAGCACCTCCGCTGGCAGTGAAGATGATCACGGGAGTTCGTGTGAGCGCTCCTTCGAACATCGCCTGGGTGATCTTCTCTCCCACCACAGAGCCCATGCTGCCACCCATGAAATCGAAGGACATCACAGCGAGCACCGCTTCTTGGTTCTCAATGCTGCAGGTTCCGGTCACTACCGCCTCATTCATACTGGCTTTCTGCCTGCACTGCAGGAGCTTCTCGGTATATCCATCCAACTCAATCGGATTTCTCGAGCAAAGTTCGCCAGAAAATTCGATAAACGAATTTGGATCAGTGATCTGGACGATCCGCTCAGGTGCATTGAGTCTGTGGTGAAAACCGCACTCGGGACACACCATGAGATACTTCTCAAGAACATCGTGTGCTATTACGCGGTGGCATGCTGGACAGGATTCGTTCTTCGGCATGTTGATTACCTCGTTTTCTCTTCGGCGAACAGTCTACTGTACAGATCGGTCCCAAATGTCCCCGACCTGAATGCTTTCGACTGCAGGATTGTGATCTGCGATGCGATATTGGTCTGAACCCCTTCGATCTCGAATTCACGAAGTGCCCGAATCATACTATCGATCGTACGTTGTCGATCAGGACCGTGTGTGATGACTTTTGCAATCATGGGATCGTAGTGGGGACTGACCACGGCATGTTCGCATAGATGGGTGTCCACACGGACCGATGGCCCGAGCGGTGGGGAGAATCTGGTGATTGTGCCGCTGGCCCCTGCGTTGACACGACACTCCAGCGCATGGCCGGAGATTTTTGCAGCAGAGCCGTCGAGTTCAATGGACTTTCCACTCGCAATGAGTATCTGTTGTCTGATGATATCGGTCGAGCAGACCAATTCGGTCACCGGATGCTCCACTTGGACTCGGGCATTGACCTCCATGAACCAGTAGGCGCCATCTTGTACCAAGAACTCGATGGTTCCTGCACCACGGTAGCCGATATGGGAGAACAGTCTCACCGAATCGGCACCCATGTGGCGACGCATCTGCTCGTCAATTGCGGGAGAAGGACTCTCTTCAATCAGCTTTTGGTGGTTTTTCTGCACCGAACAATCACGTTCTCCCAGATGTACCACCTGCCCCTTGCCATCTGAGAGGAGCTGGATCTCCACATGGCGAGGATTTTCCAGATATTTTTCCAAGTGAATGGTGCCATCGTCAAAAAAGGCTTTTGCCTCACTTGAAGCTATGGATATGGCGCGATCCAAGTCTCGTGGTTCGCGGACGATCCGCATACCTCGACCGCCCCCACCAGCTGCTGCCTTGAGTATGACCGGATACCCGATCTCATCTGCTAGTTTCGTTGCCTCAGCGCCTGAGGTCACCGCCTCCATGCTTCCTGGTGTAACCGGGACTCCAGCCTCAGTTGCCGTATGTCGTGAACGGACTTTGTCCCCGAGCATCCGAATGGTCTGTGCAGTAGGTCCTATAAATATGAGTCCGGCATCTTCGACCTCTTGGGCGAATACCGGATTCTCTGAGAGGAATCCCACTCCGGGATGGATAGCATCGCATCTGGTCGCACACGCGGCGGTGATGATGTTTCTTCTGTGCAGGTAGCTTTCGGACGATGGGGCAGGCCCAATGCAGACGGCTTGATCAGCCATTCTGGTATGCAGCGATCCGGCATCTGCCGTGGAGTAGACCGCGACGGTTCGAATTCCCATCTCTTTGCACGTGCGGATGATGCGAACGGCAATTTCTCCACGGTTCGCAATGAGCAGCGATCGAATCATAGGGGTTTCACCTCGAACAATGGCTGTCCGAACTCTACCAGGGTCCCCTGGTCTGCAAGGATAGCAACGATCTCACAGGCATATTCGGCTTCGAGTTGGTTCATCAGCTTCATAGCTTCGAGTGTGCAGAGCGTGTCTCCAGTTTCGACCGTATCGCCCACCTCGACATAGGGAGGAGAATCGGGCGATGGAGTCCGATAGAATGTACCTACTATCGGACTGGTGATGATTCGGTGATTCTTATTCTGTTGCTTCTGGGTCTGTCCAGTCGAAGGAGTGCTGGAGACTGTAATCGACTCTGCCCCTTCCGCCGGTGGCAGTGAAGTGCCAACACTCCGTTTCATGCTGACAGATTCGTGTTCGCTCGAGAATTCTAGTTCAGAGAGCGTGCTCTGTTCGAATAGGGCTATGTATGCCTCCAATTTCTGAATGTCCATAAGGTCCTCCCGAGAATTGCAGGGCCGAGGATATGCACCGGAACAGCTCCCGCTTGCATTTCTGATAATAACGTTATAATATAAAAGTGTCAATATTGACAAAATAATAATAATTGTAATAAATAAGGGTGCGGGGCGAATGCCTCAGCTGTCTGTGGAGGAGCTACTGTATGATGAGACCAGCCCATGTTGCCATTCGAGCAGTCGGAGCGTATGTACCACCAAAGAGATTGACGAATGATGATCTTGCCACATTCGTTGATACAAGCGATGAATGGATTCGATCGCATACCGGTATTGGGGCGAGGCATCTGGCGGAAGAATCCGTAGCGACAAGCGATCTTGCCGTTGGTGCGGTCAAGGATCTGCTGAGACGGCATGGTATACGGAACGAGGAGATCGGAGCCATTATCCTGGCCACCGCGACTCAGGACTTCCTTGGTTTCCCCGCGACAGCATGCATCATTCAGGAGAAGTTGGGAATCCGTACCATTCCTGCATTCGACATAGCTGCAGGATGCACAGGGTTCATCTATGCCGTCGAGGTTGCTCGTGGCATGGTCTCAATGGGAACCGTACCCTCTGCTCTGGTCATCGGTGCAGAAAAACTCTCTGCGGTCACCGACTGGACCGATCGCAACACCTGTGTCCTGTTTGGCGATGGGGCAGGTTGCGTACTGGTTACTGCCGCGGATTCCGGTGAGGGGGACATTCTCGACAGTGTGCTCCACGCTGAAGGCTCCGGTGCTCCTCATCTCTGCATTCCGAACGGGGGAACGAATACGGCCTTTTCACCCGAAGATGGAAGCGATGGTACCAAACTCCACATGGATGGTCGAGCAGTCTACAATTTCGCTGTTCGGGTACTGGGGGAGGTGGTAGACGAGTTGTTGAGTAGAAATCAACTCACCATCGAAGAGATAGACTGGATTGTTCCGCATCAAGCCAACAGCAGAATCATCTCCGCCGCAGCTAAGCGGTTGAAGATCGATCAGGCAAAGTTCTTCATGAATATCGAGGACTATGCGAATACCTCTGCTGCCTCGATTCCCATCGCACTTAGAGAGATGGAGGAGCAGGGGCTGTTGCAGCGGGGGCAGAAGATCATGACGATCGGCTTCGGTGCAGGCCTCACCTACGGAGGGAATTTGATACAATGGTAACCTATGCAGCGTGCTACCCGGGACAGGGAGCACAGAGACCGCAGATGGCACTCGACCTGTTTCGAGAATCTTCGCGTGTACGAAGGCTGTTCGAGATAGCCTCAGAAGTAGCGAAGGTTCCGATGTACGATCTGCTTGAGCATGCCGATGAGACGGCGTTGAAGCAGACGGAGATCACCCAGCTAGCGGTCACGTTGGCAAACCGAAGTGCAACCGTGTTCCTCGAAGAGTGGGGTGTGCGATTCGGTTGTCACGCAGGGTTCAGTCTTGGAGAACTATCTGCGTATGCAGCTGCCGAAGTAATTACAGACGAGACGCTGTTCGATGTTGTGGCAAAACGGGGGAGACTCATGGCACGAGCTTCGCAGGATGCCGAGTCCCGGTTCGGTAAGCTTGGAATGGCTGCTGTCATGGGTCTCGGTTTTGCCGAGGTTGAACGAATTCTCATCGAACAAAGAGCGACTCATCTGTATGCAGCGAATGACAATGGACCCAAACAGGTGGTCATATCTGGTCTTGGTGAGGAGATCGAGCGGTGTACCGCCGCACTGAAGGATGCCGGAGCACGTAGGATCGTCTCGTTGAGCGTCTCCGGTCCGTTTCACACGCCACTCATGCAAGAGGCTGAGGTCGAATTCGCCGACTATCTTACCGATATATTCTTTGCCGATCCGAAATCGTTACTCTATACAACCGTCACAGGAGCGCCAGTAGCAACAGGAGCCGAAGTGAGAGCACTTTGTGCACGACAACTCTCCTCACCGGTGAGATGGACGAGTATCATGGAGCATATCGTGCAGGAGTCGAAACTATCCGAAGCGGTCGAGCCTGGACCTGGCTCAGTTCTCTGCGGCTTGTGGAGATCCAGCGGGTTTCCAGTCTCCTGTTCACCAGCGGGGACATACGAAGATATTCAAAAAGTACTAAATGAGGGGGAAAATCATGCATGATACCGAAAAGAAGTGTGCAATCGTCACAGGCGGTTCGCGGGGAATAGGACGTGAGATCGTAGTATCGCTACTTCGTTCCGGAATGGAGGTCTGGTACCTCTCCCGGTCCGAGGGAACGGGTGCCGCCAGATTGTGTGCAGAGGCGGGCGTTCCAGAGGGGAGTGCCCATTGGGTATCATGCGACATGGGAGATGCCGAATCGGTCGAACAGGCGTTGGCCTCGGTTCTGGAGCAGTGCAAGCGAATCGATGTTCTCGTGAACAATGCGGGTATCACGCGTGATGGTCTGATCATGCGGATGAAGGATGAAGCCTGGGACGATGTACTGAGAATCAATCTCACTGGAGCTTTTCTCACCTGTAGGAAGATCGGAAGAATCATGGCATCGCAAAGAGGTGGAGCAATCGTGAATATCTCATCGGTGGTGGGGATCATGGGAAATGCCGGTCAGACCAATTATGCGGCATCTAAGGCTGGTCTGATAGGTTTTTCCAAGAGTCTCGCACGGGAACTCGCTGGACGGACGGTCAGAGTGAATGTGGTAGCTCCAGGTTTCATTCAGACCGATATGACCTCTGCACTCCCCGAATCTGCACAGGAGGCTCTGGAGAAGCAGATTCCCCTCGGAAGAATTGGCGCAGCGAAGGAAGTGGCCGAGGTTGTCGAATTCCTCTGCAGTGATAGGGCCTCATACATCACCGGGCAGGTACTCTCGGTCGATGGTGGCATGGCTATGTGAAGGAGAATTGAATGGAACGGGTAAGACGTGTAGTGGTTACAGGTATGGGAACAGTGAATCCTCTTGGCGTACGGGTGGATGAGTTCTGGAACAATATCAAGGCTGGAAAGAGTGGTATCGGTCTGCTGACGAAATTCGATACTACCGAATATCCTGCGAAGATAGCTGGAGAGGTGCGCAATTTCGATCCGTCCGATCTGCTGGACAGAAAAGAGGTTCGATCCATGGCCGACTTCACCCAGTTTGCTGTCTATGCTGCTGTGCAGGCGATGCAGGAGGCAGGCTTGGCTGAAGAAGGAGATCGTAAATTCGATCCAGAGCGCTCTGGTGTGTATCTGGGAAATGGTATAGGGGGGTTCGAGATTGTCGAGAACAATCTCGAGAAGTTGTTCGATCGTGGACCGAGAGCTGTCGCTCCGCTGACCATTCCAAAGCTCATAGCGAATGAGGCTGCCGGCGGCATTGCCATGAAATTCGGCCTGAAAGGGCCGTGTCATACCACGGTGACCGCTTGTGCTTCGGGGACCGATGCAATCGGTGCCGCATTCCACGCGGTGAAGCACGGAGTAGTGGATCTCGTACTGACCGGCGGCACAGAGGGGGCGATCACGCAACTTGCCGTTGCTGGGTTCTGCCGAATTCAGGCACTTTCGACAGCTTTCAATGATACACCCGAGCTTGCATGCAGACCGTTCGATGCAAAACGGGATGGGTTCATCATAGGAGAAGGTGCCGGTATTCTGGTTCTTGAAGAACTCGAACATGCGAAGGCGCGGAATGCGAATATTCTCGGAGAGATAGTCGGGTACGGGATGACATGCGACGCATACCACCTGACTGCTCCCGACCCCGAAGGCGACGGTGCTGCTAGAGCCATGCAAGCTGCCCTGAGAGAGGCGAAGATCATGCCAGAGGAGATCGACTATATCAATGCGCACGGAACGAGCACCGAAGCGAACGATGTCATGGAGACTCGTGCGATCAAGCGTGTGTTCAAGGATCATGCACGGTCGCTGAAGATATCCTCGACCAAATCGATGACAAGCCACTTGATAGCCGCTGCAGGTGCTGTGGAGGCGATCATCTCGCTGTTGGCCATACGGGACTCGTTCATCCCGTGCACGCTTAATTTGACGAATCCGGATCCAGAGTGTGATCTCGACTATGTGCCGAATGTTGGAGAGCATGGTACAATACGGTATGCGTTAAGCGAGTCTCTTGGATTCGGAGGACACAACGGAGCACTGATATTCACTGGATATCGTGCGTAACTTGAGGAAGGAGATTATGCAGATGAACCACGAGTATGAAGTCATGAAGAAATTGTTGCCCCACAGAAAACCGTTTCTGTTTGTGGACAGACTCGAGAAGGTCACAAAGGATCAGACGGTCGGTGTTCGCCTTTTCAGTCACGACGAATATTTCTTCGAAGGACATTTTCCCGATTATCCTGTAGTTCCGGGAGTGGTGCTCGTGGAGACCATGGCACAGTGCGGAGGAGCAGGGCTCAAACAACAGGGGAGGTTGTCTCAGGACGCTCTCTTTGTCCTGGCGTCGGTCGAGAAGGCAAAGTTCAGACAGCAGGTGAGACCGGGAGACACCGTGACTATCGTGGTGGATAATCTACGAATCTCGGAACAGGTGCTCCGACAGCGTGGTAAGATCCTTATCGGTGAGACCCTTGCCGCTGAAGCTACATGGATGTGCATCGTGAGCAAAGCCGAGAAGTAAAGGAGCGATTATGATCATTACACAGAAAATTATGCGAAATGTCTCACTCACCGCCCATCCTACCGGGTGTCGAAGATATGTTGAAGAGCAGGTCGCCTGGTTGGACTCTCAGAAAGTCGCACCCGATACCGTATCGCACCTGCCTAAACGGGTGCTCGTGATTGGTGGTTCCACAGGATATGGGCTTGCTTCACGCATGGTTGCTGCAATTGTGGGCGAATCTGCGACGTTGAATGTGTCGTTCGAACGTGAGCCCTCCGAGCGGAAAGTGGCCACTCCCGGTTGGTACAATACCAAGGCTTTTGAGCAGGAGGCAAAGCGACGAGGTCTCTTTGCCGCAAGTTTGTTCGCAGATGCCTTCTCGAACGAGACCAAGGAGACTACTGCACAGCTCATTGCTGAGCATCTGGGTCAGGTGGATATGGTCGTCTATAGTCTCGCATCGCCCATTCGAATCGATCCCGACACCGGAGAGACATACAAGTCGGTCCTGAAACCGATCGGCAAGACCTACACAGCACTCTCTGTCGATGTCACATCGGGGCGTATCGAGCAAGCCGTTATCGACCCTGCCGACGATCGACAGATCGAAGAGACGGTCAAGGTCATGGGGGGTGAGGACTGGGCTCTCTGGATCTCACTGCTCCTCGATCGACAGTTGTTGGCTCCAGGTGCAACAACAGTCGCATACTCCTACATAGGGCCAGAAATCACCTATCCAGTGTACCGAGAGGGTACCATAGGGCGAGCAAAGGAACATCTTGAACGAACTGCAAAGTCGCTTACAGACAAGCTTGCGCTGCTTGGCGGTGGAGCCTATGTCTCGGTCAACAAGGCGCTGGTCACGCGAGCAAGTGCCGTCATTCCAGTGGTCCCCCTCTATATCGCCCTTCTGTACCAAGTGATGAAGGAGAAGGGGATACATGAAGAGTGTACCGAGCAGATGTATCGGTTGTTTGTCGATCGTCTCTATTCGGGCTCTACGGTTCCTGTGGATGAAAAGGGGCGCATCCGACTGGATGATTGGGAAATGCGGTCCGATGTTCAGCAGGAGGTGTCGAGTCGATGGAGTCTCCAGAGAGAGGGTGAATTGATCACAGGTGGAGATCTGAAGGGGTTCAAAGATGCATACGATCATATCCACGGCTTTGGATACTCGTCGATAGATTATGAGGCAGACGTCGATCCTACCCAGGTCTGATCATGAGGATCCGTTCTCAGTACCGAATTTCATCAACATGGGTATGATAATACTTGCTTGTATCACTATACATATGTTACCATGTTTCTGTCATGGATACTGCAGAGAAGCTCGACATTCTTGCACGCGACGCTCAGTATGACCTCTCATGTGCCTGTGCTACAAAAAACCCGAACGAACATAGGAAACGGTCTGCGGGCGGTGCATGGTTATACCCGGTTACCGTAGCTAGCGGTGGTTCAGGTATCATGCTGAAGACCCTCTTCTCCAATTCCTGTATGAACGACTGTAAATACTGTCCGCTACGGTCGTGCAACGATACGCCGAGGACATCGTTGCAACCGGACGAGCTTGCCCGTTTTTTCATGGATCTTCGCACCAAACAAGCTCTTATCGGAATATTCCTTAGCTCTGGTGTGATCGGCAGTCCCGATCATACCATGGACCGTCTCACGGCAACTGCCGAGATACTTAGGAGGCAGTATCGGTACCGAGGGTATATCCACATAAAGATCATCCCAGGAGCCTCCTTTGCAGCCATGGAGAAGGCACTCTCACTCTCTTCCGCCGTCTCGTTGAATATCGAGACTCCCGGTGCACACCATTTTTCGAAGCTTTCCGAATCGAAGCGGTATCAGAGCGATATCATTGATGGTCTGACCTATTTGAGCGAACAGACAGCCAAGGGCTCTCCTTACGAGAAGGTGACCAAGACCAGTCAATTCATCGTAGGAGCATCGGATGAATCGGATAGGGAAATTCTTGGATACACGTGGGGAATGTATCGTAGGTTGGGCTACAACAGGCTCTACTACAGCGCCTATCAGCGTGGTCTCGGAGAGCCTGGTATTCCGGGTGAACAGGTCACCACTTCACTGGTTTCCGAAGGGAAGCAGTTGGTGATTCCCGAGCTCCTGACTCCGCAAGGGAATCCTGCACTACTCATGCGCGAACATCGCCTGTACCAGGCGGATTTTCTCTTTCGTTCATACGGTTTCACCTTCGATGAACTTGGCTTCGATGGGACTGGTAATCTGGATCTTCACCGGGATCCAAAGTTGTCGTGGGCTCAACACCATCCGGAGTTCTTTCCAGTTTCCTTGTCCAGGGGGAGCAAAGATGAACTGCTCCGAGTTCCCGGGATAGGTCCTACGCTAGCCCAGAGGATTGTGAAACACAGGAGAGAGAACCCGCTTGGGACTCTTGATGATCTGCCCATGCAGAGACACTTGAAGGAGCGGGCTAGACCCTATCTCAGAGGATAGTCTCTGTTTGAATTGAACTTTTGTTTAACAGATACCTTTTCAATTCTTCTCTAGTCTGCTACATTCAGAGGTGTTCTCGAAGGAGCGGAGAGGGTGTATCAATTATTGCTTATTCTTGGAAGCTTAGGGTTGTTTCTGTTCGGTATGCGGACAATGAGCGACGGTATACAGAAGGCCGCCGGAGAACGCCTACAATCCATTTTGAACTTTATGACGGGCAACCGAGTTTCTGCGATTTTAACTGGATTCGCCATTACCGCCATCGTTCAATCCTCGTCGGCAACCACGGTCATGGTGGTGAGTTTCGTAAATGCCGGACTTCTGCAACTGACTCAGTCCATCGGCGTGATCATGGGAGCCAATATCGGAACCACTGTAACAGGATGGATCGTCGCAATATTCGGCTTCAAGGTGAATATAAGCGCCCTTTCACTTCCCGCAATCGGAATCGGGTTCGTGCTTCTGGTTATCAAGAAGCTCGACAAGGAGGATTTCGGTGAGACGTTAATCGGTTTCGGACTTCTTTTCATGGGGCTCGATTTCCTCAAAGGCTCTGTTCCCGATATTAATCAGCACCCCGAAGTGCTTGAATGGCTCGGACGATTCACCAATCATGGCCTAGCTTCGTACTTTCTCTTCATTATCGTTGGGGCACTGCTTACCATAATAGTACAGTCGTCATCGGCAGCCATGGCTATCACACTCACTATGGCGTATGCCGGGTGGATCGATTACCCAACAGCAGCAGCGATCGTTCTGGGTGAGAATATCGGAACCACGGTGACCGCATTTCTTGCCTCTTTGGGAACGAGTGTAAATGCTCGTCGTGCAAGTCGAGCGCATACCCTCTTCAATATCTTCGGCGTCATCTGGATGACTCCGGTCTTCGCCATCTTCCTGAACCTAGTCAATATCATCATTCCGGGCGATGTCTATACGGAGGCAGGAATCACATCGCTTCCTGCCCACCTTGCCATGTTCCATACAATGTTCAATATCACGAACACCTTCCTCTGTGCGTTTTTCGTTCCTTTCCTCGCCAAGTTGGTCACGAAACTCGTTCCCGATGAAGTGGGTATGCCAACACGGTACACGTTGAAATACATTCGAGCGACACTCCAGGACACCCCAGAGCTCTACCTTTTGACCGTCAAACGGGAACTTTCGAAAATGGCCGATATCATAGCAGATATGTTCACCCGATTCTGGGATATCTTCAGCCATCCGGAGAAGTTCATGTCCGAGGAGATAGAGACGCAGAAGCAGATGGAGGATCTCACCGACGATATGCAGGAGGAGATAACAAAATTCCTCTCCCAGTGCAGCATGGACAACATGAATCAGGTGAGTGCAAACAATGTGTATAGCATGATGCGTATCACGAACGAATTGGAGAGCATAGGCGACAGTTGTTTCAATCTCATGATTCTTGCAGAACGACGGACCGAGCAGCATATCGAACTCGAT
>Ga0334896_1001500_pt1 | contig 19599 bp, 25 predicted proteins | sample GraSluR3_MG_8_FD_207734 | JGI IMG/M metagenome (GOLD analysis project Ga0334896, IMG submission 207734) | Sludge microbial communities from methane-producing bioreactor in Wageningen University, Netherlands - Granular Sludge_27_06-R3 | ecosystem: Engineered > Bioreactor > Anaerobic >... | reverse complement strand
TTTCTAATGTTCCTGAATTAAATGACTATTGGAATGAATTTTATTCAAAACAAAATGAAGCTAGAAGAATTTACAATTTACTTAAAGATGAACTAATATTAGAAATGTCTGAAGAAGAAATAGCATTATTTAGAAATATAGATGAATTAAATAATAGTATTAACCTAATTAAAAGCTTAAATGATTTAGAAAAAGCTTTTACAGATAGACCTGCATCAATAAATTCTAATAAAGGTTTTGAAATTACAATTAATGAACAATCAATTGGTGGAGGAGGAAATAGATTAAGAGCAGAATATGATAGAGAATCAAGTATTGTTTATTTATTAATGTCAAATGAATTACAAGGACAAAGTTTTTATAGCGGTACAAGTGGTTTAGGATTAAAAACAGCAATGATGAATATAATGTCTTCTGAATATTGTTATCAAGTAAAATCAGGAAATAAAACAATAAATTTGTATTATTCTAATGGAACTAAAAAATCAAATTCTGAAATTGAAAATGAAGCACAAAATTTAGCATTAAGTTGGGCAGGAGTTGGTGCTCTCGGAGCAATTAGTACAAAATATAATACATTATTAGGTAAATCAGAAATCTTTACAATTATTGGTAAAACAAAAGATGGAATTGGATTTGAAAGAAATTTTTATTTTAGTTTTATTGATGCAGGAGTGCAAAATTTTGAATCAGAATATTCTTATTGTTATATTGATTCCAAAACTGTTAAATGTAATAAAGTTGAATATTATGATTTAGAGAATAATTTAATATATTTAGAAAAAGTTGAATATACAAAGTCAGCTAAATCATTTTTTCCAGAAAATTTAGAGGGTTATATGTTTAAGGGATGGAATTCTTCATTAAATAATATAATTTCTGACATAAAAGTTAGCCCAATATATGAAAGAACAAAATATAAGGTAATATTTAAAGATTATAATGGAACAATATTAAATCAACAAGATGTTTTTTATGGAGAAGATGCAATTCCTCCTAAATCACCAATAAGAGAAGGATATAACTTTTTGAAATGGGACATTAATTACACTAATGTTAAAACAAATTTGACTATTTTGGCAGTTTATGAAGAAATAAAATATGTTTATGAAATAAATAATACAAATAATAATATCTCAATTAGTATAGATAAAAATATTAGTTCATATCAAATAAATTTAAGTGAATTAATTAATTCTACAGGACAAGGTTCAATACCAAGAATTACAATTAATGCTTCAAATGCAAATAATATAAGTGTTAATATTCCTGCAACCAATATTACAAGTTCTAATATTTCTTGGAATGGAATCATTGAAGCTCCAAAAAAAATAGATGTAATAATTCCCACAATAGAAGGAAAATCAAGAACTCAAAGTATTGCAATTAAAATAGGTTTTAATGATGGAAAATTAATTTTTTCAAATGCTGTTAGATTATTAATCCCAGGAGAAGCAAATAAGAATGTAGCTTATTTTTCAGAAGGGAGTTTTAATGAAATAAAAAACATTTGTGGAGAAGATAATCAAACATGGGTAGATTTAAATTTAAATGGAGGAATAGAAGAATGTTATATTAATAATGGAAGTGATTTAATTATCTGGACAAAACACTTTACAGAATTTGTGACTTATACAGAAAGTGATTTACCTAAAACAGATAGTGGATCATCTAGTTCTTCATCTTCTAGTTCTTCTTCAAGTAGTAGAGGATTTAGTTCTTCATCTTCAAGTTGTAATTCTTTATGGGTTTGTTCTGATTGGTCAAATTGTACTAATAATATTCAAAAAAGAATTTGTCAAGATTCAAATAATTGTTTGATTCCAGATGTTAAAAGACCTATTGAGATAAGAAATTGTAATTCATCTTCAAAAGAGACAATAAGTTTAAACAATCCAATTAAAACAGGAATAGGGTTAGGTGCAGTAATTGGTTTTAATAAAGAAACTTATGGAATTCTATTTTTAGGATTATTTCTTTTATTATCTTTTTCAATAATCTTATTTTTTAAAAAATCCAAAACTTTTAAATAGATAATTTACAAGTTAGGAATATGAAAAAATACTCAGAAGATAAAACATTGATTATTATAACACATATATTAGGTATTTTTACTTATTTTATAGGAGCTTTAATAATCTTTTTAACAACAGAGGATAAAAAAGTTAAAAAACATGCTCAGAAGGCTTTAAATTGGCAATTAAGTTTAATTGTATATTTTGGATGTTTATTTTTATTTGGAGTTTTTATCTCAATTTTAGAAAGTTTGTTTTCTGGATTTTTATTTTTTATAATTCCATTACCATTATTAGTTTCAGCTCTAGGAATTTTAAACATTGTTTTTTGTATCTTAGCTGCTGTGAAAGCAAATGAAGATAAATTATACGAATACCCAATAACAATGAATTTAGTTAAAAAATAATAAAGAATAAATAGTTATTAAAATTATTATTATTATGAATCTTTTTAGTTTATTCAAAAAGAAAAAAGTAGAAAAATTTGGAGAATTAAATTTCCAAGAAATTAATAATTTTATTAAAGACAAAGAAAAAGAGTTCTCTTTAGAAGAAGAAAAATTAATTAACTTAATAAATGATAAAATGAATTTCTTAATTTCTGAATTAAAAGAAGGAATAATAAACTTAGAGAAGATAAATTTAGAAGAAAAAAAAGAACAATTTAAATTAAAGAAGTTAACATTAGAAGGTATAGATATACTAAAAAAGAGATTAGTTGAATTAATTGATAATCTAAATAAAATTGAAGATAAAAGATTATATGACTTTATAAAAAAGTTAAATATTTGTTTTGATGACTTTTACAATAAATCTAAAGTAGGTTTTGAAAAATCAAAGATATTAATCGGAAAAGAAATTGCATTAATTGAAGATTCTATTAAGAAGTTTTCAAACGAATATAATAAAAGTCTTTGTGAAAATCAAAATTCTTTAGATTTAATAAAAAAAATAAGAGAAATAAAAGATAAATTGATTGAAATGGATAAAATAATCTTAAATATAAATAAATTAGAAAGAGAAATAACAGATTTAAAAGAAGAAATAGATAAAAATCAAAAGAAAATAAATAAAAACAAAAAAAGATTATTAGAACTAAAATCGAGTAAAGAATATAAAAATCAAATTTTTCAGGAAGAAAAATTAAATGGATATAAAATTGAATTAAATAAAAATCTAATTCTTTTAAAGAATTTAATTGATTTTAAAAAATTAACAGAAGATAATCATTCTATTAATAAGAATATGGAAATTATAAAAAAATATAAGGATAAATTTAATTTTACTTTTGATGAAGACAATGGAGAATTTTTTAAAAGAAATATAAATAATCTTGATTTAAATAAGAATATTGATAAAGTTTTATTGTTAAAAGAAAAAATAAATAATTTTAAGATAGAAAAAGTTAATTTTGATTTTTTTGAAAAAGAAATAACAAATTTAGAATTTGAGATTGAAAAATTAAATAAAAACATTGAAAAATTAAATAAAAATAAAGAGGATTTTAATAATAATTTAAATTCATTAAAATTTTCTCTTGTTAAATTGTTTGGAGAAATTAAAATTAAATTAATAATTTAAGGCTTATATATAAATAATTAATTCTTCATGACACTTAAAATGCCATCTTCATCATCTAAATCTTGGTGATCTAATACTTTACCATTATATTGTATTGATCCATTTATTAGGTTGATTAAAGGTATTTTTTCTGGTAATTTTAATTTTACTAATTCAACATTAGAGCAACATCTATCAAATAAGTATTTTGTTTGATTTGAATTTAGAATCATTAAATTGTTATTATGATCCATAAAATATCCAATTTCTATTCTTTTATTTTTATCTTTTAAAAAAATTAGATTTATTCTATCTTTATTAAAATCTGTTGATAAAATTTCATATTTTCCAATTTCAACAAGAGTATTTTTTAAGTTTCTACCAGAAAAAAGTTCATATTGTCTTAAATATGTTTTTTCACCTTCTTGGGAAATTAAATTATAAATTCTCAAACCTTCATAATTAAAAAAAGAAGCATATTCTCCTCTTTGAAATAATTCATAAAATTCTTCTAAACTTTTAGGCTTAATTTTTTCTTCAAGTTTCATAAATTTTAGTGTTGTTTAAGGTTTATAAGGATTATATCAATAGAATATTATACAAAAGATTTTTATATTAAATAAAATGAATATAAATATGGTATCAAAAGAAAAGAATAAACAAAAAAAAGATGATGATCCTGAAGCATTATTTATTCCTGCAGGTCTATTTATAGGACTTGGATTAGGTTTTTTATTTGAAAATTTAATAGCAGGTTTATTTATAGGATTAGGACTTGGATTCTTAATTTTTGCATTTATTTCTGTAATCAAAAATAAGAAAATAAAATAAAATTATCTTTTATATAGAGATAATAAAGTTAAAGATATTACTCCGATAAATAAAATTAAAATACCAAGCATTATTTCTCTTTTTAGTATCAGTTCAATTAAATCATTTATTAAAAAAAGAAAATTTATAGAATCATTTTTAATGTATTTGTCGATAAAATTGTTAAAAGTATAACCAATTATAATTATAGTAATACCCGAAGACATAAAATTTAATGAGAGAATCTTTAAACTTTTAATAAGATCTTTTCTAAAGAGTAAAAAAATAAGAATAAAAATAATTAAGAATAAAATTAATATATAAATTAATAATTGATAAACTTTAAAGATTTCTTTAAGATTTGTTATATCTTCTTTATTAATCATCTCACTATCTAAAAATAATTGTATTAAATCTAAATTTATTGAGTCTTCATCTAAAGAAAAAATCATATTCTCTTCTTGAAAATATTCTCTTAACAATTCTTTTGTATTTAGATTAGAACAATTAAAAAACTCATTGTCTTCTCCACAAATATTTTGTTCTTGAATTTTTTGAATAAGAAGTTGGTCTAAGATATTTAAATCAATAGAAAGTTCAATTGTGTTAGACTCATTTCTAATAAAAGATAAGCTCTCATTTATTAATTGAATTAAGAAATCATTAAATCTCTCCTTCTCAATTAAAGAAAAAATAATATTTATTTCTTCAGAATAATTAAATTTACTAAATATTAATTCAAATGCACCACCATTCTCTTCTAATACTTGAGTATAAATCTCTGGATAAAACATTTGATTAAAACTTAAAATAAAAGAGAAGGATATTAAAATAAAACTAATTAAGAATAATATTAATACAAGAAATAAATATTTAATTAATTTTAATAGAATCATATTAAAAACTATTTTCTATTTTATATAAATATTTTCTTAATTTAAAGTTTCTAATAATTGCTTTAATTCTTTTATTTGATCAATTCCCTTTGTACTCATTAATTCTAAGTCTTTAATGTCCTCTAAAGTAATATTGTCTTGTTTTAATAATATTTCAATAAAATCTGAATCAAAAACACTTAATTTATCAGCAATTTTGAATAATTTTGCCTCTAAAGTCATGGGTTTTTTAGATGAACTGTGATTTTTAATACAATCTTCTTCTATTTTATCTAAAAAAATATCTTTATCTTTTAATATTTTAAGTGAATTCTCGCAATGATCTAATTCATTCTTTAAGGAATAACCAATATCATGAACCCATGCAATGGCTTGCATTTTATCTATATTTAATTTAAATTTTTTTGAGATAAAACCAATAATATTAACTACATTTTTTGTATGTATATAATGAAATTGGTTTTCTAAATCTCCAGAATTTAAGAAAATTTCACGAGCAAGAATTCTTGCATTTTTCTCACTTAATTTTTCCATATATTAAATTAATGAATTCAAAATTTATAAATCTTTTTTTATATCTCTTGAGTGATTCATAACATTTAAATAGAATAAACATTAGTTTTAAAATATGGTTACAAAAAATAAAATTCTTGAAGTTAAAAAAATATCTAAAGAAGCAGTTTTACCTAAATATTCATTACCTTCAGATGTTGGATTAGATTTAGTTTGTATTGAAAATCAAAATTTATTTCCTTTAGAACAAAAGAGAATAAGAACAGGTTTAATTGTTAAAATTCCAAAAGGATATGTTGGTTTAATTCGAGATAGAGCAGGAATTGTAAGTAAAATGAATGTTCATACTGCTGCAGGTACATTTGATCCAGATTATAGAGGAGAATTAACAGTTGTTTTAGTAAATTTAGGAGAAGTAGAAGTAGAAATAGAAAAAGGAATGAAAATTGCACAACTATTAATATTACCTATTGAAAAAGTAGAAGTTAAACAAATAGAAAAATTAGATGATACTATAAGAGGAGATAAAGGATTTGGTTCAACAGGAATTAAAGAAGATATTGAAGAATTGTTAAAATTAGAAAAAGATATATATAAGGAGATTTAATTATGAAAGTTTCTGATATTATGAAAAAAGCTATTGTTGTTGATGACTCTTCTATAACATTAAAACAAGCTGCTAAAATTATGACTGAAAGAAAAATTGGTAGTTTAATTATATTAAAAGAGGATAAAATAATAGGAATTTTAACTGAAAGTGATGTTGTTAAAGATATAGACTCTATAAATAAAAAATTATCTGAATTAATGAGTAAAGATATTATCTCAATTGATAAGAATTCTATTATTGAAGATGCAGCCAGACTTATGAAACAAAATAAAATTAAAAGACTACCTGTCCTCGACGGTAAAAATCTTGTTGGGATTATTACTGCAACAGACATAATTCAAAGTTCAAATGAATTAAATGAAGACTTTTTCTTTGATTAAAAAACATATATTTATAAATTTCAATTGTATTAATAAATGATAGGAGGTAAAAATATAATTTTTTAATAATTATTATTCTTTTCAGTTAATTAAATTCATATTGATAAAAGGAGGTAAAATTTAATCAAAATGGCAGCAAAAAAAGCAAAAGCACCAGCAAAAAAAGCAGCACCTAAAAAAAAGAAGTAAGTCTGCTTCATTATATTCATATTTTTTATTTTTTTATTTTTTAATAAATCTTTTCCAAACTAAAAAATTAGCTAGTATTATTATTCCAAATAAAAAAGTTATAAATAAAATTAATTTTTGTTTATTATCTTTTGTATAACATAAATATTCATCTTCTGTTTTGTTTAATTCTAATTTTATATTCTCTAATTCTTCTTGTAAATCTTGATTACCTTCTTTTGTTTCTTGAATATTTAATGCTAAAATTTGAGACTTTTGTAAATTGTTATTAATTAAATTATTTAATTGATCTGAAACTTTAATTAATTCATTAAGTTCCTCTTGGTAACTCTTTAATTGATTATCTAATTCTATCATTTCATCTTTATTTAATTGAGCCTCATTAATAGTAGATTCTAAATTTTGAATTATTCCTTCATAAGGATTTTCATTTAAGTATTGATAATTATTGTTAATATTCTCCTCACTAGGATTAATTGAACTATTTAATATTATAAATATTAGAATAATTACCATACTTGCGACACTAGTTAAAATATTTTTCTTCTTCATAAAACCTCTTTTTATAAAAATTACTTTAGAACTAGGAAAAATCACAAATAAGCCTTTTAAAGATTACTATTAAAATTTTTAGAACTGCAAAAAATAAATTAAAATTAACATATTTCGTTTAATTTAAATAGATTTAATTTTAATAATTAATATGGTAGTAAAAAATTTGACAAATGAGAACTTTGAGATACAAGTGTCTAATGGAATTACTGTTGTTGATTTTTGGGCTCCTTGGTGTGGCCCTTGTCAAATGATGGCTCCAGTATTTGAAGACTTAAGTAATGAATTTAAAGATAAAATAAATTTTGCTAAGGTAAATGTAGATGAAAATAGGAATTTATCTATGCAATATAATATCCAAGGAATTCCAACTTTATTAATTTTCAAAGAAGGAGAATTAATTGACCAAATAACAGGATTCTCAGATAAATCCAAGTTAAGAGAAAAGTTTAATTATCTAATTTAATTAATATAAATATGATTAATTTTGCATGTAAGGATTTTGATTTGGATAAGGTGATTAAATGTAGTCTTACTTTGACAAAGTCTGAATATAATATTTTAAAATTATTAATGAATTCTGAGAATAATTTATCGAGTGAAGAAGTCTCAGAAAAAATAAGTATTGATTTATCAACTGCTCAAAGAAGTCTTAAAAAATTAAGAGAGAAAAAATTAATAGAAAGAAATCAAATTAATTTATCTCCTGGTGGATATGTTTTTTTATATAAAGCAAAGAATAAAAATGAAATCAAGAATAAAATTTCAGAAACTATAAATTTGTGGACTAAAAAATTAGATTTTGAATTAAGTAATTGGTGATTTTTACTTAAAAAATTAATCGTTTTCAACTCTAGGAGCTAATATAAAACCAATGCCTAATTTTTCTCCAGGAAAATCAACTCGTAATGGATAATTATCAGAAAATCTTAATATAACTTTGCTAGAAATTTTTTGAGCTTTAATAAATTTATTTAAATATTCTAATGAATACTTCGCTTTTGCAATTCCTTCTATTTTTGTATCATCGCCTGAGAATTCTGCTCTAAAAGAATTGAGTGAGCCCATAGCTTCTACTATAAAAAAGTTTTCTCCACAAATTAATGCACAAGAATCTGCAACTACTAAACAATCTTCAATAGATTGAGAAAAGTCTTCTGAATTTAATTCTACACTTCCAGAAAATTCTAAATTAGGTTCTTTTTTATCTTCAGAGTCTAAATCAATTAAAGATAATGTGAAATTTCTTTTAACTTTATCATAAATAGAAATATTTAATTGATTTTCTTCTTGTTCAAAGATAATACTAGATGCATTTGATGCTCTTTTTAAAACTCTTTTCATATCTTCTAAATTAACTCCCCAAACATCATTTCCAGAAGTATATTCTGAAAAAGATTCTTTTGGTATTCTAAATAAAACCATAGCAATATTTGCAGGATCTACAGCAACAATACTCATTCCATCCTCTAATAATTTAATTTTAACTTCACTTACAAGCTCAGAAATAATCCCAATAGCATCTGCTAATAATTTTGGTTTATCTAATTTTATAATCATATTATTAATTTATTTTCTTTATATTTAAATATTATGGGATTTTAATAGCATGTTTAATTTAAGAGTATTATTTCCCTAGAAATAAATTGTTTTGGTCTTGATTCTTCTATAGGTTCTATTAATTTTTTTAAATTTGTTTCTTTTATTATTTTATTATAATCTACTCTAAATTTGTTTATTTTAGGAAAAGTTATTGAAATATTTGCATTTTGTTTTTTTATTTCTTTTAAATGTTTTAAAATAGGTATAATAAATTTCTCAAAATCATTAATTATTTTTTTAGCTTTATCATCATTTGGTTTTTTCTTTAATAAATCACCTAAAGGTGTTTCTGTTGCTATTGCATCAAATCTTTTATTTGGAATATTTAATGCATTTCTTCTTTCAAGTATATATTTTCTTTTAATTGTAAATTCTTTTGATAACCAAGATAAATTTTGAAAAGAAAAATTAATAGCTTCTCTATCAATATCATTCCCGAAGACATTAATATCCATTAAAAGAGCTTCTTGTAAAATACCTCCAACTCCACAAAAAGGATCTAATAATAAATTATTTTTTTTGGCTCCTGATAAATTAATTAAAATTTTTGCAAGTCTTGGGGAAATTGCAAGTTCTTCTCTTCGAATAGGCTTTTGCATATCTCGTTTTTTTATAGAAGTATAATTATACTCTTGATTAATTTTACCAAAGTAATAATTTTTTTGAAATTTATAATATAAGAAATAATAATCTGCTTTTGGTAAGTTTAATTCTTCATTATTTTGAAAATTTAATTTATGTCGTCCATATTTTAAAATTGCTTTTTGTTTGTGACTTTTAAAATAATTCTTAAAAATTTCATTTTCATCTTGTCCAAAAATACCATAACTAAACTTATTTGAATCAATTAATTCTATTTTATTTAAATAATTTACAAAATCTTTTTCAGTTCCAGTATATTCTATTAAACCAGATTTAATTGTACCACCCAAATTTTGAATATTTATTTCTTCATTTAATTCTAAAATTAAAATATTCTTATCATAGACTATTTGTGTAAATTGGATATTTCTATATTTTAAATAAAATTCGATTTCTGTTTTAGATAATTTGGGATTTCTTCCTAATATAAAAAATTGTTTCATACTTAATCAATAAAAAAGAGGATTTTAAACTTTAGTATCTATGTATCTTTTTTTTATTTCTTTTTGAGTAGAAAATAAATCTTTTATGTAGGCAGCATTATTATAGAAAAAATATCTTAATTGAGTTTTAAAAGGTATATTTCTTTGTTTTACTTCTAAAGGTATTAATTCTAAATTACCTTTAACACAACCTAATTTAGATAATTGTTTGTACACATATTCAATTCTTCTGATATGAGATGGTTCGCTTGAAATGCCTAATCTTTCAATCTCATATTCTTCACAAATCTTAGATGTTTCATAAACATTAGATAAAGTATCTCTAGAAGTGTATTCATGTATAATATCTTCTTGAGAAATATCTAAATCTTTAAGTAATTTTTCAATTCTTGTATTCGGACCAAAATCTACTTGTCCTTCTTTATTTATTTTACCTACTGCTCCACTAATGATATAATAAGGATTTTCAAAATCTCTCATAGATTTAAAAACTGCTGTCATTGTCCTTGCAGGATCATATTTTGGTCCACCTGTAGGAATCATAATTGCATCATTATCTAATCTATCAATAAGGTTTTTTACCATAGAATTTAGAACAAATTAAACTTTAAAAATGTTACTATTAATTAGTTACAGATGGGGAGAAAGAATTATAATTTCTTTGTTTGTGTACCAACTTTACAAGGTAACCTAGCCTTAATTGATTTTATAAGTTTTCTTGCTTCAATTTCATGTTTTTCATTTTTTACTCCGACAATAAATAAAACTTGTCCAGGTTTTACAAATGCCACTCTTCCAATTGTTTTACCAAAAGATCTAGCCATACCTGTTTGCATTCTATCAGCTCCTGCACCTGTAAGCATTTTATTTTCTCTTAAAATATGATGAGGATATTTTTTAACTTCTAAATAAAATTCTTTACCAACATTTTTTTGAAGATATCTATTCAAATATTGTCTAACTGCTTCAATAGGATTATCTCTTAATTGACAACCTTCTTTAGCAATAACGTTAATTTGAATGATATAATCTCCATTCTCAAAACCTTTTAAATCTCCCATTTTAAATTTAACAATTTTTGAATTTGGAACTGTTTTAATATAAGATTTCTTTTTTACCTTTGATTTCCTTGTATATGGACGAGCATATCTTTTTGAATAAGCAGAACTTTTTCTTAAAGCCATTTTATTTTATTTCTACCTCAGTTCCAATTGCTTGACCTGGAAGACCTTTTTCAAAAATAGCTCTTAATACTCCTTTTCCTCCATGAGTAGAAGCAATTTTACCATTTATTTTCTTTTGATTTTTACCTGGAGAAGTCCATGTAACTTCTTTTCCAATATAATCTTTAGCTTTTTCTAAAGTATCTAAACCTTCTACTTCTAACAAAAAGTGTTTAGGAGTATAAGTCTTTCTTCCTCTTCTAAATTGTATTACTTTTGCTTTTATCATATATTAAATTGTCATAAAAACTCTTTATAAATGTTTTGGGAATAATTTTTTTAAAGTTAATTTCTCTCTTGAGTAACCTTTAAAAAGATTTATTACTTTTGTTTTAAATTGAGGTGAAAATGAAGATAGAACAATTTTCAAAGGTGTTAAATCCGAAGCAAAAAGCATATGTTAATTTAAGGTTGAGAAATCCTAAAAATGGAGAATATCTTTTAGCAGTATTTAATTTGTTACCTGGAAAAGGATTAAATATATTACAAGCAGCAGCAGAAGTAGCTGCGGAATCATCTACAGGAACTAATTTTAAAGTTAAAACAGAAACTGCATTTTCTAGAAAGTTAAATGCTATTGTTTACCAAGTTGATTTAAAGAAAAATTTAGTTTGGATTGCTTATCCTTGGAGAATGTTTGATAGAGGGGGAAATGTTCAAAATATTTTTACATTTTTAGTAGGAAATGTTTTAGGAATGAAAGAAGTTTCAGCATTAAAATTATTAGATGTTTGGTTTCCTCCAGCAATGTTAGAACATTATGATGGACCTTCTTATACATTAGAAGATATGAGAAAATATTTACAAGTTTATGATAGACCTATTCTTGGTACTATTATTAAACCTAAAATAGGATTGACTGCTGCAGAATATGCAGAGGTTTGTTATGATTTTTGGGTTGGGGGAGGTGATTTTGTTAAAAATGATGAACCTCAAGCAGATCAAGACTTCTGTCAATATGATATTATGGTTAAATATGTAAAAGAAGCAATGGATAAAGCAGTTAAAAAAACAGGTAAGAAAAAAGTTCATTCATTCAATGTATCATCTCCAGATTTTGAAACAATGATAAAAAGATGTGAATTGATTATAAATGCAGGATTTGAAAAAGGTAGTTATGCTTTTTTAATTGATGGAATTACTGCTGGATGGATGGCTGTTCAAACATTAAGAAGACATTATCCTGATGTTTTTATTCATTTTCATAGAGCAGGTCATGGGGGATTTACAAGAGAAGAAAATCCTTTTGGTTTTACTGTTTTAGTATTATCAAAATTTGCACGTCTTGCAGGTGCTTCAGGGATTCATACTGGAACAGCGGGTGTTGGTAAAATGCAAGGTTCTCCTAAAGAAGATATTGTAGCAGCAAATAACATTTTAAAATTATTATCAAAAGGACATTTTTTTGAACAATCTTGGTCAAGGGTTTCAGAAAAAGATAAAGATATATTTAATTTAATTAAAGAAGATAATGCACACCACTTAATATTAGAAGATGAAAATTGGAGAGGTATAAAAAAATGTTGTCCTATTATTTCTGGAGGACTTAATCCTACATTATTAAAACCATTTATTGATTTAATAGGAAGTATAGACTTTATTACAACTATGGGTGCAGGATGTCATGCACATCCAAAAGGAACAAAGTCAGGAGCTACTGCTTTAGTTCAAGCTTGTGAAGCTTACACAAAAGGAATAGATTTAAATGAATATTCAAAGAAGCATAAGGAATTAAAACAAGCAATTGAATTCTTTACTAAAAACAAAACAAAAATCCAAAAGATGCAAGAAAGTGAAATAAACTAAAAATAGTTTCTAATTAATGAAACTATTAAATTCTTGGTTTCTAATTAATGAAACTACCAAAATATTTATAAAAGCTAAGTTTATTTAATGAATATGCATAAAAGAGATATTATATTATTTGTCGGTGCTACTTCATTTATAGTTTTAGTTCTATTATTAAGCTTGTTATTAGCAGATAAATTTCAAGTTCATAGTTGTGGTTGTCCAAAAGTTGTTTCACATAATTTTATCTTTTTATTTATTTCTCTTGCAATTATATTTGTAGGATCTTTATTATATTATTTATTTTCTCAAAAAATAAATGAGAAAGAAAGATTGATTGAAAAAAATTTTGAAGTATTATATTCAATATTTGATGAGTCTGAAAAAGAAGTTTTTGATCTTTTATTAAAGAACTTAGGAGAAATTGAACAATCAGAAATATCTAAAAATTATGATAAAATAAAGGCCCACAGAATTATTAAAAAATTAGAAGAAAAAAGAATTGTTGAAGTAATTAAAGAAGGAAAAACAAATAGAATAAAATTAAATAAAGATTTAACTAAGAGTTTAATAAAATGAAAAAGAATATTAATTTAATTATTTTTTGTATTTTGTTACTTTTCTCATTTAATTTTGTTTCTTCAGAAGTTTTATTAGATGTAAATGATTCAAAGATTGTTGAAGTAAATTATTTTTATATGCAAGGTTGTTCTGCTTGTGCTCAAATGAAACCTTTCTTGGAAGAAATGCAAGAGTCTTATAACATAAAATTAAATGCCTATGAAATATCTTCTAAAGAAAATTCAAATTTATTTAATAGTTATTTAGACAATTATAATGTTCCAAATGAACAAAGAGGATATGTTCCAACAGTTTTTGTAAATGATCATTATTTTATTGGTTTTAGTAAAGAAATTACTACTTCTATTAAAAGTATTATTGTCGGAGAATTAGATAATGTTAATAGTACTTTTGGTGGTGAAATTGTTAAAACTAAAATTTTAGGATTATGGAATGTTGAAATTTCTCTAAAGAATAAATCCTTAATTACAACAACATTACTTTTAGGATTTTTAGATAGTTTGAATGTTTGTTCTATAACAGTATTAATATTTCTAATTGTTTATACACTTTCAATAGGTTCATTAAAAAGAGCATTTAAATTAGGATTAATCTTCACAAGTGTTATTTATTTATTTTATTTTTTGTTTATGTTTGCATTAACATCATTAATTGGTTCTTTAATCAACCAATACGGGTTATACATTAGAATTATTTTAGTAGTCTTGAGTTTTTTTGCAGGTATATTATTAATTAAAGATTATTTCTTTTATGGAAAAGGAATTAGTTTGAAAATACCAAGTTCTGCAAAACCTTTATTAGAAAAATACCTTAAGAAGGCAACAGTTATTTCTACAATTACTTTTGCATTATTAGCTTCACTTGTTGAATTACCATGTACAGCAATATTTCCTTTAATTTATTCAACAGTTTTAGCAGATAATATGATTATTGGATTTTCACGTTTTTTTTGGATTGCAATTTATAATTTAATATATATCTTACCTTTATTATTAATTGTATTTGGAACTTATTTTTCTTGGACAAAAATTAAAGATATTGATAATCAAATACAAAAATACAAAAAAATTATGAAATTGATTGCAGGTTTAGCTCTAGTGGGAATTGCAATTTATTTTGTTTTTCCTCTCTTAGTTTAATTACTTTTTTATAGTGATAACACACAAAAGATTTTTAAACTTGTTTTAGTTAATGATTTTATGAAAAAAGAAACATTAGAAGAGAAAACAAATAAACAATGTTGGTTGCATCAATCTAGAGAAAAAGGTTCTAGTATTACAACATATAGAACAAATAATCAAGGTTATATAGATAAAACACTAGAATCATCAAAGATTATTCCTTATAAAGGTAAAAGTTTATTAGTTGAAAAAGAGGGTTATGTTATTTGTTCTGAAAAAAAAGGTGAAACTGAGATAAATTTTAGAGAAAGAACTAATGTTTTAGGTTATATTTTATTAAAATATGATTCTTCTTATTTATTAAGTTCTGAAGAACCAATCTTAACAAAATATCTAAAATCAAAATTAAGAAAAAGTGGTTTTGAAACACAAAAAGGTATACTAAGGAATAAATCAAATCTTAAAAATAGAAAAATGGTTTCTGTTCTAAATTATGGATCTTTTTAAAATCTCAATATTTTAAAGTCTAAAAAATCTCCAGTCCATTTTTTTTCTTCTCTAATCACATTTCTAATATTTGAATGTTTTGGACCTCTTCTTAAAATTTTTTCTAATTTATCTATTGAATAATTTTCTCCTTCTACTATTACTTCTAAATCTCCATTATTTAAATTTCTAACAAAACCTTTTAAGTTTAAACTCTCTGAATTTTCTTTAATAAATTGTCTGAAAAAAAATCCTTGTGTTGTTCCTTGAACAATTAATTTTGCTGCTTTTTTCATAATATTCACTCATAAAAATTTAGTTTTTATAATTAATAAATCTTTGTAAATTTATTCTTTAATATCAATTTCATTATGAATTAAAGTTATTACTTGACTTGCAAAGAGTATTTTAGGACTAACACTTATTTGATCTATTCTTTTTAAGAATTTGTTTTTATCTTTTGGAAAACCATCTTGATCTCCTATAACAAAAACCTCATTACCCTTAAAATTAAATTCTCTTAAATTTTTACCTTTTTTATCTAATAAAAAAATATTCTTACCAGAATTATTTAATTCATTAATCAATTTTTCAAAAGATTTCTTTTCTATAAAACAACCAGGATAAATTTCCTTTAATTCTTCCTTATCTCCAGATTTATATAACATTCTTTTTATTAACCCAGCTACATCTTTTTTAGAAATAGGCATATCTTTATTTGATTCAAAGATTAAATGTTTTGGAGGATTTGGTTGTCCATCAAAGATTAAGTGTAATTTAACATCATCTCTCATCATATTAGATATAAAAAAGGTTGAGATTATTACATTACAAACAATATCCATTCTTCCTGCTTGTTTTAAATTTTCTTTTATGAGATTACCAGAAGTAACTGCATTTTTAGAATAATAAATAAACTCTCTCATGTTTAATAGAAAAATATTAGATATATAAGTCTTAAGGAAATTTTAAAAACTAACATTTCTAATATTTTAAATGGTAGAAAAATTTTTTTGGGCAGATGCATTAGCTGACAAGATAATTAAAGAAAGACCAAATAAAAATGTTTATGTTTGTGCTTCTGGAATAACACCTTCTGGAAAAGTTCATATTGGTAATTTTAGAGAAGTAATTACAACAGAAATGGTTGTTCGTGCATTAAGAGATAAAGGTAAAGATGTAAAATTTATTTATTCTTGGGATGATTTTGATCGATTTCGGAAAGTTCCAAAAGGAGTTAATCCTGAATATGAAAAATATATTGGTATGCCTGTAAGTGATGTTCCTTCTCCATATGACTCTAATAAAACTTATGCTGAATATTTTGAAGATGTTTTTGAAGAATCATTAAAAAATCTTGGAATAGAACCTCATTTTATTTATCAACATAAAATGAATAAAAAATGTTCTTATGCTGAATTAATTAAAGTTTCAATAGATAATAAAGATAAAATTGTAAGTATTTTAAATAAATATAGAAAAGAGCCTTTAAATAAAAATTGGATGCCATTTGTTATTTATTGTGATAAATGTAAAAAAGATTTAACAAAGATTATTGATGTGAATGGTTATGAAATTAGTTATGAGTGTGAATGTGGTTTTAGTGAAACTTTTGATATAAGAAAAAAGGGAATTGTTAGTTTACGTTGGAGAGTTGATTGGCCTCTTAGATGGAAATATGAAGGAGTAGACTTTGAACCTGGTGGAATAGACCATAGTGTTTTTGGAGGTTCTTTTACAACTTCAAAAGAAATATCAAAAGAAGTTTTTAATCATGAACCACCAATTTATCAATTTTATGAATGGATTGGTATAAAAGGGGGAGAAGAATTTGCTTCTTCTTCGGGTAATGCTTTAAGTGTTGAAGAAGTAGAAGAAATTTATGAACCTGAAATATTAAGATATTTATTTGTTGGAACAAAACCTAAATCAAAATTTCAAATAAGTTTTGATAATGATGTAATAAAAATTTATGAAGATTTTGATAGACTTGAAGAAAAATATTATAATAACACAGCAAATCCTCAAGAAAAAAGAATGTATGAAATGTCTAATATATATTATAATAAAGGTAAACCAAAAAGAATAGGATTTAGACATTTAGTTACATTAGTTCAACTAAATAGATTAAAAGATCTAGAAGAATCAGAATTAATAAGAGCTCAAAAAGTTAAAAATTGGCTAGAAAAATATGCCCAAGGCGATATGAAATTTATTGTTCAAGATAAAATAGAAGAAGTATTTGATATTAAAGAGAAAAAAGCTTTATTAGAATTAAAAAACATTTTAGAAAAAAAACAATTTTTAAATGAATTAGAATTATTTAGTGAATTTCAAGATATTTGTAAAAGAATAGAATTAGATGTTTCTTTATTTTTTCAAGCAGCTTATAGAGCTATTATTCGAAAAAATAAGGGACCAAAATTAGCAGGATTAATTTTATTAATTGGACAAGAAAGAATTATAAATTTATTAAAAACTTTAGAAAATTAAAATGAATCTTTTACCGGTTAATAGAGAAGAAGTTATTTCTTATTTAAGAGAACTAGGTAATGAGAATACTGAAATGAATCATTATATTGAAACTGAAGCAATAATGAAAAAGCTTGCAAATCACTTTTGTGAAGATGAAAATTATTGGGGAATGTTAGGATTATTACATGATATTGATTGGATATTAACAAAAAACAAAATTCAAGAACATTCATTAATTGCAGAAGAATTATTATTAAAATTAGGTTTTGAAAGTGATTTTATTTCTTTAGTTCAAAGTCATGTTTATTCAAATGAAATGATACCAAAATTTCTGAATAAAAAAAGATTAAATAAAATAGAATTTTGCCTTGCTTCTTCAGAAACAATTACAGGTTTAATTTATGCTTATGCTTTAATGAGAAATAAAAATATTTCAACTATGGAAGTTAGAGGATTAAAAAAGAAATTCAAAGACAAAGCATTTGCAGAAAATTGTAATAGAGAAATTATTAAAGAAATAGAAAAAACAGGAATTAGTTTAGACTCGTTTTTTCAAATAGCTATTGATTCTTTGAAAGAAATAAAAAATGAAATTGGTTTAAATTAAGATTTAAATTCTAATAAAACTTTATCTTTAATTACATTATAATTATCTACTTTTAATTTTAAAGGGATATTTTTAGTATAACAAATTTTTTTTGTATAAGCTTTAAATTCAATTCCTTTTTCAAGATTTTTTATTGAAATTTGAGATTTATCTTTAATACCTGGAGTTTCAATCTCATAAATTATTTTATCTGATAATCTTTTAATTTTTGATAAAGCTTCTTTTTTAGGTAAACTTTGTCTTCTATTAAATTCCTCATCAGAGATTATTTCTTCTTTTCTTATTTCTTTTTTTTGAGTTACTTTATTTATATTTGGGAGATTACTTGTTTGAATTCTAACATTAAATCCATTTCCAATATTTTGTGCATCTGCTAGATTTAATTCTTTTTCAAGCTGTTTCATTAAAGAATTAACCATTTTATTTAATCCAAGAGGTAATTTTATTTCGTTTGAAAATGAATCTTTGTTTACAAAATCATCTTTACCTAAAAAACCATAATTTTCTTTTGCTTTCATTTCTTTAATAGAATTTCCACAATAAGGACAATAATTAAATTTACTATCTACCTTTCTATTACAACCTTTACAAATATTTTTTCTCATTTCTATAAAAAAGTTATTGCTTATTTAAGTTTTATGGATTACTTCTATATTGTTATTATTAATTTTATTTAAACTTTGATATAATTCTTTAATTGGATAAATTTCTCTTAAGATATATTTTGCTTTAAAATTAGGGACAACTCTTATTTCTTGAAGTTTATTAGAACCCCAAATAGCTATAATGAATCTTAAGAAAAATGAAATTGAAAAAATAAAGATTAATGTGGAAACAAAAGGTATTTTAACAAATGTTAATAGACTTCCTATTAAAGAACCAATAAAAATCAAAACACCAGTTAATAAATTCAAATAAGATAAAGCATACATTCTTCTCTCGTGATTATTTGTATCATAAATATAATTTCTTGCTGCAAGTTCTAAACCTACTCCTCCAAAACCAAATAATAATCCTGGAACAATTATTGCATAAATTTTTAATAAATAAAATGATTCATTAAAAAAAAGAGTCAATATCCAAGATAAAGGTACTAAACTAATAA
>Ga0334896_1001467_pt1 | contig 20037 bp, 20 predicted proteins | sample GraSluR3_MG_8_FD_207734 | JGI IMG/M metagenome (GOLD analysis project Ga0334896, IMG submission 207734) | Sludge microbial communities from methane-producing bioreactor in Wageningen University, Netherlands - Granular Sludge_27_06-R3 | ecosystem: Engineered > Bioreactor > Anaerobic >... | reverse complement strand
CGTTTCTTGCTATCCATGCTAAAAAATTGAGCGGATTAATTTATTAGCAAATATAGCAAACCGCCCCTTACGCAAAATGATATTTGACATAAAGGGCGGTAAATATTTATATTGGTTGCTAAATTGAATCGAAGCCGCAGAACGGTTGAAGTACCTTTGGAATACTAATGCCGTTAGGTGTTTGGTTGTTTTCTAACAGCGCAGCAAGAATTCGGGGCAGTGCCAGTGAGCTGCCGTTGAGCGTGTGTGCCAGCTGGTTTCGCTTTTCACCATCTTCGCGGTAGCGAAGTTTAAGGCGGTTAGCCTGAAATGCTTCGAAGTTTGATACGGAGCTAACCTCGAGCCACTTTTGTTGGGCAGCCGAGTATACTTCAAAGTCGTATGTTAGGGCAGAGGTAAAGCTCATGTCGCCACCACAAAGGCGAACAATGCGGTAGGGGAGTTCTAGCTTTTTAAGTATGCCCTCAACATGGCTTACCATTTCCTCAAGACTTTCGTACGATTTTTCAGGGTTCTGAACTTGAACTATTTCAACCTTATCGAATTGGTGTAGCCTGTTCAGGCCTCGAACATCCTTGCCATACGACCCAGCCTCGCGACGGAAACAGGGAGTATAAGCGGTGAGCTTAATAGGAAAGTCCGATGCATTTAGAATTACATCCCTGAAAATATTGGTAACTGGGACCTCGGCAGTTGGTATAAGGTAAAAATTATCAATTTGAGCATGATACATTTGGCCATCCTTGTCGGGTAGCTGCCCTGTTCCGTATGCCGAATCTTCGTTAACCAAAAGTGGTGGCATAAACTCTTGGTAGCCTGCACTTATGTTTTCATCTAAAAAAAAGTTGATAAGAGCACGTTGTAGCTTTGCTCCTTTGCCTTTGTATACAGGAAAACCACTGCCCGTAATTTTTACGCCAAGTTCGAAGTCAATAATGTCAAACTCTTTGGCCAACTCCCAGTGCGGTTTAGCATTTTTTGCTAGCTCGGGAATTGTTCCGCCTGAGCGAACCTCTTGGTTGTCCTCGGCAGTTTTTCCGTTAGGAACTGAACTGTGTGGGAGATTAGGTATTTTTATAAGCGTAGAGTTTAGCTCAGCTTCAACCTCAGCCATGTTTTGGTTCAACGTTTTCGAATCCTCTTTAAGGCTTGCAACCTTCTCTTTTGCTGCACTAGCTTCGTCGGTTTTTCCTTGCTTAAAGAGCAAGCCAATTTCTTTCGATAGGGCATTTTGCTCAGCAAGCAATGCATCGAGCCTGCCTTGCATTGTTTTTCTTTGGTTGTCGAGTTCGATAACCCTTTCGATTAGCACATTAGCATCGAAGTTTTTTACCTCAAGGCGAGAAATAACTTCAATCTTGTTTTCGTGAATTTGTTTAAGCGTGAGCATGGTTGTGGTTGTTAGTAAAGAAAAATCCCCTGAACTTACACAATTCAGGTAAGCTGCAGGAGATTTTAAAAAAAACTTTTGTCCCTATGAGAAAAAACTAACTTTCTGCAGGAATAACTGAAACGTACGATTTGTTCTCAGCTTTTTTGCGGAACGATACAGTTCCATCTATAAGTGCAAACAATGTGTGATCTTTACCCATTCCTACGTTCTGTCCTGGGTTATGCTTGGTTCCCCTTTGGCGAACGATAATGTTACCAGCCTTACAGGCTTGACCGCCAAAAAGTTTAACGCCTAAGCGTTTGCTTTCCGATTCGCGTCCGTTGTTGGAACTACCTGCCCCTTTCTTATGTGCCATTTTTAAAAACTTTTATGCGTTTATGCTACAATTTCGCCAATTTGAATTTGGGTGAATTGCTGCCTGTGGCCTCTTTTCACCTTATAGCCTTTACGTCTCTTTTTCTTGAAAATAATTACCTTGTCACCCTTAACGTGATCGAGAACTTTAGCGCTAACTTTAGCGTTCTCAACGGTTGGGGCTCCTAAGGTTACTTTTCCATCATTGTCAACAAGTAAAACCTTGTCGAAACTCATTTCGGTGCCTTCCTCAGCCTCAAGGCGATGAACAAAGATCTTCTGATCTTTCTGCACCTTAAATTGCTGTCCTGCAATATCTACAATAGCGTACATTATATTAAAGTATTATAGTGTTCAACACTTTTTGGGCTTGCAAAAGTAGGAAAGATAATTTGAATAACAAAAATTTATAGAATTATTTTTCTGCTTTTGATGGTTAAGGTAAACGCTTTGCTCTTAACCGAAGATTTTCTAATGATTGGCTAGATCCCAAATTCCTAATAGAAGCATTTGCGATGCGTCTTCCATTATTTCAGGGGTAATTGTTAGTTCGGGCTTATCGTTAGGATGATGATAGTTAACAGGCTCAAGCCTGTTTGTAGTGCCCAGACTAACGGCTTTGTAGCCTGCTTTGAGGAATACCGCTGCGTCGCTTCTGGGACGTGTTCGTGGTATCCGTGAGGGCGAAGATGAAAAATTGCGATGTATAAAATCGCTATTCGCTTTTTTAAAGGATTCATAAATATTGGGGTAACTTTCAGCGCCCCATACAGCCAAGCCGGTTCCATTGCCAACCATATCGAGGTTGATGAAGCAAACTGTTTTCTCTTTCGGAAAGGTGGGGTTTTGAACGAAGTGGCTGCTGCCAACCAAACCGCACTCTTCGGCACCAATAAATATAAAGGCTACCGATCGCTTTGGTTTAGCTTCGAGTTGCGCAAGGGCTCTTGCAACTTCCAAAATATTGGCAGCACCGGTTGCATTATCGAGTGCTCCGGGAAGCAAAATGCCTGGGTTACCTTGCCCATCGAGATGAGCTCCAACGAGAATAACTTCATCTTTTAGCATGGGGTCACTCCCTTCAATATATCCAATAACATTGGATGTTGTGTTGTTTGGGAAATGCTTTGTTTTGGCAACTATTCGCGCCTGTTTGTTTAGGCTAAACGATGTTGGCTTTAGAGTTACTTTTATTGATTTGGTAATCGTTTCAAGGTTAACTCCCGTGTTGTAGAAGAAGTCGTTAACCGTGTTTAGCCCGATATGCGCATAAACCATTTTGGGCTGAAACGGTATGATTGGGTTAGCAATTGTGCCAATGTAAAGCACTCCAGCGGCTCCTTTTTCTTTTGCTGTTTTAAACTTTTTTTGATGTAGGCTGTAAGGCACCCATTTTTCAACCTCGGGATGATCCCTGTTAATGGGCGTTTCCGAGGCAAACATAACAATCTTTCCGCTCACATCTATTCCATTGTAATCGTCGTAGCCTAGTTCGGGAGCGCTAATACCATAGCCAACGAATACCACTTCGCCAAGTATGTTTCCCGAGTCGGAATTGCTTCCGGGGAAATACTCATTGGGTATGGTATAAGGTTTTACAAGAGTATCACCATCTTCTATCGTAACAAGTTCAACCACTCCCGGAGTAAAAACATGAGTGTATGGTTGCGAGAATTTCTGAAAGTATGTACCATTATCGCCAGCGGGCTTTAAACCCCATTGCTGAAGATTGTTTGCTACCCAGCTTGCAATGCTATCGTAACCTGGCGAACCAGCCCCACGGCCTTCATATTTGGGGTGGCACATCTCTTCTACATGCTTCATTAGCTCATGGCTCGAAATGGTGTGAGCAGCATTAATAACTTCGATTGTATAGTTTTGCCCTATTGCAGCTATGGCTGCTGTTATGCAAGAAATGAAAAGGATAAACTTTCTCATGTGTGGTTTTTCTTTTTGATGGTTACGCGTTGATCTGGTTTAAAAGGTATGCGTTTAATCTTTTATGTAAGATGGTGTTTTTAAAAATATGATACTTTTGTTCTATTAACAATTGCTTGTTTGCTTAGACTTTTTGATATGAATGCACTAGAAAAACACTTTTATCCTTTTAGGGAAAATGCCATTGGAAACGATGCTGTTTTTAATACGCCATATGGCAAGCAGAAAATGATATATGCCGATTGGGTGGCAAGCGGGCGTTTATACAAACCAATTGAAGATCGTATTACAAATGTTTTTGGCCCGTATGTGGCGAATACGCATACCGAAACCAGCGAAACGGGTACCCTAATGACCAAGGCATACCATTATGCTCATCAGCTAGTAAAGCAGCATGTTAATGCTGGCCCAAACGATGTGATTATTACTGCGGGATCGGGCATGACCACGGTAATAAATAAAATGCTCCGAATAATGGGGCTAAAGAACTGTGGTATGGTGCAAAAGTCCGATTGTATTCAAAAGTCCGACAAGCCCGTAGTTTTTATAACCCATATGGAGCACCATTCAAACCATACTAGCTGGTTTGAGGCTAATGTTGATGTTGTTGTGCTAAAGCCAAACGATGAACTTTTAGTTGATTTAAACGAGCTGCGCACTCAGCTTGAAAAGTATAAGGATCGAAGTTTTAAGATTGGTTCGTTTACAGCATGCTCGAATGTTACAGGTATTGAAACTCCTTATCACGATATGGCAAGAATTATGCATGAGTATGGCGGAATTGCTTTTGTCGATTTTGCGGCCTCTGCACCATACGTCGATATTGATATGCATCCGGCTGACGACGAAATGAAGAAGTTGGATGCCATTTTTTTTAGTCCGCATAAATTTCTCGGAGGACCAGGGAGTTCGGGTGTACTTATTTTCGACCGTAGCTTATACAACAGCGAAATACCCGACAACCCAGGAGGCGGAACCGTTGATTGGACAAATCCATGGGGAGAATACAAGTATATTGACGATATTGAAGTTCGTGAGGATGGTGGAACTCCTGGCTTTTTGCAAGCAATTAAAACAGCGTTGGCCATTGAGGTGAAAAATCGGATGCGAACCGATTTAATTCGTAAGCGTGAACACGAACTTGTGAAAAAAGCTTTTGCTGAGCTTCGGAAAGTTGAAGGGGTAAAGATTTTGGCCGATAACGTTGAGGATCGTCTTGGTGTTTTATCGTTTTACATTGAGGGAGTTCACTTTAATCTGGTTGTGAAGCTGCTGAACGATAGATTTGGCATTCAGGTACGCGGAGGTTGTGCCTGTGCAGGCACTTACGGCCATTTCTTGCTTAACGTTAGCTACGAGAAATCAAAAGAGATAACAGATCTTATAAACCATGGCGATCTCTCGCAGAAACCAGGTTGGATTAGGGCTTCGTTGCATCCTACGATGACTGATGAGGAGTTGGACATACTTTTAGAGGGAATTAGTGCAATTGCCAAAAACCATAAAGAGTGGGCTAAGGATTATGTATACAACAAGCACACAAATGAGTTTAGGCATAAAAATGAGCCTGAGGATAAAACGGTTAGGGTAATTCCTTGGTTTAATATCGACTAAGTTTTTTTGTTGTTACCCTTTGCCTTGCTCCAAGTTCTAAGCTGGCACATGCAGCCCCCTGTCATTGTTTCGTTTTTGTCAATAGCTATCGGAAGGCCATCACGCTCCCAGTCGTGAATGCCACCTGCAAGATTCGCTACATTTGTGTATCCTTTTGATTGGAGAAATTCAACCACTTCTTTGCTATGTATGCCAACGGCATCGGCAACAATAGCTGGTATGTCGGTTGGTAGATGGTGATAGTAGCTCTCAATTTCATCGTTGTGGCAGTATAGCAGCTCGGGAACATCAAAACGTTTTGCATTAATAAGCAATTCGAGACGCAAATCGAGAAGAATTGCTCCGTTTAAACAAAGTTCATGCGCTTCGCGGGGTGAGAGGTGAAGCATGTTTTTGAGGGCAAAACCGTAACCGCTAAAAAAATCAGAGTTCATAATACATTTATTTTGCACAATTTACACAAAAAAGGCTTTGAGGCATTAATGCCAATCGGCCAAGGGGAATGTTGCCGCCGCATTTACGGCAAACTCCAAACTCATCAGAGTCAATTTTGCTCAAGGCGAACTTGAGCTTATTCAGTTTTTCCTCTGCTTGTCTGAGTCCTGCTTCAGCAACTGATTTATTGTTAATGGCGTCCATTCTCGAAACTCTACCAATTGCATCATCGGGAGCAATGGGCTGGGTCATCTCCTTAAAATCTTCAATATTCTTTAGCGTTTTGCTTATTTCATTCGCTATTAACGCCTCAAATTCTTGTTTTTTGGATTTATCCATTTAATCGCTCTTTTAATTCACCCCCTTGAAAAGAGGTTTTTTTGATGAGAGATGTTAGAAGCTGACAACCTCTGCGTTACTGCTTGACCGACTAGCGTGGTAGGGCTGGCCGTGAAGACAGGCAGGGATAACCGACCTAGCATCCGCAGCTACAACCTCCGCATCCCGAAGCGCTTCCGCATCCATCTTCATCGTGTAAAATATCATCGCGAAGCACAATCGATAGCCCTTCCCTGTTCCATTGCAAAATGCCACCATCGAGGTTTGTAGCGTTATTGTACCCTTGGTAATTAAGCATGCTCACAATTTTTACACTGCGTTCGCCATTGTTGCAGGCAATTATTAGCGGACGATCTTTTGGAAGTTCCTCAAAACGATCGGCAATAACCGACATGGGCAAATTTATACTTTCAACATCGCTATCGAAATGCATGATATCTAGTTCTACGGGTTCTCTTACATCTACAAGTAGCGCATTTTCATTGGCCAAAGCGCTAGCTGCAGCCATGGGTTCGATATGCGTTACCCCTTGTAGGGTAAATGTTTGCTGATTTGGGCTTTCAGATGTTTTCATGTAACTAATGTTTTTTGCAAAGATACTAATTAGTATTTGTCTGTTTAACAATTAGAGCAGTAGTGTGGTGATACAATGAGTAAATATCAGGTAAAATAAGGGGAACAGAAATAGCTGATTTTAATCATCGCCTATTCGCGAAGCGTAGCAGAAATTCTAAGCGGGTTCAGAATCAGACTTAGTGCATCAATTATGCTTGTGCAAACAATATCAGCATTTGTTATTGCTTGTAGAGAAGCCCCTTCAGCCTGAATTATAGCAATGCCTAGCGAAGCGGTTTTTAGCATTTGCCCATCGTTAGCTCCGTTGCCAATGGCAATAGCTGTTTTAGGGTTTAGGCTGTTAATAAATTCTGCCTTCTGTTTGGCTTGCTCTTTCCCGCCAATTATTTTTAAATGAATGTTTGTATTGGCAAAATAGCGACTAACCGTACCAAAGGTATCCGCAGTAATAACATGTATGGTTAACCTTTGAGCGAGTTTTGCCAGAAGTGTTGAAACCCCCTCAATAGGAGTACCATCAATTGCAAGCGTACCGTTATAGTCGAGCACCAAATGATCATAATTATATGCTGCCTTGTTCGGAATATCAATGCTAATCATGTTGTTGTTTTTTAGTTAGATAGATCCAAATATCATCCCGCTTATGGTTGCCATTATCACAACCAGCACAATGTAAACCAATGTTTTTTGCGTTCCCATTACACCACGAATTACTAGCATATTTGGTAATGAGAGCGATGGTCCAGCTAAAAGCAATGCCAGCGCAGGTCCTTTACCCATTCCAGATGAAAGTAACCCCTGAACTATAGGTACTTCAGTTAATGTGGCAAAGTACATAAATGCACCCACTATTGATGCGAAGAAGTTGGCAAAGATTGAATTACCTCCAACCAGTCCTGATATCCAGTTCTCAGGGATAATTCCAGGAATGCTAGTATCGCCATGGGTTGAGCCAAGAAGAAATCCAGCCACAATAACACCCAATGCCAGCAATGGCATAATTTGCTTGGCAAAATCCCAGCTGGCTAGTGTCCATTCGCGATTCTCGTCATCCCTTTTTAGCGTGATGATGCTAAGCCCAGTAATGGCCACAAGCATTGGAACCAGCGGCGCAAGCTTTCCGCCAATGTAGGTTGATGCAAGCACACCCGATACGCCAGTTGCAACTGCTGCCGATATTACCCACCACCACTTAATCTTTAAAATCTTTATAAGCGAGTAAACCAAACCTAGACCAAAAATGCTGGTGATGTACCACTTGTTGCTCCATATAACGAACCAAACACCACTGGATTCGTCGGCCGAGGGTTTGCCCCAGTTAGCAAAAACAAGAATTAGCACAAGGATAAAGAAGTGAAAGGATGTTTGCCACATAGGGCGACTCTCGGGTGGCATTTGAATATTCATCTGCTCCTCTTTCTTTGCCCTCTCCTCCTTACGGTATATTATCGACATTACGCTACCAATTACAATAGCAAATACAACGGCACCAATAATACGTGCAACGCCCATCTCAAAACCCAAAATACGTGCGGTAAGAATAATTGCCAAAATATTTATGGCTGGGCCAGAGTATAGAAAAGCCACAGCAGGGCCTAAGCCAGCACCACGCTTATGGATGCTCGAGAAAAGTGGCAAAATTGTACAGCTACAAACAGCCAGAATGGTTCCCGATATAGATGCCACTGTGTAGGCAACCCATTTCTTGGCGTTGGCGCCAAAATACTTTAGCACCGCGCCTTGGCTCACAAAAACCGATATAACCCCAGCAATAAAAAATGCTGGTAATAAGCACAGTACCACGTGTTCCTGAGCATACCATTTGGTAAGATCGAGCGTAGCATCAACCGCTGTGCGAAAAGTTTCGCTATCAACAGGCATGAAGAACGCCAGCGCAAAGAAAAATACAATCCAGAAAAGGATTTTAAGTTCTTTTTTTATTTCCATATGAAAGTTTGTTAAACCTGTTTTGTTGTTCTCGCAAAGCCGCCAAGGTTATAATTATAAAATTATTGTTGTTTATAACTAATTGTGTCTTTGAGGCTTTGCGCGAAATGTTCTAAAAGAAAACAACAATTGTGTAGTAAACCCCAACCCCAATAAATAGCACGGCAACTATCCGGCGGAACCAAAGTTCAAAGGTTTTTATCTTGTTGTAAACAGCGCCAACGCTTGAAACGCTAAAGGCCAAAATCCACGAGAAGATAATTACAGGTAATCCGGTTGCTATGGCAAAAATAAAAGGCAAGAAGTAACCAGTAGCCGACGAAACCGACAGCGGAATTAGCCCTCCAAAGTAAAGCACTCCGCTATATGGGCAAAATGCCAATGCAAAAACAACACCTAGCAACAACGCTCCCCAATGGTTTCCACCACTAGCTTTTGCCTCGGCTTTTGCCGAGAGTTTGTTTGTGCCCTTTGTTTTGATCTTTATGAAATCGAGCATAAACAGCCCAATAACAATAAGCAGTGGCCCAATAAACATCTCGCCATAGGTGCTTACCGCTTTTTGTATTTTAAAGATACTTGAACCCTGCCGTAGGATAACAATCAGAATTACTCCAAGTACCGAATAGGTAATGGCGCGCCCAAGGGTATATATTATGCCATTGATAAAAACCTTTCGCCTATCCTGCATATCCTTACCAATAAACCCAATGGCCGAAATGTTAGTGGCCAAGGGGCAGGGGCTAATGGCGGTCATTAACCCCAGCGCAAAGGCTGTTAGTATTGGGAGTTGAGAGCTGTTGATAAGGTTTTGCAAAAACTCCATTGGCTACAAATGCTTTTTTACTTCGGCAACAATAGTTTCTTTTAATACTTCAGGGTTTCTTAGTGCATTGGCAAACGCATCGCTTGTTAGGTTTTTTTGCGTATCGCCCGATACAATAATCAGGCTGCTGCCAGCTACCTCATACTTATTGGCAATAGCTTCGTTGGTGTTTTCAGTAAAATCGAGTTCAACAAATTTTACATCGGCATTCTCTGCAAAATTCTCTGCAATTGTTTGTGCTGCCACATCTTGAATTGCCAAACAGGTTTTGCAGCGCTGCTTGCTGTGAAAGTAGTAAACCATCACCTTTGCTGTTTCGGCAACCTCAACCTTTGCGGTTTCTGTAGGTTTTTTTTCGGTTGAGCCTCCGCAGCTCATCATAATCATTGCCATTGATGCAACAGATAGGAATAATGCAATTCTTTTCATTGTTTAGTTTTTTGTTTGGTTAGTCACTTTCGTAATTGCGAGTCTCGTAATCCTTTTTGAGGAGACGAAGAGATTGTTTGTTAAAAGATTGCTTCGCAAAGAGCGCTCGCAATGATGCGTTATTGCTGATTATTTGTGATAATTTCCTTTAGCTCGCTAACACCTGGCACCTTACCCGAGAAAATTACCTTCTCGTCAATTACCAATGCAGGTGTACGCATTACGCCATAGTTCATTATTGCAACAATGTCATCAATCTTTGTAATATTGGCATCAATGCCAAGTTCGCTTACTGCGTTACGAGTGGCTTGTTCAAGCGTTTTACACTTTGGGCAGCCAGGCCCGAGTACTTTGATTTCCATGATTTTTGTTTTAATTAATTAGTTGTGTTTCTTTGAACACCGAACACCGAACATCGAATAATGAAGTTCTGGTTTGGATTGGTCATTGTCCTTTTGTGCATTGGCCATTCGTTTCCCAAAAACTTCGCTATTCGTTATTCATTATTGTCTTCGGCTAGCTCGCAAAGTACGCTCGGTTTAGTGTTCATTATTTCTTTTCTGTAATCATATTCTTTTGAGCAGTATCAATACTTTTTACAAAAATCGATATTAGTTCATTGCTTTCGTTAATTGCATCCAAAATCTGTTGTTCAGAGTTATATGAACTTGAACGATGGATAACTTTAAGGCAAACTAGTGTTTCACGAAGTTCCTTTAATGCAATTTTCATTTTGTGAACAAAATCTTTTCTCGATTCACTGCTTTGCGCTTCTCCATATTGCAGCGCAGGTGCAGTGCCACTTCGTAATATTTGACCTGACAGATAACTGCTTGCTTTGGTGGGTTTCAAAGATTCTGCTAGTTCAATTATTCTAACCGCAAAATTTATAAGCCTCTCTTCTAAATCGAATTTTCGTTCCATAACTATACTCGTTAAATTGTGGAAAAACTTCTTGTCTCAACATCGAATATCAATTGATGAAGTTCTGGTTTGGATTGGTCATTGTCATTTTGTGCATTGGCCATTCGTTTCCCAAATACTTCGATATTCGATATTCGTTATTCATTATTCATTATTTCTTAGAACATCGAACATCGAACACCGAATAATGAAGTTCTGGTTTGGATTGGTCATTGTCATTTTGTGCATTGGCCATTCGTTTCCCAAATACTTCGATATTCGATATTCGTTATTCATTATTTCTTAGAACATCGAACACCGAACACCGAATAATGAAGTTCTGGTTTGGATTGGTCATTGTCATTTTGTGCATTGGCCATTCGTTTCCCAAATACTTCGTTATTCATCATTCAAAAAACTCCCTCATCATCCGCGTTGCTTCTTCCCATCCCTCCTTGCGAATGCAATACTTAATTTTGGGAGGGTTGAACTCGCCCTGAATTAGCCCAGCTTCCTTAAGTTCACTCAAATGCTGAGAAAGCGTACTGCGGGCAATTGGTAGGTCTTGAGCAATATCGCCGCTATAGCAGCAGCTTTGCTTTGATAGGATTTCCATAAGCTGTATCCTTACCGGATGACTTAACGCTTTGGCGTACCTTGCCAGTTTTAGCTGTTTCTCGGTGTACTTTTCTTTAACCATTTTGTCACGAAATTATTTCGCAATATTACGAAATGTTTTTATTTCGGCGAAATACGAAATGGTAAAAATTATAAAAATGAGCGGGAATTTTAAAAAATGAGGGAAAATACGGTTTCTTTGTCGGGAATAGATTTTACCTTAAGTGTTCCGTTGTTAAGCCTTGCTAATTGTCGCGATATGCTTAGCCCAATGCCATTGCCGTTTTCGCGAGTGGTGAAGAATGGCACAAAAATTTCATCAATAATTTCTGAGGAAATACCTGGGCCATTATCGGAAACCTCTATTATTACTTCGCCTTTTGGATTGGTTTTACACGATACCTTTATGAATGCTTCAGAAGTTTCGGCGAGCGCATCGGCCGCATTCTTTAAGAGGTTTATAAGTACCTGTGTTATTTGCCCCTCATCAACCTTAATGGCTTGGGCATCATTCTCCATTTCTACATTAATAACGATTTGGTTATTGGAGTGTTGCGATTTGAAAAGCATAAGAGTTTTATCGAACAAATCTTTTACCAATAGATCTGAGAATTCAGGCTTGGGTAGCCTTGTTAGCTTTCGGTAATTTTCAACGAAACGTGTTAGTCCTTGACCTTGCTCTCGAATAACCCTGAGCCCTTGAATAGTTCTGTTGATTAGTTCTTCATCAATTTCGTTTGTATTTATGGGATCACCTTCTTTAACAAATTGATTGCAAAGGTTTTCGGAGAGCGAAGTCACCGGTGCAATAGAGTTCATTATTTCGTGAGTAAGAACTCGTATAAGTTTAAGCCACGAGTCCAACTCTTTTTCGTCTAGTTCCTTCCTGATGTCTTGCAACGATATGAGCTTAAGCTGCTCTTTATTGCTTTTAAATGCGCTAGCCTTTATGAGAAGCGTTACCTGTCCGTTTTTACAGCTTATGGTTACTGTTTTTTCTTGGTTTGGCTCAATGCTGTTGGCTAGCTTAGCAAGTTTTATGTCAATTTTTTCCAGCTGTCGAACGTGGGTTAGCTGGTTTAGCCCGAGTAGTTTTTTTAGGCTTGAGTTGCAGTTCATAATAAAACCTTGGCTATTAATCGACATTATACCAACTGTTATATGCTCAATCATAGCCTCAAAGTATTTTTCCTGCTGTTGATTTTCGATATGGATTTGTTCAATTTGTTTAGAAATACGCTTGAGGCTTGAACTTAGCTTGTTTAGCAACTTGTCGCCATTGTATTCGTGGAGCGATAGGCTAAAGTCGTCATTACTGATCGAGTCGAAGAAATAGGCTATCTTCTTGTTTATTTTTTTTGTGTACCAAACTAGGTTGATTATTAAAATTAGGATTACCAGCAGTAAGGCGATACTATTGTAAATAGGCTGCCCATTATTGATTGTCCAACCTGAAAAAGCGCTTAGCAAGGCAATAATGGTAATTCGGATTACAATATTTAATGTATAGGATTTGGACATGGAGTTTTTGTTAAACATTCTTATTGGTTAATATTATACTTTCGCATTTTATTATAGAGCGTTTGTCGAGTTATCCCCAACTGATCAGCTGCTGCCTTAATATTTCCTGTATTCTTCTCAATGGCAAGGGCAATCATCTTTTTCTCCATCTCATCGAGCTTAACAATATTTGTGTCGGTTTTATGGCTAACCGTTGGAGCTGAGAAGAAATCGCTAACCTTTAGCTTACCCGACTCGCTCATGATTACAGCCTTCTCGATGGTATGCTCCAACTCGCGGATATTTCCTGGCCACGAGTAATCTGTTAGCTTTTCTTTGGCTTGCGATGTGATGCTTAGCGATGACTTGCCATACTTTTCGGAATATTTAGCAAGGAAATGCTGGGCTAACGGCAGTATATCCTCTTTTCGGTGGCGTAGTGGGGGTAATTCAATGTGGATGGTGTTTATTCGGTAAAGCAAATCTTCACGGAAATCGCCGTTATCAACCAGATGGTTCAAATCTCTATTGGTAGCGCAAATAAGCCTTATGTCGATAGGTTTGGGTTGGTTTGCCCCAACCCTTGTAACCTCACGATTTTGCAGCGCAACTAGCAATTTCGATTGCAGGTTTAGCGGCAGGTTCGCTATCTCGTCGAGGAAGAGGGAGCCTCGATTGGCCAGTTCAAATTTACCCGTGCGATTCTCGTGGGCATCGGTGAAAGCGCCCTTTACGTGGCCAAACAGCTCGCTCTCGAAAAGGGTTTCGCTAATGGCGCCCATATCAACAGTTACCATTAGCTCGTTGCTACGCAACGACATGCTGTGAATTCTGCGGGCTATAAGCTCTTTCCCTGTGCCGTTCTCGCCGGTAATCATTATATTGGTATTAGTTTTGGCTACCTTATCAACGGTTTTTAGCACCTGCATCATGGCAGGGGACTTACCAATTAGCTGTTTCTCTTCGCGGTTTATGCTTCTTATTAAATCCTTTTCCTTTTGCTTTAGTCCCTCAATTTCCATTTTCGAGAGACTTAGCTCAATGGCTGATTTTACCGTGGCCAACAACTTTTGATTCTCCCAGGGCTTTAGCACAAAATCGGTGGCTCCTGCCTTTAACGCTTTAACTGCCAATTCCACATCGCCATAGGCCGTTATAAGCACAACCGATATGTCGGGGTGATTTTCTTTAATGCGTTGCAACCAGTAAATGCCCTCGTTACCCGTGTTTACACCTGCGCGAAAGTTCATGTCGAGTAGCACGAGATGGAAGCTGTTGCTTTGTAACTCAGATATTAGCAAATTTGGACTCGATATGCAGCTAACCTTATTATACTCTGGTGCAAGAAGCATTTCAAGGGCAAGCAGTACGTTCTTGTTATCGTCAACAATTAAGATATTTCCTTTGGCCATGTAGTTTTCTGTTTCTACAAATATAGGTTCTAAGGGTTTAGTTATGCAAAATGGTGTAAATATATTTTACACTAGGGTGTAAATATATTTTACATGTAAATATAGGTGATTAGGTTTTAATTGACAGATATTCAGTGTGTAGTATGTTTTGGCATACCATTGGCTAACCACATTGCAACTGAACAACCTTTAAGTAATAATAAACTATAAAGCAGATTGCTATGATAAAAACAGTTAACCTTAACAAAATCTTTCGTACCGACGAGGTGGAAACCCTGGCGCTTAATGATGTAAGTTTCTCAGTTAAAAAAGGTGAATTTGTTGCCGTAATGGGACCATCAGGTTGCGGAAAATCAACCCTACTAAATATTATTGGAATGCTCGATAACCCAACTTCGGGGAAGTATTTTTTCGATGACAAAGAGGTGGGAAGCCTTACGGAGAATAAGCGAACCGATATTCGCAAGGGCAATATAGGATTTGTTTTTCAAAGCTTCAATCTGGTTGATGAGCTGAATGTACACGAGAATGTGGAGCTACCCTTGGTGTATATGCGCAAAAAGGCCAAGGAACGAAAAGAGATGGTGAACGCTGTGCTGGAGCGAATGAAGATTAGCCATCGCCGAAACCACTACCCACAGCAGCTTTCGGGCGGACAGCAGCAACGCGTTGCCATTGCCCGTGCCGTGGTGGCCAACCCCAAGCTAATACTTGCCGATGAGCCCACTGGTAACCTCGATTCAAAAAACGGTCTAGAGGTGATGAATCTGCTTACTGAGCTAAATAAGGAGGGTGCAACCATAGTAATGGTAACGCATTCGATTCACGACTCTGAATTTGCGCACCGCGTAGTGAACTTGTTCGACGGGAGAATTCTTACCGAGAATATGAAGCGCGAGATGGAGGTGGTATTGTAGAGGAGGGGGCAGTAATCGGTTGTCGGTGATCAGTAGTCGGTGGGCGGTGATCGGTGAACGGTAATCAGTTTTAGGTGAGGTTTCTAGTCTTCTGACTTCCATCCAACATCCAACATCTCTCGTCAACCTATCGGTAGCCGAGACAGGCAACATCAAATATCCAAAACATGATTCAGCTAAAACATCTATTCAAAACAATACTAAGGTATAGGCTATCGTCTGGGCTTACGCTGCTCAGCCTGGTTATTGCCTTTTTAGGTGTGATAATGCTATCGCTTTACATCACCTACGAGCGAAGCTTCGACACGTTTCACAGCAATAGCAAAAACACCTACCTATTCTCTTTCAATAATCAGGACTTCTGGTTTCCCGCACTTCTGGCCGATGAAATAAATAACGGACTGCCAGAAGTTGAGAATGCAGTTGTCGTATCACAATGGTGGGACAAGTATATTTACAAAGATGGTGAAGAACTTCGCGATGCTGTTCAGGGCGAATTCCTTGCCGTTAGCGCCGACTTCTTGAAGGTTTTCGATTTTAACCTACTGCAGGGCGACAAGGAAACCGTATTGGTAGAGCCCAAAAGCGTGGTAATATCCCAGAATCTTGCCCATAAAGTTTTTGGCGATGTCAATCCTGTTGGTCAGTATGTAAACTTGGGCTACCAAATGCAGTACAAGGTTACCGGTGTAATGGAGGATATGCCCAAGAATAGCGCTTTTACGAGCGATGCCCTCGTATCGTTTTCATCGTACATGCAACCTGGCGACGATTGGCGTGGAGCACAACAATGGAGCGAATGGAGTTTCCATATTTTCCTTAAGCTCACCAAAGGTACTCCTAAGGCACTTGTTGAGGGCAAAATTGAGGAGCATGAGCAGGTTATTGAGTGGCTTAATATAATGGAGGAGCGTAGCGGGGTAAGTTCTTTTGTTCACCTTGTACCGCTTACCGAACTTCATTTTACCGGCGGTATGTTTTTCCCTTCAGTAAATAGGCTGGTTGTTAATGTCTTGCTTGTGTTGGCTATAATCATTGCTATTATGGGTATAGTTAATTTCATAAACTTTTCCACATCGCAGGCCCCGCTTAGGGCAAAATCAATATCGATACAACAAATAGTGGGGGAGAAAAAGTGGCGATCGCGGATGCAAATTATTGGCGAATCGGTAGCGCTGTCGTTCATTGCGCTTGCCATAGCGCTTATTCTGCACAACGCATCGTATGTGTACGTGCAAAACATATTTGAAATAAGCGGGCTATCTCTAGCCGACAGGTATGTATTTGTGGTTTGGTTTGCTCTATTCGCATTAGCTTTTGGGGTTCTGGCCGGAATTTATCCATCCCGTTATATTACTTCAGTCCCAATAAGCCATGCAGTAAAGGGTAAAATGTCTTTCTCGGGGAAAGGCAAGGTGCTTAGGCACACACTTATTACTGTGCAGTTTGTTTTTACTATTATACTCATTGTTGCAGCCTTTACCATTGAGAAACAGCTTGGCTTCTGGCGCAACTTCGATATTGGTATCAATAAAGAGAATGTTATTTATATCTACACAACGCAAAAGCTTCGCGAAAGTCATCAGGCCTTTGCCGATGAACTAATGAAGAATGCCGAGATAACTGATTATGCCTACACCCAGTTTGTTCCCGGTAGTGTTGGAATGGGTTGGGGTAGAGAAATTGATGGGCAGCAAGTGCAGCTTAAAAGCTGGCCTGTTGACGAACGCTTTATCAATTTTTTTGATATAGAAATAGTTGATGGTCGCTCATTCATAGAGGGAAAAGGCGATATCAATAATTTTATTCTAAATCAAAAGGCGGTAGAAAAATTTGGTTGGGAGAAGCCCTTAGAGAAGAAGTTTCCGGGCTTCGGCTTTATGGGCGATATTGTAGGCGTGGCCAAAAATTTCAACTTCGGTAGCCTTAAAGAGGATGTTGAGCCCATGCTATTCTGGCTAACCGATACGCGAAAAAATGTTCTTCTGCTTAGGGTTAACACGGGAAACTACATTCAGGTAAGAGAGTATGTTGTTAAAACCATTGGCAAATTTGAACCCGATGCCGATATGGAACCACTCTTCCTAGACGATTCTCTTAACAAGCTATACAACAAAGAGCTTAAGCTAGCCCGTTTTATTGAGTACGTAGCCCTTTGGTGCGTGCTGCTTGCACTTACCGGACTACTTGGCTTAACCATTTTTATTACTCGCGATCGCATAAAGGAGATAGGCATCCGTAAGGTAAATGGTGCTACAACCTTACAAGTTGTTAGTTTACTTATTCAGACTACCATTGTGTGGGTAGCCATAGCCTTTGTAATTGCCACGCCTATTGCTTACTTCGCTATGGATAAGTGGCTACAAAACTTCGCCTACCGCACCCAGTTAAGCTGGTGGGTGTTTGCGCTAGCTGGTGTGCTGGCGCTGGTAATTGCATTGCTAACGGTTAGCTGGCAAAGCTGGCTGGCAGCAAGGAGGAATCCGGTTGAGGCTTTGAGATATGAGTAAAAGAGTTAAAATCAATTATCCGTGAAAAAGTAAAATATGATTTTAAAAATTCACGGATAAGCTAAGTTTTTAGAGTTAACAATACACAGTATGGAACTAATAAGAATTATCCGTTCGCAGTGGCTTTGGTTTACAACCAATGCCATAGGTTGGGCCGTTGCAATGGCTAGCGTTCTTACTGTTGCCATATTCGCAATGGGTGAACTTAGCTTTGATAGATTTCACACAAATGCTAACCGCATACATCGGGTTACGCTCGAATATTCCGATGGTTCAACCTTCCTGCATCCAGCCCGCGTGGTGGGAGAATGGCCGCTTGAACTGCAAAAGAAGTTTGCTGCCATTGAAAAGGTAACTCGGCTTGTTCCCTTTCGTAAATCGGTGGTTAAAATCAACGAGAGCAAATTCTACCTAAACCAAGCCTTTTCAACCGATAGCACTTTCTTTGAGGTGTTTGATGTTAAGCTGCTTTCGGGACAGAGCAATGGTAACCTTACCCAACCCAACAGGGTTCTGGTTAGCCGAAGTATTGCCGAGAAATATTTTGGAACAATCGATGTGGTTGGTAAAACCGTTAGCATACTGGACCAGCAGCTCCCAGAGCCGTTAACTTACACTGTTGAGGGCGTGTATGAAGATTTTCCAAGAAACTCGCATTTTCATCCCGATATTCTTGCTTCGCTAACCGAGATAAACAACCAAACCACCTGGGCATATACCTACTACCTTATGGCTAAGGGAGCCAATGTTGATGAACTCCGTGCTGATATTTTGCAGAGTTGGGATGCCGAAAACGAATCCGATAACCCTACACCTGTAGTGCATTTTCAAAAGCTTACTGAAATACACCTACATAGCAGTAAAACTCGCGAGATTGAACAGAATAGCAGTATGCGTGCAGTGTTGATGTTGATAGCTGCAGCCGTAATAATTCTGCTTATCGCGCTAATCAACTTCTTGAATCTGAGTAGGGTGAAATTTATAGCCGATACAAAACGTTTAACTATTAAGATGATAAATGGTGCCAAAAAACTACATCTGATAAAGGATTTTTCCCGTGAGGGTGTTATCCTTTTCAATGTAGCGTTGGCTATTGCATTGCCTGTGGCCGATAAGCTATCTGAACAGCTGGGGGTCAGTATTTTTCAAAAAGAGTATGCTTTGGCGTTTAGCCTTTTGGCCGTTTTTTTTCTTATTCTAATTGTAACTTTAACCGTATATCCACTTTCCCTTTCAAAAATTAAAGCAACAGCACAAACCAAAGTTGCTAAAAGTAAATTGTTAACCATTCCGTTACTCTTGCAGTTCACTTTATCTATACTTGCAATTGCTTGTACTCTAGTTCTTAGCAGGCAAGTGTCGTATATTAACGCGATGCATCCACAGTCCAGCAGTAACAGCACAATAATCATGGCCAACAATCCATGGGAGGCTGTGCAGCGGTACGAGGTTTTTAAAGATGAGCTTCTTAAAAATCCTGAAATATTTAGCGTTACAGGCGCAATGGAAGAACCCGGTGGCGATATTCTTGATGCTATGCCCTTTGAGATGGAGGGAGTTAGCTCCGATGTGGCTAAAACCATCAACATTTTTACCACCGACTCCAACTTTTTCTCCGCAATGGGTATATACCCGCTTGCTGGCACTATAGATCTGGGGTTTACCCCCTCGTACCAGTGGGAGCAACAGGCTATGGAATTGAGTATACTCAAGCAATACAAAAGCCCCGATTTTAAAAAGATAGATGAGCTTGAGCAAGCTGTTGGTGAGTATCGCGAGAAATACATTCTAAATCAAAGCGCATTAAATATGCTGGGTTTTACCAGTCCCAGTGATGCCATAGGCAAACGCTTTCGATTGAGTTTTCATTTGCCCTACCTTTTCCCCGAGGGCGAAGTAGTGGGCGTTGTTCCCGATTTTCATTACACTAACCTTTATCGCGACGAGAGAGCCTTGGTCATTGTATCACGGAAAGTATTTACACACTGTTTTATAGTACAGGTTAATCCCGAGCAAATAGGCAAAGCCATTTCAACCATAGAGAGCGTATGGAAGGACTTGAATCCTGATTACCCCTTTCAATACCAATTTATTACAGATAATTACCAACTTGTTTATCGGAATGAGTACTCGCAAATTAAATTGCTTACAATTTTCACAATAATCTCCATAATACTATCATGTTTGGGTCTTTATGCTGTGTCGGCTTTTAATATGCAGCGCAAGGTTAAGGAAATTGGCATCCGCAAAGTGAACGGCGCCAAAATTTGGCAGGTAATGCTAATGCTCAATTTAGATTTTGTGAAGTGGGTAGCCATTGCCTTTG
>Ga0334896_1001466_pt1 | contig 20076 bp, 21 predicted proteins | sample GraSluR3_MG_8_FD_207734 | JGI IMG/M metagenome (GOLD analysis project Ga0334896, IMG submission 207734) | Sludge microbial communities from methane-producing bioreactor in Wageningen University, Netherlands - Granular Sludge_27_06-R3 | ecosystem: Engineered > Bioreactor > Anaerobic >... | reverse complement strand
TTTCTCTGATTCGTTTTTTGAGCTCTTCGCTAGTAATCCACTTTTCAACTTTCATTGAAGGATTTCTACTCATGAATAATAAATATGAACCTTATTAGTTAAAAAGGTTACGTATTTAACTATAAATCCAGTGATAATCCCAAGGGTATGTTGAATACGTATAAAAAGAGTATGGAAAAAGATATAGCTTATATGATTAGGCAGTGGAAGTTTCTTGGTGGGATTTCTACTAGATTCAGGTGTTTTCTGGATTAATGTGTCATTTTTCTGGGCCCCAAGCAGACCTCTGGGTGAGGGCCGGGTTGAGGAAACTCAACAGATCTTCCCAGTACTTTTCCCGGGATATTCCACGGGCCTCCAGCACCATCTGAAAACTAAAATCAAGGTTTAATGCATTGGTGGCCATTATGTTTAAGTATATTGACATTTCAACTGGATCTAAATCTTTTCTAATGGTTCCATCGGCAATGCCTTCCAGTATGGCTTCAACCATGATACGCCACATTCCCGTGCTCAGATCCACGATCTCATGGGCATCCTCATTATCACTCATCTGAAATCTTTCGGTCCCGGAGTAGCAATATATGCGGAAGTATTCCGGATACTCCCTTGAAAAATCAAACAATCCCTGTAACATGACTTTTACCTTACCATAACCATCAGTGTCAATATTAAAACATCGCACGTATATTTCATGGAGAATTCGTACCCCCTGAAGATTTACTGCGAAGAATAAGGTTTCCTTATTTTTAAAATAATAATAGAGGAGTGCTTTGTTAACCTCTGCTTTTTGGGCTATCTCATCCATGGTAACTTTGTCATATCCCTTGGCAAAGAAAACCTTCTCTGCAGCATCTATTATTTCCTGGCGCCTTTTCTGCTTTTCTCGTTCTCTTCGGGAAATGTTAGACATGGTAAGTTCACCCATTGATCTCTACTATACTGTTGGATGTGAATCTTTTTAAATCTTGGTTAAAGATGGGGTGATTGTCCCTGCGGGATATTTAAAAATTGGGCCAACCAATCTATTATATTTTCCATTAAATAATTCCTGATTTTAAGAGTTTTTTGGATTTTATATCCAAAATCAAGCCGGAATATCCCGTTTTATTAGGTGGAGTGAAAGGGCAAAATATATATTGTATTAACTACAAGTTAAACATTAACTGATAGTTAAAATTTAAATTTGAGTTAAAAAATCTGGAGGTAAAATCATGGTGGAAAAAAAATCAGTAGAAGAATGGCCCCCGGTGGTGGGCGACTACACCACCGGCGATGTGGAAAGCGCAGTGGCCGTGGTAACCCTAGGCTCCCATATGGAAAATACGCCGGTAGATGCCGGGGCAAGTATTTCCGGGCCTTTACACACCGAAAACCTAGGAATTGAAAAGGTCATAGCCAACGTGGTTTCCAATCCAAACCTCAGATTTTTAGTGGTGTGCGGTGCCGAAGTCCAGGGACATATCACCGGCCAGAGTATAAAGGCACTCTATGAAAATGGTGCCGACCCGGAAAAGAAAAGAATAAACGGCGCCACCGGAGCCATACCCTACGTGGAGAACCTGAATGAGGAAGCCATCCAGAGATTCCGGGACCAGGTAGAGGTAATTGACCTGGTAGATGTGGAAGACCCCCACCAGATCCAGGCCCAGATCAAAGAATGTCTGGCCCAGGATTCCGGTGCCTTTGAAGAGGAATCACTGGTAATAAAACTACCAAAAGAAGAGTTAAAAAGCACCCACTCTACTGAAAACACTTAAAACATAGGTTAAATTCCATCCTAACATTTATAGGGTCCATTCTATCCTGAGATTCGTGAATTTTATCCGTATTTGTTCACGAATCTACAGGTACAATTGATTTATTATATTGACAGAATATAGTTTTAGCAAAAACAGTACCAGCTTATTTTTTATTCATAAATCTCTTGTATAACAGTCCCGCTTCATCCAGAGCATGTTTTTCATCCCGATTAAGTGTTATGAAGCGATGATATTCCATCAAAACCCGGCTCTTTTTGAAGGTACGCCTCCAGGTGCCTACGATCTGACCATCTAAAGAGATGGTTGAACGGTAATGCCCCTGAAGGTATTTACGCATTTTAAGGTCCAATGAAGCACTCCGATCACGGTAGGAAAAGAGATACTCATCATAGGTGGGTAAAAGATGGACCACGGGCAGGTTTGCCCCAGAATCTTCGTTAAGGGTTAACAAATTTTCTTCTTCAGAATACCAGTAAGTTCTCCCCTTGATGGTTTCCTGATTAAGCTCGGACTTAACTGCCTCTAATCCTGTTCGAGCATCAGCTGTCAGAAGTCCAGACCACCATATGAAGTCATGGAGAGTTGCCGGTCCACGGCTTTTGAAATAACGCCGCGTGAGTTCGGCCAGTGCTTCATCATCATCATCATCATCAATGTCAGATTCCGGGATCATATCCAGGGACATATAGAAGGGAACATTATTATCCACTCCACACTGACATATCAGCCCATCAAGGGAAGCTCTCTGCAGGATATAAGCTGCTCGTTGCTTTCTGTGCCAATACCCTTTTTTCTGAGAATAATCAGTAATTCCTTCCGGTTAAGTTCAGTACCCCCTTCCAGTGATTCTTTTAACACCTGATTACTTTGTTTTAAAGTATCATCATCCAGTTCCAGTTCCCTGTATCGGCGTGTGTTCTTTTTAATAATACGTGGCGCCAGTAAATTGAGCATCCAGTGAATATCATCGGCAGAAACTATCTGGAGAGTCCCCCGCATGAGCCATGTCCGTAGAAGAGTTTTAGCACCAAACTCATTCTCTACATAAGTATCGGTAATTCCTGGTAAACGAAGGCCCAACGCCCATTTAGCACCAGCATAGTCCTGACCCTGGATAGCTCCTAACCATGAAATTAACTCAAGGGGCTTCTTGAACTTGGTACTAATGAGTTGTTGATTATGAAGTCTGGTCATTGCAATGTTTGAGTTCAGGTTAGTCAATAGCAGAGCCCCCTGATTTAATACCGCTTAAACATCCGCTTTGATTGCAGGATCAATACTTATATACTGCTCCATGGTCTTCAGGTAGTTTTCGCCACATTTTATCGGCTATGATGACCACAATTGCTGCAATATTAATTAAAACAATATAAGCTAGCGAATATGGTCCGGATATGCCCACAGTAGTGATAATCAGGGTACCTGCCGTGTTAATCGAACCATGGAATAAGGTGACTAGAAGTAGGCTGCCCCGGGTATGATTATAAATCCAGGTAAAGAGGAAGGTAAGTCCAATATTCCAGGTGAATCGGGTTAGGAATGCATCAAATCCACCGGGATACATACCATTGTAATAAAGTGGCAAATGCCAGACTGTCCAGATTACAGCTAAAATTAATGTTGCCACCAGAGGGGAGTAAAGATTCTGTAATAGTGGAAGGGCAAAGCCTCTCCAACCTATCTCCTCCCTTAAAGGGCCGCGAATCAAAGTAATGTAAAAGAAAGAGAGAATAGCTCCGTAAATAGCACTAATTGAAATTTGGGGTAATATTTCACTAATGGGAGAACCAGTAGTGAAAACACCGAAGATAAGCGAAAGGTAGGTTATAACCGGGAATATTAATAAGGCAACAATATACCATTTTAAACCCACCTTCCAGATATACAGTTTGCTCAGAAGCTCTCGTATCCCTTCATGAGCAGCTAATCCCCCAGTAATTATATAAGCAGCTATAACTGCATTAACAATTATTAAAATTAGTACGGTAATAGAAATCGTGTTTAAAGAGATTCCTAAGTATAAAACAACCAGAAAACTGATTAATACCAGTAACATTATAAAAATTGCCCATCTTTTAAGGTTCTGAACTTCTAGTTTTTTGGGTTTAATAGCACCAGAAAGGACTATTGCCACTAAAGCAGGACCAGAACCACCAATAGCAGACACCAGGACAGCAATTATGGGATCAGTTATGGAGAATAAAAGAGGTAAAACAAAGAATACCCATGTAACTACGAAAGTTAGTGTAAAATAAGATTTTAACTGGTTATTTTTAATTATAGTTTTTTACTAATCTTTTTTAACTTATTTTTAAGAATTTTTTTATCCATTTTTGGGCATATGTTAGGGATTGTGTGCATTTTTTATAGTTTTTTTCTATTAATTCGCGTAATTGTTCTCGTGTTTCTATGAATAATGGTGATATTTCTCTTTTTATTGTTTTCCAGATGAATTCTATGGGTTTGAGGTCAGGTGAGTATGGTGGTATGAAGATGAGGTCTATGTTGAGTTTTTTGGCGGTTTCTGTGGTTAGTTTGGCGTGGTGGGATCTGAAGTTGTCAAGTATGATCATTATTCTGCCATAAGGGTTTACTGTTCTTATTTGTTTTAGGAAAGCAGTTATTTCTTCTTTTCGTGAGTGTTCTTTGAAATCGATGTTGCTTTGTCCTTTTATTGCGTAGAATCCCATTGTGTTGGCTTTCAAACGAGTGGTATTTTTGGTTATAGATGGTTTGGTAGTTGACCAAACTCTTTGTGTGTTAGCTGTGCTTTGTGGTGAGAATTCATCTAAAAATCCTATTACACCATGATTTAGGTTTAAATATTGGTCTATGTTTTTTTTAACTGTTTTTCAGCGTCAGGTGGTCTTCTATAATCCTTAGGGTATGGTTTACCAAATTTTAAGCCCATGTTTCTTAGAATGATTCCTACTTGTTTTAAGCTATATTCGACTTCGAATTCTTCGTGGATTAGGTTACGAATCTCTTTGGTGGTCCAATCATCTCTTTTTCTAAGTATTTCTTTTAATTGACGTTTTTCTTTGTCTGAAAGTTTAGATGGCCTCCCTCCGGCAAATCTGGGTATTAAACCATCATACCCGTCTGCATTCCATCTTTCTAGCCAATTATAACCTGTGACTTTCGTTATTCCCAGTTTATCACTTGCTTCAGGAACACTGCACCCACTGTATAAATAATTCATGAAATGTAGTCGATTTAAAACTTTGATGTCTTTTTCTTTTTCTCTGATACGTTTTTTAAGCTCTTCACTAGTAATCCACTTCTCAACTTTCATTGAAGGATTTCTACTCATGAATAATAGATATGAACCTTATTAGTTAAAAAGGTTACGTATTTAACTATAAATTAAAATTAGTGTTATTTATCCAAAAGCTTATATGAAGCAGGGAACAATTATTTATCGGAAGAAGGTTGCCTTATTCCGGTAAGATTGCATAAAATTGTAAATGATACAACCATGGAGGGCACTATCTAACAAAAAATCACCTTAATATTTAAAAAAAAAGGAGGGATGTGATGATTTGCATTCATTTAAACCAACAGAATTGCGAGGGTGCAAAATGTGGAAAATGTGCATACATATGTCCTAGTAATGTGTTTAAAATTGGAAACAACTCAGTCCATATTATCTCTCCCCAATACTGTAAACTGTGCAAAGAATGTATGGAAATTTGTCCCAATGCAGCAATCAACATTAAAAGTAAAAAAAGCCCAATATGCGGATATTAAGGATTGATAACAATTTTAATTCTAATATTGTGGAAATAATTAGAAATGAAAATATATAAGGGCCTTGGAGGATTAATATGAAGATTGCAGTTGCCTCTAGCGATGGAAAAACTGTTGACCAGCACTTTGGACAGGCATGGCACTTCCTTATCTTCCAAATAGGTAAAGAAGGACTTGAATTCATTGAACTACGAAAAAAAAGTAAAAAACCAGTGTACGATCATGAATATCGGTGGAAACGAGGATTAGATATTTTAAGAGATTGTAAAGTGATATTTTGCAGGAGAATAGGGGATGAACCTCGTAAAGAACTGAATAAGTTAGGAATTGAAGTGGTTGAATCAAAAAAAGAAACCATACCTGACGCTATAACTCAGTATTTAACCTCAATGATCAATGGAATAAAATTAGATGCAAAATCAGAACAGTAACCCCATCATCGTATCCATATATCTGATAAATAAAAAAAATAAGTGATATATATCTGTTCAAAACTTTTAAAAATGATTAATATTATTTATATTATTAAATAAATCACTATAATTATTTAGATCTACGATTATTTCTTTAATGAAAGCTTTCACCAGTACCGTGGTAAAGTTTATATATGATGTTGTTCAATTGTGTTTTGTCGGAAGTATGTTTCCTTCTTCCGGTCACTGATATTAAAAAAATCAAAAAAACAACCAAGAGAGGTCAAAATGGTAAGAAAAATAGCAATTTATGGAAAAGGTGGAATCGGAAAATCAACAACTACTCAAAATACCGCATCAGCCATGGCACACTTTCATGATAAGAGAGTGATGATACACGGCTGTGACCCCAAAGCAGACAGTACCAGAATGATTCTTGGGGGAAAAATGCAAAAAACCATGATGGACACTCTGAGGGAAGAAGGAGAAGAAGCCTGTATGGATCTTGACAAAATCATGTCCACTGGTTTTGAAGGAATTAAATGTGTTGAATCAGGAGGACCCGAACCTGGTGTTGGATGTGCAGGTAGGGGTGTCATAACCGCCATAACCATTATGGAACAACAGAAAGTCTATGAAGACAACGACTTCGTTTTCTTCGATGTTCTTGGTGATGTTGTGTGCGGAGGATTCGCAATGCCCATCAGGGATGGTAAAGCAGAAGAAATCTACGTGGTAGCATCTGGAGAGATGATGGCACTTTACGCCGCCAACAACCTCTGTAAAGGTATGGTAAAATACGCAGAACAAAGTGGTGTAAGGCTGGGAGGAATAATCTGTAACAGCCGAAATGTAGACGGAGAAAAAGAACTCATGGAAGAATTTTGTAAACGTATCGGGACCCAGATGATCCATTTTGTTCCCAGGGATAACATCGTACAAAAAGCAGAATTCAACAAAAGAACTGTGGTAGACTTCGATGAAGAATGTGACCAGGCCCATGAATACGAGGAACTGGGCCGTAAGATCATAGAAAACGAAAATTTCGTAATTCCAGACCCCATGACCATGGAAGAACTGGAAGAACTGGTAGTTAAGTACGGTGTGATGGATTAACCATACCCTCGCGGAGTTAAAAAATGAAAATGATACGAGCAATAGTCCGCCCGGATAAAGCTGAAGAAGTGGTGGATGCACTTGCAGAATCAGGGTACGTGGCTTTAACCAAACTTGACGTTATTGGACGTGGAAAACAAAAAGGGATCCAGGTTGATGAGATCTACTACGATGAACTGCCCAAAGTAATGCTGATGCTAGTTTCAGAATCTGAAAACACCAGTGGAATCATACAGATCATCAATGATACTGCTTTCACCGGCAACTTTGGAGACGGAAAAGTGTTCGTGAGCCCTGTTGATGAAGCTTACACTGTCAGGACCAGGAGTAAAGGACTTTAACCCAACTTATGAACATTAAACCCGAGCTTCCACAGGAGAATAATATGAAAGAGATCACAGCCATAATTCGCCCCAATAAGATCAACACAACCAAAAAGGTTCTGGATACTCTGGGATTCCCAGCCATGACTGCACAACGAGTACTGGGACGAGGAAAACAAAAAGCCATTATTGGAGAAGTCACCATGGACATCGATAAAACCAAACTTCATGAAAAAGAAGGAACCATGCGTTACATCCCAAAAAGAATGCTGACCCTACTGGTATCAGACCAGGATGTCTCACTGGTAGTGGAAGCCATAATGCGCGTTAATCAGACCGGACAAAAAGGAGATGGTCGGATATTTGTATCGCCCATTGAAGAAGCCATTAGAGTAAGAACTGGTGAAAATGGAGATAAAGCAATCACATAACCCCTTAAACTTTAAAAATATCACTAACACACGTAATTGATTAAAACTGATATAAAATAAATGAAAATATTGAAAATAAAAAGATATATAAATCTAAATCTAAATTAGGAGAATAATAATGCCTTACAAACTTTTCGACGTGGACAAGGAGATCCCTGAGCGAAAAAACCACACCTATGTGAAACACTGTTCGGATCCAGCTGAATGCATGCCTGCATGCAACACCAAAACAGTTCCAGGATCTATGAGTGAACGTGGATGTGCATTTGCAGGTGCTAAAGGAGTAATAACCGGGGCCTTAAAAGACGTGGTCCACGTGGTGCACTCACCTGTGGGGTGTACCTACTACGCCGGTGGAACCAAAAGATACCCCACCAGCCCAGACATGCCTGATGGAAGTAAATTCCCCATAGAAAACTTCAACCTGAAATATGTTTGTGGTACCGACCTTGTGGAATCTGATGTGGTTTTTGGAGGTATGAAAAAATTAAGGCAATCCATAATTGATGCTGCACAGGAGTTTCCAGAAGCAAATGCCATTTACGCTTATGCCACATGTACTACTGGATTAATTGGTGACGATATGGATGCAGTTGCCAAAGAACTAACCGCAGAGTTAGGTAAAGACGTAGTAGTCTTCAACGCACCAGGATTTGCCGGGCCAAGTCAATCTAAAGGACATCATATTGCAAATCACACCATATTCGAGAGATTAGTAGGTACTCAAGAACCTCCAACCACCACCCCATATGATATAGGTTTAATAGGAGAATACAACATTGATGGAGACCTTTGGGTACTTGAATCATATTTGAAAGAAATGGGAATACGTATTATAAGCAGGTTCACTGGTGATGCCTGCCATAATGAAATATGCTTCATGCACCGGGCTAAACTGAACCTGGTAAGATGTCAGCGTTCTGCCACTTACATAGCCGACTTAATAAAAGAAAAATATGATATTCCATACATTAATGTGGACTTTTTCAGTACTGAATACTGTGCAGAAAACCTCAGAACCATAGGAGAATATTTTGGCTTGGAAAAAAAGGCTGAAAAAGTTATAGCCGACCGAATGAAAAAAGTGGGTCCGGAACTCGAGTTCTACCGGGAGAAACTCCAGGGTAAGAAAGTTTATATATTCTCAGGAGGTCCTAAAAGCTGGCATCTTGCCATTCCACTGGAAAAAGAACTGGGAATAAAAGTTACTGCCGTAGCTTCACAGTTCGAACACGAGGATGGCTATGTGAAAATGAAGAATAGGGTTAATGAAGGCACTTTGATCGTTGATGACCCTAACTCCATGGAATTGGAAGAAATGATCACCAATGACCGGCCCGATCTAATACTGGCCGGTATCAAGGAGAAGTACATGGCCCATAAACTGGGAGTTCCTTCCCTAATGATCCACTCCTATGAGAACGGTCCTTATATTGGGTTTGAAGGTTTCCTGAACTTGGCTAAGGACATGTACTCCAACATTTACAACCCTGTCTGGAGAATGCTGGAATTTGAGGAAAATCCTGCAAAAAATGGGGAAATTGAAGGCATAACAGAATCTATTGAAACTATAAATGGAACGGAGGTGGCCAAATGAGTGGTGTAAATGTTATAGAAAAGGAAAGAACTCTCACAATCAACCCTCTTAAAACATGCCAACCATTAGGAGCCATGTTTGCAGTTATGGGAGTGTACCACGGACTTCCCATGGTTCATGGATCCCAGGGGTGTTCAACCTTTGTAAGGTATAACTTTGCACGTCATTTCCGTGAACCAGCAGAAATCGCAGTTTCATCATTACATGAAGATGCAGCAGTATTTGGAGGGAGGAAAAACATTAATATGGGTATTAAAAACTTGGCACTTCGTTTCAAACCAGATCTTATCGGAGCCATAACCACCTGTTCCAGTGAGATCATAGGTGATGATGTATTTGGATTCGTAGATACCACCAAAAAAGAACTCAAAGAGATGAGCGAAGATGTTAAGGGCCTTGATAAAATAGAAGTGATCCCCATACCCACTCCCAGTTTCGTGGGCAACCACTTCACAGGTTATGACATAGGAGTTAATTCTCTGGTGAGTGGTCTTGCTGAACACGGTGAACCCACCGAAAAAGTTAACATCATCCCAGGGATGGTTAACCCTGGCGATATACGAGAAATCAAACATATTCTGGCACTAATGGGAATTGAGGGACTGATATTAACCGATACCTCAGATCCATTTGATTCACCCCTTAGACCATCAGTAACACCAACAAAACCCTACTTCCCCAAAGGGGGAACCACTGTGGATGAAATCCGGGATTCAGCCAACAGCCAGGGAACCATAGCATTATGCAAATACGCTGGAACAGGGGCAACTTCACTAGAGAAAAAGCATGAAGTGCCTGCAATCATAGAATCACCACCCATAGGTCTTCAGAACACCGACCAGTTCCTGCGAAACCTGAAGATACTCACTGACTGTGAAATACCAGACAGTATCCTGGATGAAAGGGGAATACTGGTGGATTTAATAGCAGATAACGCTGCCAGATACTTATTCGGCCGAAAAGTGGCCATATATGGAGATCCAGACATAACCACCGGAATGGCACGGTTCGTTGGAGAACTGGGTATGGAACCCACCATGGTCTGTACCGGTGCTAACAGCAAAACATTCACTCCAGATATGGAAAAAATTTCCAAAGAAACTGGATGTGACATAGATGTGCTGTTTGAACAGGACATGCGATCCTTTGAAGTTTACGTTCAGGAAAATCCGGTTGATCTCATCATCGGCCCCTCTGATGGAAGGTTATTGGCCCAGGATTTGGGTATCCCCCTGATAAGAGCAGGATTCCCGGTTTATGATAGGATCGGGTATCACCGGCACCCCATAGTTGGATATAATGGTGCTGCGCGATTGATGGAAATGATAACCAACACGGTACTTGAAAAATACTACGAACCAACCCACTGGAAACTGCAACAGTAATTCAGTACTTAATCCAAACCTCTAAAAAAATTTAATGAGCCCCGCTAATTCTTTAATAAGAATGGGCCTCATTTAATACTATTTTTCTAATTGTTTAACTTATTAATTAGACTAATAGAAAATTAGGGGTTTAAAATGATAAAAATATGGATAAAATAGATGTGGGTGAGTTTAGATTTCTAGTAAAATTTGATATATATGCGAAAAGGTAATTTGAGGTATTAGATAATGGAACCGGTAATTGAAACATTTGAATCTCGTAAAAAACACATGTGCGTGAAAGGGGAAGGTTTATCCATCCCTGTCTGCGATAAAGCCAGCATGCCCGGTACAGTGACCCAGAGGACTTGTGTTTATGGTGGTGCACGAATTGTTTTGATGCCCATCACAGATTCAATTCACTTGGTACACGGCCCCATAGGGTGTGCCGCGTGCACATGGGATATAAGGGGAAGTAAATCTTCTAGGGAAGACCTTTATAAAAAAGGATGCTCCACAGACCTCCAGGAAAAGGACATTATTTTTGGGGGCGAAAAAAAGTTGTTTGAAACCGTGATGGAACTTAACAGATTGTACAACCCTGGAGCGATATTCGTATACGCTACTTGCGTGGCAGGGGTTATTGGTGATGATATCAAAGCCGTTTGTAAAAAATCCCAGGAAATAACCGGGTGCCGAGTTATACCCGTTCAATCTGAAGGATTCCAGGACCACAATAAAACCAAAGGCCACTGGATAGGTGGTGACGCCCTCCTGGACTACGTGATTGGAACCAGGGAACCTGAAGAAACCACTCCTTTCGATATTAACATTGTGGGTGAATTCAATGTTGCGGGAGATCTCTGGGGAATCAAACCCCTGCTGGAGGAAATGGGTGTTAACATCATTTCCACCATGAGTGGGGACTCCCATGTGGAGGAGATTGCCCAGGCTCACCGGGCCAAACTGAACATAGTCCAGTGCCAGAAATCATCCAACTACGTGGCCAAGAAGATGGAAAAAAAATATGGAATACCATTCATCAAGGTCAACTTCTTCGGCCTGGGGCAGACCGTGAACTCCCTACGGGAAATTGCTGATTTTTTTGGTGATGAGGAGATGATCGAACGCACCGAGAAAATAATTGAAAAAGGCCTAAATGGTGTTCAGGATGAAATCCTTGACTACAAAAAACGGTTAACTGGAAAAACTGTTGCCCTCTATGTTGGGGGTAACAAAGCATGGTCTTTGGTCCGTGCCTTTGAAGAGGTAGGCATGGACGTCATTATGTCCGGAACCAAGAACGGGATCAGGGAAGATTATGAGAGAATAAAAGAAACAGTGCGGGATGGTACCATAATTGTGGATGATGCAAATTCAACAGAACTAGCACGACTACTTAAAAAATACAGGCCAAATCTGTTAATATCCGGAGCCAAAGAGAAATACATCTCATTAAAACTAGGAATCCCATTCTGTGACTTTAACCACGACAGAATATCTGCTTTTGCCGGTTTCAAAGGATTTATTAGCTTTGCAAAAGAAGTAGATGCTTCAGTTTCAAGCCCAGTTTTTAACTTAACTTCCACCAGTTTATCTGATAATTTAACCTTAAAAGATAACTTAAAAACTGAAAATCCACTTGATAATATATCTTCCACCAATTTAGGAGGTGATCAACATGTCCCATGATAATTGTCATCATGACAAAAAATTTGCTGTTATCAATCCTTCCAAGATCTGCCAGCCCATGGGAGCGGTACAGGCACTTTTAGGTGTTAAGGATACCATACCAATTATCCACGGTTCCCAGGGCTGCAGTACCTATATGAGGTTCCAGCTCACCAGACACTTCCGTGAGCCCATTGAGGTTGCTTCAACTTCACTGAGTGAGAAGACCGTCATTTACGGTGGGGAATTCAACTTAATGAAGGCTCTGAAAAATATCACTGAAAAGCAAACCCCCCGCATGATAGCAGTGGCCTCCAGTTGTCTAACTGAAACCATAGGGGATGATATGGTGGGCATTATTGAAAAATTCAAAGATGCCAATCAGGACCTGCCCATCATCATCCCGGTTTCAACCCCCAGTTACACCGAATCACACGTTGAAGGATATAATCGAACAATAAAGGCCCTGGTTGAACATTTAGCAACCAAATCTGTACCCACTGGTAAGATAAATATTATCACCGGTAACTTATGCCCTGCTGATGTGACTCGAGTTAAAGATATCTTAAAAACGCTCAAATGTGATAACATCATCCTGACTGACACCTCTGAAAATCTGGATGGTCCTTTAACCGAGGATACCCTTTCTTTATATGAGGGTGGTACTAGTGTTGATGAAATTGAAGATACTGCCAACTCCATGGGAACAATTGCTCTTTCAAAACATGTGAATTCTGCAGGGGCCTATCTTGAGAAAAAATTCGGAATTGAATCCATTTCCGGCCCTCTTCCAGCTGGTATGGAAAATACCGATGAATTCATAAAATCACTGTGCACTTTGGGAGATTATGAAATCCCTGACTCACTTGAAAAAGACAGAGGCAGACTATTAGATGCAATGGTAGATGCCCATTCCTACAATTACCACCGCAAAGTAGCCATATTCGGAGATCCAGACTTTGTATCCGGAATGACACGTTTCACCGCAGAAATGGGAATGATACCTTCAGTGGTGTGCACCGGAACAGAAAGCAAAATATTCACCAACGATATGAACCTTATATCCCATGAAAAAGGTATTTCCCCAGTTGTACTGGCAGGAGGTGATCTCTACGACATGCACCGAGCCATTAAAAAAACAGGGGCCGATATTTTAATTGGTAATTCATATGGTGCTAGTATGGCTAAAGAAGAGAATATTCCACTCTTTAGAGTTGGGTTCCCAATATTCGACAGGTTGGGGGCTCAGAGAATATCCACCTTAGGATACAAAGGTGGGATTGAATTCGTAGACCGGTTGACAAATACCCTACTTGATTTCTACTATGATGAGGCAGGATATGAAATAATAGAAGAAGAAACAGACGTGGAAAAAACTTTAAATACATACCCCGTCATGGAGGAGATTTAATTGAAGATTGCAGCGGCAACAACCGATGGAAAATTGATTGATTTGCATTTTGGTGATGCAAATCGTTTTTTAATTTTCAAAATTGAAGATGGAGAAGTAAAATTTCTTGAAATTAGAGAAAAAACACCAATTCCAGTAAATGATCATCAGGAACGTTGGGTTGCATCAATCGACCTTATTGAAGATTGTAAAGCAGTTCTCTGCAGTAAAATTGGAGAAGAACCCACAATTGAACTGAGAAAAATGGGGATAAAACCAATACAACTGGACTGTGATGTTAAAGAAGCTGTGAAAGAATGCTCTAATCATTTGTTGAATTAAAAAACCAACATCTAAAAATAAAAATTTTAAAAGAAAATTAGGGGATAAATCATGCCTAAAATAACAATTAACTTTGACCAATGTGAAGGAGCAGAATGCGGAGAATGTGCAGAGGTTTGCTCTATGGATGTTCTCTTAATTGATGGAGAAAAAATTACCATAAAAAATCAGGACAATTGCAGTTTATGCGAAGTTTGCACCGATATTTGCCCAAATCAAGCTATCATACTTGGCGAATAACCCCCAGACAATACAACTTAACTACCACCTTTTTTTATCTTTATAATAGATTTCTATGAAGAGTTTCATATCTCATGATTATTAGTCACCATTAATTTTGAATCCAATCGGACTCATTTAAATCACCTCTTCAAATCATGATTAATCCCCTATTAATCCAAGGTTAGAGAAATGGGGGCCACTTCATTAAAGTCTAGAAAATCTAATAAAATGTTAATGCCTTAATCGCCAAAAAAAATAGTATTAAGATATATGGTTCATGGTGGAGATTTCCTGAAAATAATAACGAATAAAATGGAAAAGGGCACTAGGTACTCTAAAAACATTATTACCACTTGCACCCGTGATTGTCCAGGGTCCTGCAGCATATTGGCCAGGGTAAAAAATGGTAAAATCACCAGATTACGTGGTAATTCCCAGCATGATATAACCGCTGGTTTTCTGTGTAAAAACACTGCCCACTATCTTGAAAACTATTTCTACAATGATAAAAGGGTTATTCATCCTCTGCTTAAAGTGGATGGTGAATGGACCAGGATCAGCTGGGATGAAGCCCTGGAAATTGCATCTTCCAGGATAATGGAAGTTAAAGAAGAATATGGAAGCTCATCCATCCTTTACTACCAGGGTTTTGGTGCCCGTACTGCCCTTCAGGCCATGAACCGTAGATTTTTCAACCTACTGGGAGGAGTCACCACCACTTATGGGACAGTATGCGGGGGAATAGGTCACACTGCCATGGAAACTGATTTTGGTACCAAGATTTCTCATGACCCTCTGGACCATTTAAACAGTGAACTGATATTGATATGGGGAAGGAACCCTGCAGTGACGGATGTGCATCTGTGGAGGATTTTAAGAAAAGCCCATAGAAACAGCACTACAATTCTGGTGGTGGATCCGGTCCGGACTAAAACTGCTCAATTTGCTGATGAATTTATCCAACCAGCTGCGGGATCTGATTTTTACATGGCAATGGCTATTGCTAAGATCATCCTGAAACTGGACTCATCAGAAAATAACTATGTGGACCATGAATTTATAGAAAAACACACCACTCACTTTAACAATTACATGGAAATACTGGATAATTATTCCATTGAGTTTCTGTCCACCAAATGTGGTGTTGATATATCTGTTTTGAGTAAACTGGCAGTTAGGTATGCCGAGGGTAATCCAGCTAGTATCATTACTGGGTGGGGGCTTCACCGTTACCGGCAGGGCCACCTGACTTTCCGTATGATTGATGCCCTTGCTGCTATAACTGGTAATATTGGAGTTTCGGGAGGGGGAGTTAGCCAGGGTTTTGAAGAGTATGAGTACTTCGATTTTTCAGTGGAATTAAACCATTTGGGAGTAAACCAACGGGAAATACCCATGCCCACCATTGGTGATGCCATTCTCAGAACTGATGATCCCCCCATAAAGCTCATCTTCGTGGTGTCGGGAAATCCAGTGACCCTTAATCCTAATTCTTTGAAGGTTAAAAAAGGGTTTGAAAGTGCTGATTTTGTGATTATGATTGATCACTTCCTGAACGACACTGCGGATATTGCGGATCTGTTCCTACCAGCAACCACCTACTTGGAGGAGGAAGATCTGATGGGAAGTTATGGTCACAACTGGGTTTCACCAGTTAACTGTGTTGTCCCACCTTTAGGGGAGACTAAGTCTGAATTTGAAATATTCCAGCTTCTGTCTGAAAGATTGAGTTTAGAAGATGAAATGTCAGGACTTCCGGGAAAATGGCTCAGAAAACTGGCGGATCCTATTCTAAAACAGGGCATAACTTTTGAAGAACTACAGAACTCACCCCAGATAATGGTAAAAAAAACAGAGATACCATTCAAGGACCTGAAATTTCATACAAAATCCGGTAAATTTGAATTCATTGATGATTTCCAACCTGAAGACACTAGGATAGAAGGTTACCCTTTGAGGCTTCTTTCCACCTCCACCTCTGATTTTGTAGGATCAGTGCCAGATAATGAACTGGTAAAGGGATTCCTAGAAGTTCAGGTTCATCCGGATGTTCTAATAGAGAAAAATTTATCAGACGGAGATAAGGCTCTCCTAGAATCTCCCGTGGGACAATTAATAGTTGAAATTAAAGAAAATTATAATATTCAAAAAGACTGTGCCCTTACCTATAAAGGAGGATGGTTGAAAAACAACCGATGTGTGAATGTTCTAACCCAAGATACCATTAGCGAAGTTGGAGATGGAACTCCATATTATGATACTTGGGTCCAAATAAAACAATTTGAGAAGTTATAAGAAACTGACTTGTAAATAAATTAACTTCGATTATTCAATCGTCAAATAACCACCCTATCTTTCTAATTATTATAGATATAAGAATTTATAAATGCATAAAAACGTTACAAAGAGCTTAAGTATGAGTATAAGCTAGTTTATTACGATATTTTCGCAAGTTATGGATTATTATTCATTATTCACCAAAATGTATATATTATCATCTCGCCAACGATGAATTATATTCGTTCACGGAGGATCAAATAATGAATAATAAAACTATGGTAGCAATAGTGATCATTATAATTGCCGTTGGTGGAGTGGGAGTATATGGATACAATACTTATGTAGCTTCTTCGGAAAGCGGTACTATAACAATATATGCTGCTGCCAGTCTTGCAAAACAGATGAATGCTACTGCTGCAGAATTTAAAACAAAACATCCCAATGTCGATGTGCAAATACAGTATGGTGGAAGTTCAGATCTCATCAGCCAGATAACACAACTCAACAAGTCAGTGGATATTATGGCCTCAGCAGATTACGGCCTCATTGATAAAAATATGATACCAGATTATACCAGCTTTAACATAAAGTACGCACGGAACGAGATGGTAATTGCCTACACTGATAAGAGTAAAAACAGCAGCCAGATTAACAGTACCAACTGGTACCAGATACTCAACCAATCTGATGTGAAAATTGGTATAGCTGACCCCAACTCTGCACCCGCCGGATATCGTGGTGTGATGATGATACAACTGGCCAACAGTTTCTACAACAATAGCAACATATTCAACGATCTCATAGCTTCCAACACTGCCATCACATCACAGGCCAATGGTACTGGATATATCATAAGCAGCCCAAATAATTTAAACCCTGCATCTAAAATAGTTTCAAGACCTGCAGTATCTGATTTAATGCCAGTATTACAATCTGATTCCGTTGATTACGTTTTGGTGTACAAGAGTGATGCAGAACAGCAAAAGAGTTCAGGTGTTAAATACTTGACATTACCTGGTGAACTAGCATTATCCAACACCACTTATGAATCAACTTACAAAAAATACAAATTAATACAGTTTAGCGACACCAACAAAAGCAAATCAGTAACATTAACCCCTATTGTATATGGAATTACCGTTTTAAACAACGCCCCACAAAGAAATCTTGCAATTGAGTTTGTACAACTCCTTCTAAGCCCTGAAGGTAATAGAATAACTCAAAACAGTTTCCAGGATCCAATTGTACCTGCAGTTGCAACCAATGGCTCTACCAACATCCCTGAATCATTACAACAATACATAAAACAGTAGCTGAGTATTGGGGAGAATAATTTCTCCAATTCTTTTTTATTTAAATCTAGTATCATGCATTTTTTATTAATTTAAATAGTAGATAACTATAATATTAGATAAATCATCCATTAACATTACTAATTTTTACAAGTCGATACCATGAGAAAAATAGATTACACCACCATTTTCTTTACGATTATGGGATCTTTCCTGTTTTTGTTCATTTTAGTCCCCATACTCAACCTAATGGTATCTTCAGACCTGGGTTCAATACTTGCAAACCTTCAGGATAAAGAGGTAATGAGTGCCATATTCATCAGTGCGTATTGTGCACTTGCTGCGACTGTCCTTGCTGTTCTTTTTGGTGTGCCCCTGGCTTATATTCTGGCAAGACACGAATTTGTAGGAAAGGGATTTGTTGAAGCAGTGATCGACGTGCCCATTGTCATACCCCATACCATAAGCGGTATTGCCCTTTTACTAGTTTTTACATCTACAGGAATTATTGGAGCCCCATTAGATAAGTTAGGACTGGTTTTTACTGATGCAATTCCCGGGATTGTTATTGCCATGCTTTTTGCAAGTGCTTCTTTTGTTGTAAACTCAGCTAGGGAAGGGTTTGAAAGTGTTGACCCTCGAATGGAAAAAGTTGCCAGAACACTTGGTTCGGGGTCACTGAGAACATTCATTATTATAACATTACCCCTTTCTGTGCGCAGTATTGTAGTTGGATCGATCATGTGTTGGGCTCGGGCCATAAGCGAATTTGGAGCTATTATAATTATCGCCTATTTCCCAACAACAGCCCCCGTCCTTATCTACAGAAGATTTGTAGATTTCGGATTATCAGAGGCAACACCCGTGGCAGTTATTCTTATATCCCTATGTTTATTACTTTTCCTGGTGGTCCGATTAATTATGAGAGGATGGAAAACCTATGATAAAAATTGAAAACCTGACAAAAGATTTGGAAGAATTTGAGATAAATCAGGTTAATTTAGAGGTTAAAAAGAACGAATACTTCGTTATCTTAGGCCCCAGTGGATCTGGAAAGACCATGCTCTTGGAATTGATTGCGGGCATAACCATTCCAGATTCTGGGAAAATATATCTTGACAATAAGGATATAACTTGGTCTGCACTTGAAAAAAGAGGTGTTGGATTTGTTTACCAGAACTATATGCTTTTTCCTCATAAAACTGTGTTTGAAAACATTGCGTTTGGATTAAAAATAAGGAAAATAGGTAAAGAAAAGATAGAATCCAAGGTAAATGAAATGATGGAACTTTTAAACATTTCTCATCTAAAAGATCGTCTCCCTAGAACTTTAAGTGGAGGGGAACAACAACGCACGGCTTTGGCTCGTGCTCTTATTATTTATCCAAAAGTACTGCTTATGGATGAGCCTTTGAGTGCACTGGATAGGAAAACCAGGGCAAATTTAATGCGAAAATTGAAGGAAATTCATCAGAAGTTTGATATAACCTTGGTCCATGTTACTCACAACTTTGACGAAGCTTTGCAACTTGCCGATCGAGTGGCCATAATGAAAGAAGGGACAATCTCCCAAGTAGGAGATGTTGATGAAATCTTCAGACGCCCTGCCAATGATTTTGTAGCTGATTTTGTTGGTGTTGAAAATATGATTAAGGGAAATGCCACCAGAAATAATGATTTGACTAAAATTAACACTGGAAACACGGTAATAGTTTCAACTGAAAATAAAAGCGGCCCAGTTCACATAACTGTAAGGCCAGAAGACATCACCCTGGCCACTCAAAAAGTGACCACTAGTGCCCGGAACGTTTTTGAAGGACGTGTGAAAGAAATATCAGATTTAGGCACCCTGATTCGATTAACCGTGGATGTGGGAGACCCTTTAGTTGTATTTTTAACCCGTCAATCATTTCTGGATTTAGAAATAAACATTAATAAAACTGTTTGGACTTACTTTAAAGCCACTGCGGTGCATGTTTTCTAATTAAATTAGATGATAATTTCTATTTACTTTGTTTTTTAGTTTAAGTTTTTATTTTGTATTGGTTTTTTTGAGGTTTTCTTTGGGGTTTTTGGTTAGTTTTGTGTATTGTTGTATTTTTTTTAGGATTATTGTGGGTTA
>Ga0334896_1001453_pt1 | contig 20214 bp, 16 predicted proteins | sample GraSluR3_MG_8_FD_207734 | JGI IMG/M metagenome (GOLD analysis project Ga0334896, IMG submission 207734) | Sludge microbial communities from methane-producing bioreactor in Wageningen University, Netherlands - Granular Sludge_27_06-R3 | ecosystem: Engineered > Bioreactor > Anaerobic >... | reverse complement strand
TACGCTTTGTGAAAGCCTTCTTTGACAGGGGCGAGGATAGCGATATTTAGATGGATCTTGCTCGGGCTGCTGATTTGGCACAAAGACTTCTGGAGATCTTGTCAACAGAGCAAAGTGTCGGAACTATCCTTATCTTTGAGAGGCAGATCCTAGAGGAGATCTACAAAGAGCTGCTTTGTGATGTCCCGCAGAGCTTCAACGGACTCTTTGCCCGCATGCAATATTATCACGATACTAGTCCCCTTCCGGAGCAGATCGTGGATCAGACAAACAAGCTTCGCATTCTGGCAAACAAAGCCGCTCATTCGGATGCAACTGATCTTGGTATGGCAGAAGCGGAATCCGGGGCTTTGTGTATATATCGGTTTCTGCAGCATCTTTGTGAAGGATTTGTCCACGCGGAGCTGGAGGAAAGGCTCAAAGATGCTCTGCCTTTTGCGGAAAAGCCGAAGTCAAAAAAACGCAGTTTTGCCTGTTTGATTAAAAGCTGGAAACCGTATATGAATGCGGGAAGAGTCAGTGGATTGGAGCTTGATGCGGTGACGGAAGACGGCGTCGGAGTCAGCATCCTACTCCGCGATGATGCCAAGAATCCCTCGAAGGCCAAATATAGCACCCTCATGCCGAGTCTCTGGCGCTATGCAAACCTGAATTGTCACTATCTAAGCGAAGTTGCCGGGAAGGAAAACTATTTTATCGACAACCCCCGCAGCTTGGTCGTCTTGGAGCCCGACTTCTTGGTTGATGCCTCATCCGTGGCGGAATGTATGACAGAAGGAAGCTCCTATCCTGAGCTCTATATTCTCAGCAGGATCTTTCGCGAAGCATCATCCGAGAAGATGCTCTTGGGCAAGATTGCAAACAGCATCTTTGATGAAGTGATTCATCAGCCCCGCCAAGAATTTTTGGATCTTTTTAAACAAGCGATGAGATCCATGGCAATCCCATTGACCGCCCTTGGCTCTGCCGCGGTAGCACGCATCTACCATGACATCGAGAAGACTCATCAGCCTGTGATTCGTGATTATTGTGCCGGAATTCGGGATTATGAGCATCTTCTGGAGCCCAGTTTCCTCTGCCCGGAATATGGTCTGCAAGGTCGGCTCGACCTTTTGTATTATCAAAACAAGAAGCTTAGCATCTGTGAGCTCAAGAGCGGGAAGCCGCATCCTCATGATGTGTGGCCGTCGCAAAGATATCAGGTGGTCGCCTATAACATGATCATCCGTAGTGCCTATGGCAATGCCAAGCTCGGCACCAGCAGCATCTTCTACTCAGGCGCTGCTCAGAAGCCGCTGAGAAATGTGGCAAACATGCCGCTATTGGAGCAGAATCTGATGCACTGCCGAAACAGAATCGTGGGCATCATGCGTCTATTATGTGAAGAACCACAGCTTTTCTTTGATTGGCTGATCAAACAAAGCGGGGATAGCTACAGCGTCTTCAGTCGCACAGCATTAGGGCGCTTTCAGAAGCTTATTAAGGGGATAGAGAACTATGAATACCAGTGGTTTTGCGAAGGGATAAAACGGGCAGCAAGAGAGATCTGGCATGTCAAGCTTGGCGCTGATGCATCGGTCGACAGCCTTGGGCACAATGCCCTGTGGCGAAGATCAAGAGCCGAGAAAGCAGGCAAGATAGTCACAGATCTCACGCTCATCTCCCAAGAGCAAAATGAGATCAAGCTCAAGCCCTGTGAAAACAGCGCAAGCACAGACTTTCGCCAAGGCGATATTGTATTGGTTTACCGACAGGATCGATCGGTGGAGCATCAGGAAGTAATGCGTGGTGTCCTCGTTGAGATCACGCCACAGAGCCTATTGGTCTCCCTGCGAGGAGGAACTCATCGGGCATTTGCTAAGGACGCTCTTTGGGCCTTGGAGCATGATCTGATTGAGAGCTTTGTCTATGCGCCCTTTAGTTCTTTGACCTCCTTCTTGGAGATGGATAAAGATAGGCGGGATTTGTATTTTGGGCTGCGAGAACCGCAAGCTGAAGCGGTGGATTCCGAGCCTAAGGACGAAAAGGAAAAAGTTCTGGGACGGATGCGCGCTGCCAAGGAACTCTATCTCATCCAAGGCCCTCCCGGCACAGGGAAGACCTCAGGATTGATCGGCTCCTATGTGGAGAATCTTTTTGTTAATACAGATCGTAAGCTGCTGATACTCAGCTTCACAAATCGGGCTGTCGACGAGATATGCCTCTGTCTTAGAGAGCGCAATGTCCCGTTTTTGCGCACGGGAAACTCTCAGCTTGTCAAAGAAGAGCTGCTCTCATCAAAGATCCAAGAGATGCGTTATCATGAGATAGAGGACTTGCTCAGGGAAAACCGGATCTACGTGGCGACCATCCAAAGCGCCATCAGTTGGTATAAGGATCTGAAATGTTTTTGTAAGCTGGACGAGATGATCATAGACGAAGCATCACAGATCCTGGAAAGCTCAGCGCTGCCTCTGATGGATCTCGCTACCAAATGCATCGCTATCGGGGACCAAAATCAGCTTCCCGCTATCAGTGTGCAGACACCGCTTGATTATACTTTTAAGACCAGCCCCTTGGACGGGCTCTGCTATGATGCCATCAATCAATCGCTTATGGAGAGATTGTGTCGGGTATATAAAAACAAAGGCTGGAATCGGCACTTTTGTATGCTCACTGGGCACTACCGAATGCATCAAGAGATAGCCAAACTAGTTTCTCCATATTACTCGGATCAACTCTCAGAGATATTGCCTCGGCAGATGGAGCCCTTGCCGGACTATCCTGTTCCAAGATATCTGCAAAAGCGTCTGACTTGGGTGGATTGCCCCCCTTCTGAGAAGGACTATCTGGATGAGCGGCAGATCCTGGCAGTGAAGCAGATTGTGAATACACTTCGGGAATCCGGAGCTGTGCAGAATCCTTCTGCGGAGATCGGAATTGTGGCGCCATATCGCGTCATGATCCATGCTCTTCGCGCTGAGCTTCCTCGGATCACCATCGACACTGTGGAGAGATTTCAGGGTTCCGAAAGGGATCTGATCATTCTCTGCTTTCCCCTAAAGAATCAGGGCTCACTACGAAGCCTTCAAGCTCTGGATAGTGAAGGGAAAACCGATCGTAAGCTAAACGTCGCTCTCAGCAGAGCGCGGGAACGCCTGATTATCCTCGCAAATAGCGACATATGCAGGCAGTCATTACATTATCAAAAACTATATACCCAAATCTCAAGCACGGGCACTATAGTGAAGATACAAGATATTACAGACTAAGGAGTATACCATGGCAAATCAAAATCCACAACAGAAACAGCTGAATCTCAAGATCGACGAAAAGGTCGGCGAAGGCATCTATGCAAATTTCTTCATGATTACAAATTCACCATCCGAGTTTATCATGGATTGCGGCAGGATCCTACCCGGCTTGCCTGATGCAAGGATCTATTCCAGAGTAGTGATGACCCCAAGTCATGCCAAGCAGCTCCTGCAGCTTTTGCAGAAGAACATGGATGCATATGAGAAGCAACATGGCGAAGTGAAGGTGCAGGGGCAAAACGAGAACAAAGCCGTAGGTTTTAAGACGCATCAAAGCTAGGAATGGATTCTGACAACCCGGAAGCTGATTAGCTTGAGCTTCTGAGCTTTAGTATCCGGCTCAACTTGAGCGGATTTGCTTGATAAGCGTATAACAAAAATGTCTTGACGGATAGCGGCTGATCAGACTTTTGGATCAGACACAGTATTTTTAAGTGAAAATTAATAAGAAAGGGAGCAAAAGCCAATGAAGAAATTTTCCTGGCGTGGTCTTTCAATAATCATATTCATATGCGTGACAGCATTTTATCTGGCTCCTTTGGCAATCCCGAATCTGCCTGGGTGGTGGTCCAATCACGTGCTCAAGCTCGGGCTTGATCTCAAAGGTGGCATGCAGATCCTCTTGGAAGTGGACACTTCCGAGCTTTCTGCTGCTGATGCCCGCGGCGCGGTAGACCAAAACATCAAGATAATCCGCGAACGTATCGACCAGTTTGGAGTAGCCGAGCCTTCCATCCAGAAGCTCGGAGAGAATCGCATCATGGTTCAATTGCCCGGAGTTAGTGACTTTCAGGCTGCAGAGAATCTGATCAAACAAACAGCTATGCTTGAGTTTAAAGTAGTGGCAAATCCTGATGAGACAAGACGCGTGCTCGATTCAATCGATGCAAACGTCAATGCCAATCTCGATAGATTCCCTGCTCTTAAAGAACTTGCAGAGTTGGATCGAGAGCTTCTGGAAGAAGCCGATGATGAAGCTTCTTCGGATCTAGGCATCTTTAGCAGCTTGATTCGTCCCGGTCAGATGGATTATGAAGTTCAGTTTGATTCGGTTCGTCTTGTCCAAGAGCTGCTTGGTAATGCTGATTTTGTGCAGATGATTCCTGCAGGATGGCAGCTGGCCTTGGAGCGTGCAAATGCCGAGAACCCTCGCGCTGATCGCCCGATTCATGTCCTGTCCTCAGCGGTCGAGCTTTCCGGAGCTGACATAGCGAGAGCCAGAGTCGAGTATGGTTCAGCCACCTCGACAGATCCTCGCATCGCAAACAAACCTTATGTCTCCATCGAAATGAAACGCGAAGGAGCTCGCAAATTTGAGCGCGTCACAGCCGATAATGTCGGCAGACGTCTTGCCATAGTTCTTGACGGAGTCGTCTATTCTGCACCGAACATCCAAGAGCGCATCGGTGGCGGAAGAGCTCAGATCACCGGAAGATTCACCACATCGGAAGCAAACGAGCTTTCCATCGTGTTAAACACCGGTAATCTTATTGCTCCCATCAGCCCGGCTTCCACGTCGATAATCGGCGCAACCTTGGGCTCAGACAGCATTCGCAGCGGCTCGACAGCCGGCTTGATCGGTCTGGCGATCGTGATGGTCTTCATGTTGATCTATTACAAGCTATCCGGACTGATCACGGATTTTGCCTTGATCTTCAACGTTGGTTTTGTTTTGGCGATGCTCACCGCATTTGGTGGCACTCTGACCTTGCCCGGAATCGCCGGAATCATCCTAACCATTGGCATGGCAGTGGATGCAAACGTGCTGGTTTTTGAAAGAATCCGAGAAGAGCTTGATCATGGCAAGACCCCTCGTTCTGCTGTAGATGCAGGATACAAACGCGCCACAATTACCGTGTGGGATGCCAATATCACGACTCTAATCGCCGCAGCCGTCTTGTACCAGTTTGGCACAGGGCCCATCCGCGGATTTGCCATCACTCTCACGATCGGAATCATCGGCTCGATGTTCTGTGCCTTGGTCTTTGTCCGTTCTATCTTCGACACCTTTATCGTGACCGGCACCAAAAAGTCTTTGAGCATATAGGAGAGAAAGATGAGATTATTTAACAACACCAATATCCCCTTCGTAAAGTATCGCAAGATAGCTTATGTGATATCTCTGATTCTCATAGTAGCCGGCTTGATCGGTCTCTTTGCTCGTGGACTGAACTGGAGCATTGATTTCACCAGCGGCGTAGCAGCCAAGGTCAACCTCACTGCTCTGGATAGCTCAGTCGAGCCCATTCAGATAGACGAACTTCGCAATGTCCTCAAGAATAATGGCTATCCCGAAGCAGAGATCCAGCATGTAGGTCCCGTTCAGGATGCCAGCTTTATGATCAAGATCAAAAGCGAAACTGCGGACGCTGAAGTTTCGGGAAACGCCAAAAACGAGATTCTTAGCATCATCACCGAGAATTTCCCCAAGCATGTAGAAGGCATGGACATCAATCAGGACGTGATCGAGGAGATCTATGAAGTAGGTCCCAAAGTCGGCAGCGAGCTGCGGACCAATGCAATCCTGGCGGTCGTGATCGCCTTGATCCTGATGATTATATACATTTGGTTCCGTTTTGAATTGCTCTTTGGCTTGATGGCGATTGCAGCTTTGGCTCATGATGTCATCATCATCATGGGAATCTTTGCCCTCACCGGCAAGGAGATCACCATCCAGATCATTGCGGCTCTCTTGACCATTGTCGGATACAGCATCAACGACACCATCGTGATCTTCGATCGTATCCGTGAAGATCTCAAGATTCGCCGGAAAGAACCTCTTGATGAAGTGATAAACTTCTCTCTGAATGAGACTCTTTCTCGCACGGTGATCACTTCCGGAACCACCCTCATCACAGCTCTGTCGCTCAATCTGTTCGGCGGGATTGTGCTCAATGACTTCGCTTTTGCGATCTGCCTTGGCGTCATCATTGGCACCTATTCCTCGATCTATATTTCCAGCAGCTTGGTGATTGATCTCACTCACGCCACCAAGAAAGAGAAGCGCACAGCCCAAAAACTGAGCGGAAGAAGATAACACAATCAAAGTATAGACCCCAGACCCGGAGCCAAATGGTTCCGGGTTTTTTGATTGACACGAGAAGAGATTGTCGGATCGTCGTACAAAGAGATTTGCAGGCAGGAAGAGATGCTGTCTTCAAGGTGTCAAGACCGGCTAAACAACGGCTTATATCGCTCACACATTCAAGGCGGCTAGAAATCCTTGACGGAAAACGGCTCTGCAAATCTTAAGTTAATCTACGATGAATAAAAAAAGAATAATAGTCCTGCTAGCCATCCTCTTGATTGCCCTGCTTTCTGCAGAAGACGGCATAAATGAGCCGATCTCTGTGCCCGTAGAGCCTCAGTTCGGCAACTTTGATCCTGCCATCTTTGCAGATAGCTTGGATATCGTGATGGATCCGACCGGGACTTTGGATTCGCTTTTTTATTCCGCAGACAGCATCAGGGCATACTATTCCGATGAACAGATCTGGCTCTTTGGAAACACCTCCATTGACTATGGTGCTTCTCAGATTCAGGCGGATTCCCTATATCTGGATCTGAAGAATGAGCAAGCCACCACTTTTGGCGTCACCTTGATGCAAGATGATGGACAGCTCCTGATCGGAGAAAACGTCCGCTATGACATGCGTAGTCAGACAGGCTATCTCAATCAGGGACAGAGCTATATCGAAAATGGCTATTATGCCGGCGATGAGATTCGTAAAGTGGGCTCTTCCACCTATGATATAGACGGCGGCAGCTTCACCACTTGCGATCTGCAAGACCCCAGCTATTGGTTCTGGGCGAGGCAAATGCGCGTCTACCAGCGCGACAAAGTGGTCGGCAAGCATGTGGTAGCATATGTCAATCACATGCCGATATTCTATTTCCCATTCATCACAATGAGCATCAAACGTGGGCGCCACCCCGGCTTCTTGATTCCTGAGCCCGGCTACAACAATGTGGATGGCAAATACATCCGTGATCTCGCTGTATACTATCCCTACAAGGAGTTTGCAGATTTCACTGCCGGTATCGATCTCATGGAAAAAACGGGATGGAAGGCAAAGCTCTCTTCGAGCTATATCAAACGCTATCTCTATACAGGCTCATTCAACGCAAGCTATCAAAAGAACATCAACAATGCCGGAACTCTGTATGATTGGTCATTACGGGCAAATCATCACCATGATCTTCCCGAAAAGTCCGCTTTGGATGTATCACTGGATTTTATCAGCAACAAACGCATCTGGGAAGGCAGCGACTTGGTGGATGAATCTCTTGCCCAAAGACTGAGCTCCAGCGTCTCATATCGCAAGCCGATCGGCACCACATACCTTAACGCCGGCGCTCTATACAACCAGGATTTGGTCAACGACACTGCCAATCTAAGCTTGCCCTCGATCACCTGGAATGTCTCTAGCCGCCCAATTTACGAGCTGCTTGGCGCTCCCGCCACCGTCTGGTATTCCGGCCTAAGCTACAACTATAATGTGCGCATGGATCACACGGGTTATGTAAACACATCAGATACTTCCGCCATGGATTATATCTGGGCAAACACGCGTGATCCCGATGATCCCGATAGATATCTCGTAGAGCATCACGCCGGCATCCGCCAATCCATGGGGCTCTCAAATAGCTTCAACTATCGCGGCTGGCTCAATCTCAGGCAAAGCGTAGACTATAACGAAGTGTGGTTTGATCGAGATCGCGAAAACAAGAAATGGGTGAGAGGAAACGACTACTCTGCCTCGATCAATAGCAGCTTCAATATCTATGGCATCAGGACCTTCGACGAGGTTTTCGTCTCTGCCATTCGCCACACTATGACTCCATCCGTGGGGCTCACCTATATCCCTGATCATTCCGACAATGAGCGCTTCTATTCCTTTGGTGGAGTCTCAGTTAGGAGAAATCAAGAACAGGCGAATCTTAGCTTTGGTCTTTCCCAAAAATGGCAGATGAAGTTCGGCCACGGCTCTGCCGAACGAAAGATAGACGATCTCTTTAGCTGGGATAGTCGCATCTCGGCAAACCTCAAAAACACGGACAAGCCTTTTGGAAACATCACCCACAGCTTCGCCTTCAGCCCGGGCGCCTTCCGCTTGGGTACAATACAGAACAATGGCTGGAAGCTGGATGGACTGAGCATGAGCTATAGCAATCGCCTCAGTTTGATCCAGGATACCTATGCGATTAGCTCTTCCAATCTTGCCGTGAAAAACCAATACTTCTCGCAGACGATTGCCCTTAGTGGCAATGCCCCATACACAGACTATTTCCCACAGCCAAAGAATCGCAGTTTCTCCGCTTTTGGAGGGGAAATAGACAGTCCTCAATCCAGAACTTCAAGCGAATCCTGGAATGTCGGCATCACCCACGATCTTTTTGCCCCCAAAAGCCTTTTAAATAGCAGAACTTCCAATCTCAGGATGAATGCCGGCTTCAAACTCACAGACAATTTTACAATATCATACTCAAACTACTACAACCTCAAAGACAAAGAGCTGATCTCTCAAAGCATTGCCCTGAGCAGAGATCTGCATTGCTGGAAGTTGGATTTTAACTTTACAAAACGAAATGAATATTGGGATTACCGCATTGTCTTCTTCAATGTCCAATTCCCTGACGCACTGAGGTTCCAGACACGTGACAGCAAAAGATATTAAACGCGCGGTTTTTTTGGATCGGGACGGCACCATCAGTCCAGACAAATTTGGCTACATATCAGATCCTGAGATCTATCATCTATATCCCGAGACAGGTCAAGCCCTTCGCCTTTTCAGCGAGATGGGCTTTTTGATCTTTATCGTCACAAACCAAAGCGGCATTGCTCGCGGATATCTCACGCCGGATGATCTGCTAAAAGTGCACCAAAAAATGCAGGATCTTCTGAGCGCAGAAAACGTGCGGCTGGACGGCATCTTCCATGCTCCATATCACAGAGATGGGATAGTCAAGCCCTACAATGTTCACCATGAAGATCGCAAACCCGGGATCGGGATGTTCAAACAAGCAAGGAAACAGCATCATTTTGATCCGGTTCGTTCATTCATGATCGGCGATCGTGCCACCGACATCGGTTTTGCCCACAATGCCGGGATGAAAAGCATACTCCTGCTCACCGGCAATGGGGAAGAAGAATTTCGCTCAATCCTGGAAGAATGTAGCAGCGAAAAGCCTGACTTCATCTGCGAAAACATCCTAGTCGCTGCTGAGATGATCAAACGATTTGACCCGTGAGATACAGAGCAGAATACAGCACAGAAAAGTTCAAAAACTTCAGCTACGACTCTCAGGTCAAAGCCCTGGCAAAGCTTTTGCGAGAATTGGAATACTATATTTCGGATAGTGACAAGCGCAATGACTTGATCTCGCAGATCCAAAAACTGCATCCATTCTGCCGAAGGCCACTTCCTCCCAAAATGGATAAGCTCATATCATCTCTGCCATCGGATCCCTTCAGACTGCTCAGACTTTTGGCAGATTACCATCAAGATATTACCCTCAAAGACAGCCAGATTCTCCTATACACCGGAGATGGCGGACGCAGCTCCGATCCCCGATATTTAGCCCGATCTTCTCAGGTCAAGCTCATAGTGGACAATCTGCGTAGTGTCTTCAATGTGGGCTCTCTTTTTAGGATCGCTGAGTGTCTGGGCATCTCAGAGATCATCCTCTGTGGGATCAGCCCGGGTCCCGAGCATCCAAACATGGCAAAGACGGCGCTGGGAACTACCGAGCGGATAGCATGGCGACACATAGACCAGACCAAGGATGCCATCTTGCAGCTCAAAGACATGGGCTACAAGATCTACGCTTTGGAGACCGCAGAACCATCAGCCTCTGTCTATGAAAGCAGCTTCGACCTTCCGATAGCACTGGTTGTAGGCAATGAAGCTTTGGGGATTGACCCACAGATCCTCAAAATCTGTGACGCCATCGTCCATCTTCCCGTTCTGGGCTGGAAAAACTCGCTCAATGTGAGCGTGGCAGCAGCGATCACTTTATACCAAATCGTTTTTGGAGCTACTAATGAATGAACCAAGTTATTACGAATATATCCTTAAGATGCAGTCCGAAAACCACCCGATATGGCAAGCCATCATCGTAGAGACCGATGGCTCCACTCCTGCTAAGCCGGGGATGAAACTACTTATCCCTCTAAAGGGGGATTGTCACGGAAATCTCGGCGGGGGAGAGATGGAACACAACACCATCGGCTTTGTGCGAGAGAATCGCCCCCAAGATAGCCTGTGCCTGCGCTACGATCTGGGCAAGATGGGTTCTGACAGTCTGATCCCCACTCAGATGATCTGTGGCGGAACCGCCACCGTCTTCATCGAACCACTATTTGTAGCAAAAGAGCTCTATATCTTCGGCGCCGGACACTGTGGCAAAGCGCTGGGTAGTCTTGCCAAGAGCTGTGGATTTTGGGTGCATCTGGTGGACAACCGCCGGGATATCCTGGATAGTGCTCCCCCCAATACACATCACCAAAGCCATTTCAGCGATTTTTGTGATATCTATCAAGAACTTCTTTGGGATGAGAATAGCTGGCTGGTGATCATGACGCATGGTCACACTCACGATGCCGGCATCTTGGAGCAATGTCTACGGCAAAAATGCCGCTATCTTGGCATGATTGGCAGCAAAAGCAAAGTCATACAAAGCTTTGCGGATCTCAAAGACAAGGGCTTCACGGATGAACAGCTTGCCCGGGTTCACGCACCCATCGGCATCAAGATAGGCAGCCAAAGTCCATCCGAGATCGCTATCAGTATCATGGCCGAGATTATTGGCATCTATCGCAATGCAGCCGTAGCGCCCTTTTAAAGTAAGAGTGGTTTACAGCCGGAAAGTGGCGGTGGCATCCGCCCATAGTAGACGCGACATCCTGTCGCGTGATTGATTAGATTCCGGATAAGCCTCACTTCGTTCGACTTTCCGGAATGACTATTGTGGGCTGGTGGGCAGACTTCGTTATAAAGCGACAGGATGTCGCTTCCACACTGGAATGTAGACGCGACATCTTGTCGCGTGATTGATTAGATTCCGGATAAGCCTCACTTCGTTCGACTTTCCGGAATGACGGGTTCTGGGCTGGTGGGCAGACTTCGTTATAAAGCGACAGGATCTCGCTTCCACACTGGAATGTAGACGCGACATCCTGTCGCGTGATTGATTAGATTCCGGATAAGCCTCACTTCGTTCGACTTTCCGGAATGACTATTGTGGGCTGGTGGGCAGACTTCGTTATAAAGCGACAAGATGTCGCTTCCACATTGGAATGTAGACGCGACATCTTGTCGCGTGATTGATTAGATTCCGGATAAGCCTCACTTCGTTCGACTTTCCGGAATGACAGGTTCTGGGCGGGAGGCGCGGAATCTAGAATCATGCGGCTACAAGCCGCTTCCACACTGGAATGTAGACGCGACATCCTGTCGCGTGGTTGATTAGATTCCGGATAAGCCTCACTTCGTTCGACTTTCCGGAATGACGGGTTCTGGGCGGGTGGGCAGACTTCGTTATAAAGCGACAAGATGTCGCTTCCACACTGGAATGTAGACGCGACATCCTGTCGCGTGATTGATTTGATTCCGGATAAGCCTCACTTCGTTCGACTTTCCGGAATGACGGGTTCTGGGCGGGAGGCGCGGAATCTAGAATCATGCGGCTACAAGCCGCATCCACACTGGAATGACTAATGTGGGCTGGTGGGCAGACTTCGTTATAAAGCGACAAGATGTCGCTTCCACACTGGAATGACTAATGTGGGCTGGTGGGCAGACTTCGTTATAAAGCGACAAGATGTCGCATCCACACTGGAATGACTATTGTAGGCTGGTCGTGGAGATGAGGGCTGTCATAATAGGGGTGGTTTCTAACCGCCCAATGGCAGATGCCTTTATCCTGAGGCATCAGATAACCCATCTGGATGAAGTGTCTACGATAGGGGGCAGTTTTTTTAATGCCATTATACTTGACATTTGCGGTGTCATTGAAAAAATGAGACTAAATGTAGAAAGATGGAGATATGGATGATAAAACTCAACTCAGTAAAGCTGGAACGCTATATGCGTCATACCTTTGTAGTTCTTACGGCACTGGCAGTTGCTTATAACTTCTATGAGCAACAATGGGAGATATTCTGGTCTGCAGTCATGACCCTAATCCTTTTTATGTTGCCGACACTGCTCACCAAACGCACCAAAATATCCATTCCAGCCCCATTTCAGATCATCATTCTGATCTTTATCTTTGCCTCAATGTATCTTGGTGAGATTCACAGCTATTTCTACCGTTATCGATGGTGGGATAGGATGCTTCACTCTGTTTCTGCGGTGATTTTGGCATACATAGGCTTCCTTTTGATCTATGCCCTAAACAAAGATAAGCGCATGGAAGTGAAGCTCAGTCCGTTCTTTATGGCGCTCTTCAGTTTTTGCTTTGCTGTGATGATCGGAACTCTTTGGGAGATCTTTGAATACCTCGTCGACGCGAGTCTGGGCGTGAACATGCAAAAAGCCCGCAACCTTGAAGAGATCTATGGAATCTTTGACACCAGACTGGGTGTGCTGGATACCATGCAGGATCTCATTGTGGATACTATCGGCGCATTTGTAGTGTCCGTAATCGGATATTTCCATATTAAAATTAAGAAGGATAATGACTCCGCATTTTGGATCTTTCACCGCCAGTTTATCAATGAAAATCCGGAGATTTTTGGCGAAGACAAGTAAGATTGACCCATTACCTTTCCCAAATGACCACGCTAAGGCTCTATTATACAGGCTTTCTGATGCCTTCCTCACCTCTTGCTCACCGCTACAGTGAGCAAGGGATGAGAAAATAAAGACTTAGCCACATCCGCCCAAAAAGTGTAAACCAAGCGCGAATATTGCCATCTTGCACGGGATTTGTGTCAAATCAATATGCGGCTATCCTGCTTGGCAGATGCTCATGGGCATCTGTCCCGCTATTTTAGACTCGGCTGAGTTTCCGATATGTAATCCGCTTTGGAATGAGTGCCTTTTCGCCCAATCTCATGAGTTTGTTCTCTTCATAATCGCTGAAGTTTCCTTCAAACCATTTGACCTGGCTTTCTCCCTCAAAGGCAAGGATATGAGTGCAGATCCGATCCAGGAAGTATCTATCATGGCTGATCACGACGACGCATCCGGCAAAATTCAGAAGTGCTTCCTCAAGGGCGTGGATGGTGTAGACATCAAGGTCGTTTGTGGGCTCGTCCAAGAGCAGGACATTGCCGCCTGCTTGCAGGGAGAGGGCTAGATATGCGCGGTTCTTTTCACCGCCGCTGAGGATATTGATGGGCTTGATGTGTTCTTTGCTGGAGAAATTGAACTTGCTGATATACTCGCGGGCGTTCATCTCTCTATTGCCGATTTTCAGGACGTCACGTCCATCGCCGATAAGCTGAAGAAGAGTCTTGTCGCTATCCATCATGCGGCTTTGATCGACATATGAGAGCTTGACCGTCTCGCCTTTGTTGATCGTGCCGCTATCCGGTTCTGTCTTGCCGACAATCATGTCAAAGAGAGTGGTCTTACCTGCTCCGTTAGGACCGATGACGCCCACGATTCCTCCCGGGGGAAGGCTAAATTCCAGATTCTCAAAAAGTAGCTTTTCCCCATAGGCTTTGCTGAGTCCCTGCACCTGAATCACGCTGTTTCCCAGCTTGGGCCCGGGGAAGATGACGATCTGATCTGTGGTATTTTCTTGATTATAGCTTTTTTCAGAGAGTTGTTCAAAGTTCCTGATGCGTGCTTTGCTCTTTGCTTGACGTGCTTTTGGGCTGCTGCGGATCCATTCCAGCTCATCAGCCAAGGCTCTTTGGCGTTTCTTTTCTCCGCGCTGTTCTTGGTCAAGGCGGATTTGCTTTTGTTCCAGCCATGACGAATAGTTACCTTGGTATGGGATCCCTTCACCGCGATCCAGCTCAAGGATCCAGCCTGCCACGTTATCCAGAAAATAGCGATCGTGAGTGATGGCGATGACAGTGCCTTTGTAGGCATGAAGATGGTGTTCCAGCCAAAGGATGGTCTCGGCATCGAGATGGTTTGTGGGCTCATCCAAAAGCAGGATATCCGGCTTTTGGAGCAGTAGTCTGGTGAGCGCGACACGGCGGCGTTCTCCACCGGAGATGTGTTTTATAAGCATATCTCCTGGTGGGCAGCGCAGGGCATCCATTGCCAGTTCCAGACGACTCTGAAGATCCCAGGCATTGGCGGCATCAAGGGCATCTTGCACCTTGCCTTGTTCGATGAGCAGCGCGTTCATCTCCTCATCAGACATAGGCTCGGCAAATTTCATGTTGATCTCATCAAATTTACTGAGAAGAGCGATGGTCTCGGCAGCGGCTTCCTCTATCACAGATAGCACGGTGGCATCAGGATCGAGCTGTGGATCCTGCTCAAGATAGCCGATGCTGTAACCTTTGGACATCGCCACTTCTCCGAGATAGTCGTCATCCAGCCCAGCCATGATCTTTAGTAGTGTGCTCTTGCCGGATCCATTGAGGCCCACGACACCGATCTTGGCACCGTAGTAATAGCCCAGATAGATATCCTTGAGGATGTGTTTGTTACCATCCACTACTTTGCCGACTCCTGCCATCGAATATATGACTTTATTTTCTTCCATGATTTTTCCTTTTGTATTGTGTATTTATATCTTCGAAAAGACAAAGCCATGCTTTTGCATGACAAGCTGCGTGTCAAATCCTTTTTCTGAATCGGTAGTGTCTTCACAGCGTTGCTATCTTGACAAAAAGCAATACAGAAGGGGCAGGCTATGCTAAAAATGCGGAAACAGCACAAAAGTGGTTGACAGAATAGTCGATCTTGGGCTGATATCACTACAGAAAAAAATACAAATTAAGGAGTACAACCATGCCAAGAATGACGGTTGACCCAAACTACTGCAAAGGCTGTGGCTTATGCATTGCAGCTTGCCCGAAGAAGATCATTCGTTTTTCGGAAAAGATCAATGACAAAGGCTATCACTATGCGGAATGTTTTGAGCAAGAAACGTGCATCGCATGCAAGATGTGCTATGTAACCTGCCCGGATGTGGCAATAACGGTTGAGAAGTGAGGTAAAAATGGCGAAGATATTGATGAAAGGAAATGAAGCAGTAGCCGAAGCTGCGATTCGCAGTGGGTGCAGACTGTATTTTGCCTATCCCATCACTCCTCAAAGCGAATTGATTGAATATATGGCACGCATGATGCCCAAGGTAAATGGCACTTTTTTACAGGCAGAAAGTGAAGTCTCTGCCATCAATATGGTCTATGGAGCAGCCGGTTGTGGGAAAAGAGTGATGACCTCATCTTCTTCACCCGGCATCTCATTGAAGATGGAAGGCATCTCCTATATTGCCGGAGCCGAATTACCGGCAGTGATCGTAAACGTCCAACGTGGTGGTCCCGGTTTGGGAGACATCCAGCCTGCCCAAGGCGACTACTATCAAGCCACCAAAGGCGGAGGTCATGGAGACTACCGTCTCATCGTGATGGCTCCTGCTTCTGTGCAGGAATTTGCCGACATGGCTTCCGATGCTTTTGATCTTGCGGACAAATATCGCAATCCCGTCATGATATTGGCAGACGGCATGCTCGGGCAGATGATGGAGCCGGTGGAATTTAAGGAACCCCTCACTGATGCTGAGATCGAAGAGATGCCCAAACAGCATGACTCTTGGTGCATTCGCCCCAATGAAGACGGCGACAAAAAGCACCATCACGAGATCAATTCCCTCGAGATAGATCCTGTGGTCTTGGAACAGCACGTGAATAATCTCTACAAAAAGTATGCTGAGATTGAGAAAAATGAGATCAGCTATGAAAGCTATGATGTCTCAGATGACAATGAAGTGCTTTGCGTAGCATGGGGAACCGCTTCTCGCATCGTCAAGTCTGCCATCAACGAGCTGAAAAAAGACGGCAAGAGCGTTGGCATGATTCGCCCGATCAACGTATGGCCTTATCCCTATGAAGCCATCGCCAAAGCCATCGGTCCAAATGTCAAAAAAGTATATGTCTTTGAGCTAAACACCGGTCAGATGCTGGACGATGTCAAGATCGCAGTAGCCGGAAAAGTCCCGGTCGAATTCTGGGGCAAAGTGGGCGGAGTAGTCTTTACTCCTGCGGAAATCAAAGAAAAGCTCGAAGCTTGTTTTTAAGGAGTAGAACGTGGAAAAAATAGCATACAGACCAGAGTCTCTCACTAAAACCCCCTTTACTTACTGCCCCGGATGTCTGCATGGTGTGGCACATCGCCTCATCGCAGAAGCTGTGGATGAACAGGGATTGATCAATAAAATGACCGGCGTTGCTCCGGTTGGCTGCTCAGTCTTTGCCTACAAATTCTTCAATTTTGACATGGCTCAAGCTGCCCATGGCCGTGCTCCGGCAGTGGCTACCGGCATGAAACGCTCCAGACCCGACATGCATGTCTTTACATATCAAGGTGATGGAGATCTCGCTGCCATCGGCACCGCAGAGATCGTGCATGCTGCCAATCGTGGCGAGCATATATCGGTCTTTTTTGTCAACAATGCCATCTATGGCATGACCGGCGGGCAAATGGCGCCCACCACTCTGCCGGATATGAAGACCACCACCAGTCCCTATGGACGCGATACTGCCGATGTTGGCCATCCCATTCGCGTGTGTGAGCTCTTGGATACCTTGATTTCGCCATACTATATCGAGCGTGTATCTCTTTTGACTCCTGCGGATATCATAAAAGCCAAAAAAGCTGTATCCAAGGCGATTCAATATAACAAAGAAGGTCGTGGATTTACCTTTGTGGAATTCATCTCCACTTGCCCCACAAACTGGGGCTTGGATCCTCTCAAATCCCGCGATTGGGCAAAAGAACACATGCTGCCCTTCTTTAAAACGGGCTGCTTTAGAGACAAAGGAGCGGAATAATGACTACTGAATTGATCTGTGCAGGATTCGGCGGACAAGGCGTTCTCACCATTGGCAAATTTATCGCCAAGGCCGGAATGGCTGAAGGAAAAAACGTATCGTGGCTTCCATCCTATGGTCCCGAGATGCGCGGTGGCACAGCAAATGTCTCCACCGTTGTCTCCGATGAACCCATCGCGTCTCCGATTGTCAGTTTCCCGGATGTCTTGGTAGCGCTCAATCAGCCTTCCATAGACAAATTTGCTCCTTCCATCCGCCCCGGCGGAATACTCATCTACAATACCAATATGTGTCCTCATGGCTGCAAGCGCGATGATATCATCAAGATCGCCTCTCCCATGAGCGATATTGCTCTTGAGATCGGAAATACCATGGTGCTCAATATGCTGGCAATCGGCATCATCATGGGGAAGACCGGCCTGATCAGGTATGAGACGATGGAGGAAGATCTGACTAGCTTTATGAAGGCAAAGAATCCTGAGCTTCTGGAGCTCAACCTCAAAGCAATTAAGCGTGGAATTGAGATCGGCAAAAGCTGAGATCATTATAGTAAGCAATAGGGGTGGCGCTGCCGCCCCCTTTTTTGGAAAAGGAGCATAGCATGAAACAAGACATTGTCACCATAGCCAGCTATACCGATATCTTTGAAGCAGAGATGGCAAAGGCATATCTCGTGGATACAGGATATGAGGTCTTTCTTCAAAATGAACGAATCCTGAGCATGTATCCATCCATGGCGGGAGATATGTATATGATAGAATTGCAGGTCTTTTCTGACGTGGAAGAAGAAGCAAGGGAACTCCTAGAAAATCTCGATGACGCCTATCTGACGAGACAGATCCTTTTGAAGGAACAGGCTCTTATGGAAGGGCACTTCTTGCTCACCAGCGGAAATCACAGTAATCAATACATCGAGAAGATTCGCATCCTGCAAAATCCAGAAGCTACTCACACTCTATGCAAAAGGCTGGCAAAAAGACTGCAAGACTATAATTTCGATGTCGTGATAGGTCCCGCCTATGGTGCGATCGTCCTTGCTTTTGAAGTTGCTAGAGCCCTAAAAAAAGACTTTGTCTTCACTCAAAGAAAAGAAGGAGAGATGGTCTTCCGCAGTGGCTTTGACCTTTCACAGACTCGCAAAGCCATCGTCATCGAAGACATCGTCTCCACGGGATCTAGCGTCAAAGAAGTGATCAAATGCGCTGTGGATCGGGGCATAGAAGTGGTAGCAGTCGGTCTTTTGGTGGATCGGAGCTCAGGAAATGCTGATTTTGGAGTTCCGGTGGAAAGCTTACTCACGCTTGATCTGCCGCTGTGGAGTCCGGAGCAATGCGATCTTTGCAAAATGGGCACACCGCTCACTAAGCCGGGGAGTAGCGACAAGAAGTCATGAAGCTTGCTCTGTATCTCAGAGATGACGAAGCTCGGCAAGCGCTCAGATATCATCCACTCCAGCCTGATACCGACCTGCGGATCTTCGCGGATGGCGCTTCGTCGCTGCAAGATCAAAATGAGCTGATTGCGCTGCAGCACTTTCAGATGGCGGAAAAGAGCGCTCAAAATGAGCCTATGCTACACGTGTGCACGGGCTTTGGGATCTTGTATCTCCCGCCGGGATCAGGATCCATCAAGGCCAATCTGGAAGAGATTCTGAAAAGTCATCTGCTCTATGTGCTCAAGAGCGACTCTTATGCGCAGGGATTTTTAAGCGACTACAAGCATCGAGAGATTGAACTCTTGACCACCTTCTATCGGCAGAAAGTTCCTCTGAAGATCCTTGTGAGCTCTCTGCCTGAAGTGGCTTCTTGTATCATCAGCTCCAATCCTGAAGGTTTTTTGCACTTTATCTTGGGAGAGAAGAGCATCAAGCTCTGTCTGGGTGGGGAATATTTTGATGACGATCCCGCTAACTTACGAGCTGCAGTGCATCTGGCAGAAGAGCTCTGCCAAAGCTGGATGGATCCCAGCATGATTCCCTATGCAGAAGCGAGAAAGTGTCTCATTGATGGCAGTGGCTCCTATGGCTTCTTTGCCGATCGCTATGATTCTTATATGGCACATGTGGATTATCATCTGTGGTATGAGCGGATTATGCTTTGGCATCGCATATATTCCAAGACAAAGCTTACGCGGATCCTGGAGCTGGCGTGTGGCACAGCAAATGTCTCGGCTCGCTTTGTGCAGGCAGGATATGAGGTCGATGCATGCGATCTTTCCGCCCAGATGCTCGTCAATGCCCAGAGCAAGCGTTATAGCCCAAATCTCTATCAGGCGTCGCTCACTGATCCCATCCCGGGAAGGGAATATGATCTTATCATCTGCCTTTTTGACAGTATAAACTATCTTAAGAATCTATCAGAAATCAGCCAATGCCTGATGGAAGCAGAGAAAGCCTTGGCACCACATGGGATATTTATCTTTGATATATCGACTCTGCTCAATAGCATGGAAAACTTTAGTGATATGGTCAACCATCAGCATGATAAGGATACGCACCTGATCCATAAGGCGTATTATGAACCGGGGCAAAGACGGCAAATCTCCCGGCTCTATCTCTTTAAAGCGCAGGGCGCTGCATATAGCTTGCAAACCGAAGAGCATCACCAAAGGGTCTTTTTGACCGAGGAACTGGCAAAGGTCATCGAAGATAGTCCACTTAAACTCTTGGCGATTCACAGCACTGATAGTAAGACAAATTTCTACCCCAAAAAGCTTTCTGGGCTTGACCATCGTCACTATCGACTTTTCTTTATTCTGGGTAGAGCCTGATGCCGCGCTATGCCAAAGACTTGGAGTTGATAAAGGCGCGGGGAATCAAAGGGGTCATGGGCATTGATGAAGCAGGACGCGGCGCGTTGGCGGGTCCCGTCGTAATCGCGGCGGTCATCCTTGACTATCAAGATCCCATCCCCGGGATCAAAGACTCAAAGCTAATCTCTGCCAAGAAAAGGG
>Ga0334896_1001441_pt1 | contig 20348 bp, 16 predicted proteins | sample GraSluR3_MG_8_FD_207734 | JGI IMG/M metagenome (GOLD analysis project Ga0334896, IMG submission 207734) | Sludge microbial communities from methane-producing bioreactor in Wageningen University, Netherlands - Granular Sludge_27_06-R3 | ecosystem: Engineered > Bioreactor > Anaerobic >... | reverse complement strand
GGTTCCCCGGCCACTGACGACGGTCGCACCGGCAAAGGCCATGTTGGAGCGGTCGCTGACCGGAGTCGCCTCATCCACGACGCCCAGCCTCTTGTCCACGGGAAGGGATTCGCCCGTCAGGAACGATTCGTCGATGGCAAGGCCGGTGGCGCTGGTCAGCCGCAGGTCGGCGGGCACCTTGCCGCCCGACTCCAGAAGGAGCACGTCCCCAGGGACCAGGTCCTCGGCGGAAACCGTCACCTGCTCTCCGTCGCGCAGGACCTTGGCCTGGATCTTCAGCATGACCTGCAGGGCATGGGCCTTCTTCTCGGCCCGAAACTCCTGGTAGGTCCCGATGGCCGCGTTGAGGAGGACCACCGCGAAGATGAAGATCGCGTCCTTGTAATCCTGCATCGCCAGCGCCACCCCCCCCGCGATCAGCAGGATGTAGATCAACGGGCTGGCAAACTGATGAAGGAAGACCGTGAGCAGGCTGGGGGGCTCAGGAGCCGGCAGGGTGTTGGCTCCGAACTCCTCCAGACGCTGACGCGCCTCGTCGGTGGAGAGGCCTGTCGGCTCGGTCCGCAGGAGTTCGCGGACCTCGTCCGCGGTCCGGCTGTGCCAGAGGACCTCGTGAAGTCGACCTTCCGGGTCGAGAGGTGTCCTGGGGGAGGGAGCGTCCTGTCGGACGGGGGGGGTCACAAGCGCCATGTGGCCTCCTTTCGGCAGGAGACCATGGCCCACGCAAACGCGAGAACACGATGAGATCGCCGGGCCCCTGCCAAGGAAGGTTCTTCTCCAGGCAGGGGGAGCCCTTCAGGAGGCGATGCGTCGGATCTATCGGGCTTGCGGCGCCATCTCGAAGTCCAGGGCGGCTTCTGCCACCTGGGCCGCCACGGCGTAGGAGGACTCGGGGCGGCTCAACGCGTCCATGTTGTGCTCCACCTCGGCCCGGGCCGCCGGGTCACTGAGCAGTTGCTCGACCTGGGCGCGCATGGCCTCCACGTCGGGGGCGCTCCAGGCGACGCCGGCGAGGCGCTCCACCTGGGCTTCCTCCATCCCAGGCACCGGGTTGGTCACGATCACGGGCTTGCGCAGGGCCAGCAGCTCCGAGAGGGTCAGGCCCCCGGGCTTGCTGACCACCACGTCGGCGGCTCGCATCCAGTCGGCCCCGTTGCTCACGAAACCCTGCACGTGCAGAGGGTGCCGGGTGCTGCCCTGCATCTCCTCCAGGCGGGCCTTGGCCTCCTGGTTGCGGCCGGTGATGGCCACCACCTGCATCGGGTAGGGTGAGGCTTCCAGGGCGTCGATCAGCTTCTCGTAGGGCTGAAGACCCAAAGAGCCGCCCATCAGCAGGACCGTGGGCAGTTCGGGGTCCAGGCCCAGCCGCGTGCTCAAGGCTTCGCGGGTCTCATCGGGCTGGTGGGCAAAAGCAGGGGAGATGGGAATCCCGGTCACGCTGATCCGCGAGGGATCCACGCCCAGGCGGGCCAGGTCCTGGCGGGTCGGTTCGGCGGCCACGTAGTAGTGGTCAACCCGGTCCTGGGCCCAGATGGCGTGGGCCATGAAATCGGTGGGCACGCTGTGCACGGGCATGTCCAGCTTGCCGGCCTTCTTCCAGTGGCTGAGCATGGCGTTGGTCTGCGAGTGGGTCGAGACCACCAGGTCCGGCTGCTGCTCCTGGATGTTCTGCAGGACCTGGGGAGACAGGGCCGCCTTGGCCTTCAAGACCGCGGTGCCCACGAACGAAGCCAGGGGCGACCCCTTCAGGGCCAACTGGAAGCCCCAGCGGCGCAGGAAGGGCATCTTTTCGGAGACGAAGCCGAAGAAGCCCTTCTGGGCGTTGACCAGCTTCGGAGAGGAGACCTCCAGGGTGTCCAGCTCCCGGGCCTGCACGTTGGGCAGCTCGTTGAGCGCCTGGGTCAGCGACCTGGCCGCCGACCGGTGTCCACCCGTGTGCGAACCGTGCACCAGCAGGATCTTGAGGGGATCCGCAGGGTCCCGCTGGCTGAGCTTCTCGAGCAGGGCTGGGGGGAAGGGGGAGCTGCCGGTGATCTTCATGGTCTGATTCTGACGACCGAGCCTGAAAGAGCCTGGAAATTTCCGGGCTTCAGAGACGAGAATTTATGGAGGAGCCGTGTCCTGGCGCGGGGCGGGGGGCTTTCTGCGCAGCACTCCCGGGCCGGGCCCTGGTGGTGGCAGGGTTGTACCTGCCGTCTTCCGCAGGCCGAGACGCCGGCCTTACCCTCCCAGCCCCTCCGAGCCGAACAGAACGCGGCGGAACCAGAAGGCCACGTTGACCAGGCCGATCATCACGGGAACCTCGACCAGGGGCCCGATCACGGCGGCAAAGGCCGCTCCGGAGCCGATGCCGAAGACCGCCACCGCCACCGCAATGGCCAGTTCGAAGTTGTTGCTGGCGGCTGTAAAGGACAAGGTGGCCGTCTTCTTGTAGTCGGCGCCGGCCAGGCGGCCCATCAGGAAGCTGGCCACGAACATCAGCACGAAGTAGATGGTCAGCGGGATTGCGATCAGCAGGACGTCCCCAGGCTTCTGGACGATCTGCTCGCCCTTGTAGCTGAACATCACGACGATCGTGAAGAGCAGGGCAACCAGGGTCAACGGCCCGATTCGGGGGACGAATTCCTGCTCATACCAGGTGCGGCCCTTCAGGCGAAGTCCCGCGAAGCGCGTCAGCATCCCTGCAAAGAAGGGGATGCCCAGGTAGATCAGCACGCTGGTGGCCACCTGGGCCATGCCCACCTGGACGACGCTGCCCTCCAGGCCGAACCGGGTCGGAAGCCACGTCAGGAAGAACCAGGCATAGACGCTGAAGAACAGGATCTGGAAGATGCTGTTGAAGGCCACCAGGCCGGCGGCATATTCCGTGTCTCCTCGGGCCAGGTCGTTCCAGACGATGACCATGGCGATGCAGCGCGCCAGGCCGATCAGGATCACGCCGGTCATGTACTCCGGCTGACCGTTCAGGAAGGCCACCGCCAAGGCGAACATCAGGATGGGTCCGATCACCCAGTTCTGCACCAGCGACAGCCCCAGGATGCGCAGGTTGCGGAAGACCTCGGGCAGCTCTTCGTAGCGGACCTTGGCCAGGGGCGGATACATCATCACGATCAGGCCCACGGCGATCGGGATGCTGGTGGTGCCGACCTGGAAGCGCTCCAGGAACGGCTCGACCCCTGGCCAGAAATGGCCCAGGGCCACCCCCCCGACCATCGCCATGAAGATCCACAGGGTCAGGAACCGGTCCAGGAAGCCCAGGCGAGGCGCCTGGCAGCCCACAGCCTGGCCTGCTTTCGGTTCGCTCTTCACGCGTCACCCCTCCGGCTCACGAGCTCGGGAAGGCCCAGGACGAAGTCCCGGATCTCGTCCCGGACCCGTCGATAGATCCCCAGGGCCTCCTCGGGGGAGGCCGCCTGGCGGGCCAGGGTGGGAGGGTCGTCGAAAGCGGCGTGGATCCTGTGGGTGCGGCCAGGGAAGAGGGGGCAAGTCTCCCGGGCGTGGTCGCACACCGTCACCACGCAATCGAACTCCAGGTGGGCCACCTCGTCCAGCGTCTTGGAGCGCTGCCGGCTGATGTCCACGCCGGCCTCCCGCATGACCAGGACGGCCTGGGGGTTCAGGCCGTGGGCCTCCAGCCCGGCCGACCAGGCCTCGATCCGGTCGGAGGCCAGGGCCCGGGCCCAACCTTCGGCCATCTGGCTGCGACAGGAGTTGCCCGTGCACAGGAACAGGATCCGTCGGAGTGCAGGGATGTCGGGTGCCGGGTTCACGGTTCCTCCTCCTGGTTCAGGGGCCCGGCAGTCCGGATCCGCCTCGAGGCACGGTTGGAGTCGGCCTACCAGGTCCCGGAAGCGTTCCAGGACCTTGCGGTCCACGCAGTAGCAGACTCGCGGCCCGGCGATGGTCCCCTGCACCAGGCCGGAGTCCTTCAGGGCCTTGAGGTGCTGGGAGACGGTGGACTGGGCCAAGGGCAGGTGCTCGACGATGTCGCCGCACATGCAGGCGTCCCGGGCCAGAAGGAAGCGCACGATGCGCACCCGGGCGGGATGTCCCAGGGCCTTGGCCAGGCGGGCCAGGTCGCGCTCGAAGCCCGGTTCGTCCAGGGGCGGGCGGTCCATGGGGAGCTGCTCGGGCGGGATGCTCATCGTGAAAATACGATAGGCGGGGAGGCCCATGGTTGTCAAGCAGGGCCGGGAGGCCCGCGCCCGCCTCCGTCCCGCCGGCGTCTGCTTCGCTGTCTGCAGGCGGTGAGAAGGGCTTGCACTTATCGTAGAACTACGATAGGATCCGCCCCGTGGAGCCGCACGACAGGTCTCCCAGTCCCACGATGGAGGAACGTCCCGTGACCAACCAGCCCGATATCCGCCTGCAGGTGTCCAAGGCCTATGCCGAGGCCGTGTCCCGACCCGTCAGCAACGGGGGGTGCTGCTCGGGGCCCAGTCCCAAGGGGGTGGCCGCGCGGGCCGCGGGTTATGGCGAGGAGGACCTGGCCGGCCTGCCCGAGGATGCCGTGGCCAACGCCTTCGGCTGCGGGAACCCCGTGGCCTTCAGCGAGGTGGAGGAGGGTGAGGTGGTCCTGGATCTGGGCTCGGGCGCCGGCCTGGACCTGCTGCTGGCGGCGCGCAAGGTGGGACCCACAGGGCGGGTGATCGGCGTGGACATGACCCCCGAGATGCTGGAGCGGGCCCGCCGCAACGTGGCGGACCAGGCCAACATCGAGGTGCGCCAGGGGTTCATCGAGGAACTGCCCGTGGAGGACTGCTCGGTGGACTGGGTGATCTCCAACTGCGTGATCAACCTCTCGCCCGACAAGCCCCGGGTCTTCCGCGAAATCGCCCGGGTGCTCAAGCCTGGCGGCCGGATGCGGGTCTCGGACATCGTGGTCCAGGACCTGCCCGAGGAGGTGCGCCGCGACCCCGCCCTCTACTGTTCCTGCATCTCAGGGGCCATCCGTGAGGAGGAGTACCTGCAGGGCCTGCGGGCCGCCGGCCTTCAGGAGGTGCAGGTCCTGGAGCGGGCCGTCTACTCGGGCACCACCCTGGAGGACTTCGTGAAGTCCGAACTGCCGGTCAACCAGCGATCCTGCTGCGGTCCCTCGGCCGACATGGCCCGAAGCCTGGAGGGTCGGGTCTGGAGTGCTCGGTTTGCGGCTCGCAAAGCCCCTGCCGCGGGTTGAGGCACCTGCCTGCCCTGACCTGGGTGCGGTCTTGGATCTGCCGGGGGCCGGAAGACCTCCCCAGGCCCCAACCTGACAACCGCGGTTTCCGCGCCCACCCCCGATTCGTGTGTCGCGTTCAGTGGGACTGGTTCCGGCCGCTCGGCGTTTCAAGCCACACTGGCCTCCTCAACAGCGTGTCTGTCGACCCTTGGCTCCTGCCCGCCAGTTCCACGGGGCCCGGGCGCAACACCTCGGGCGGGGCGGGAACCCTGTTCCAGGAGGCCTGCAAGAGGTCGTCCAGGTCCGCGCGCCGGCCATCCCCGGTTGCGTGCACATCGACCACAGAGGCGCGCCTGGAGATGAAGCCAGGCAGGAAATCCATGCTTCCGCGCGCCGCCTGGAAAATCAACAGATCGTCCCGCGGGTCGGGCTCGCCGGCCAGGCCAAGGGTGGCCTCGAAGTCGCGATCCCTCGGGGCTGTCCCTGGCCATCCCCACCACGGCGGGCCGATCGAAGAGGGTGGCCCGCATCTGGGGGCAGGCCTCCCAGGAAGGCCCGATCCACAGGTCCGGTGGTCCACCAGGAAGTCGGTCCCGTGCCCACCGCCGACCCCGCATGAGCGGGGCTGTCGCCTGAATCCCCCGCCCCATCGCGCTCGACCCTTTGAAGAGGCCCAGGGAGGGCAGAAAGCACGCCACAGCGGCCATTTATGGCCCCTGTGCCGGGCCGGACGGATCCACCTCCTCCTGGTGTGGTCCTGACCGAGCTGCGCGCGGGCTTCGCCTGCGGCACCCGCGCCCTGGAGAACGGAAGGAACCTGGCTCGGGACGCCCACGACGATCACCTTGCCCAGGTCCCCCGACTGGGAGGCGCCAAGTCCGCCTTCAAGCTGGCCAGCACCGCCAGCCGGAAGGTGAAGGACCACGGCGCATCAGGGCTGGGCCGACAGGAACCTCAGCGCGGACTGGACCACGTCTCCCGCCCGCGGACCTGCGTCACGATGCTCGGCGACTCGTCGAGAGGGGACCGGAGGATGATCCGGTTGTCGTGCCCAGGCCCCCCTCCCCCGATGTGCGGGCTGTACAGTATGACCCTCGGAATCGTGCCCGCCCGCTCGGACCGGCCGGGCTCTCCCTCGAATCCCAGGCGGAGACTGCCACCCCCCTCATCCGACGCCAGATTCTCGGTTGCCAGGCCAGAACCACCATACAGGGAAAGGGACGGATCTCCATGGTTGTCCACAGCGAGGTCGGTGTGCACGGCCCCGTTCCGGTCGTTGATGGACAGCCCCGTGGCTCCCCAGTCGCAAGCCTCCAGCTTGAGCAATGCCGTTCCTTTGCGGTCCAGGAGGACCAGACAAGGCTGTTGGTTCTCAGGGTCGGGTCCGAGCCGCGCCCGGACGACCCCGTCGGCATCGACGATGCGGACCTCACTGGCGGTGACGATGCTGCTGTCAGCCCTGGCGGAAGCAGTGAATAGATGGACTGCCAGGATTCCGACATTCAGCAGCGTCAGACCGATCATGAACTGTGAACCAGAGCGTGCCATGCGACTCCCTCCGCCCCGGCCGCCTTCTCGCTGCGGCCGGCGTTCAGGACTTCCTCCAGCAAGGCCACGCTCCCCCTGTGGGCACTGCCGCGCCTGGGGAGTCTGGCAGGCCGCCTGCTCGAGCGGGACCTGGCGTCACGGACGGCCATGTGCGCATCGATGGGACGATGGGAAGCTGGAACTGCGCGCTCTGGGCCGGCAGAAGACCCTGGACTCTGGAGCCGGAAGGAAAGTGCAACCTTCCCGGGGTGTCCTGCGAGGTGTGCGACCACCATGACGCCTTCTTCGGGCGCCAGGTCATCGAACGCATCCTTGCATGCGTTCGGGTCATCACCCGTACGCTGGCAAGAGTTTGACGTACGCAATGATCAGCGATAGACTGGTCAGGGAGGGTCCGCCATGCGAACAAACGCCACTCGTCTGCGGGAGAACCTGTACAAGCTCCTCGACGAGGCCCTGGCCTCCGGCGAGACGATCGAGGTCGAGCGGAAGGGGCGAATCCTCCGCATCGTGCCGGATCGCCCGGGGTCCAAACTGGACCGCCTCATCCCCCATCCCGATGCCGTCACCGGAGACCCCGGAGACCTCGTCCACCTCGACTGGTCCGAGTGCTGGAATCCGTGATTCATCTTGATACGCACGTCGTTGTCTGGTTGTACCTGGCGGCGCTGCACAGGCTGGCTCCCCGAGCGCGGCGTGCGCTGGACCAGGAGGACCTGGAGATCTCTCCGATGGTCCTGCTGGAACTCCAGTCTCTCCGCGAGATCGGCCGACTGGTCCCGGCCCCGGACGAGATCCTGGGCGCGCTCACGTCGTCGGTGGGGCTGACGGTCTCCCGGGTTGCCTTTGAGGACGTCGTCCAACGCGCGATCCTCCAGACTTGGACCCGAGACCCCTTCGACCGCATCATCGCCAGCCAGGCAGCCGTGGCCGGGGTCTGCCTGGTGACGGCGGACCAGACGATTCGCAGGAACCATCCGAGCGCGATCTGGGACTGACTGTTCCCTCCTGGACCATCGAGCCATGGGACCGCCGGGAACCAGGCCAGAGGGAGGGGGTTCATTGTTGCGATCAGAAGACGGACCACCAGCGCCCCGGCGTGGGAGGGCCAGGCATTTGCCCCACGCCGGCGTCGCCAGGTCCCTTGCGAACAGGCCTGACAGCTCGCAAGGGTCGCCGCCGGGCCCGGCGGATTGACGCTACGACAGTGGCATCTTGCGGAGGGGCGCTCGTTGGTCGTGGTGCCCTTCTCAGAGCAATTCTACGAGGGCTCCGCGGATGGCCCGCGCCTGCTCTTCTGGGGTGTGGTTTCGCAGCCAGTCTCGGGCCGCCGCGGCATCCTGAATGAGGAGGACGAGGCCGGGCCCGACCTCCTGGCCCTTCCACCGTGTCGGGGGCGGCTGGGCCGGAGGGCGTCCTTCGGTCCCGGAGGGCGCTGCGGTTGCCTGAGTTGCCCCGGCAATCGGCGCGCCTTTGAGTGCAGGAGCGATGTCGACAGCCGGGGTCGTCTGGGCCGGGGGGACGACCAGGTCGACGATCCTGGCCAGTTCCTCATCGCTGCGTCCCAGGAGGCGGGCCTGGATCTGGGGGAGCGGCAGGTATCGGCTTTGCAGGGCCTTGATGGCCAGCAACTGGAGGAGATGGCGCTGGCTGTAGCGGGCGACGCGGCCCGCGTGGTCCACCGGTCGGTCCACCAGGCCCAGCGAGGTGTAGTAGCGGATGGTGCGCGCGTTGGGCACCTGCGACACCCGGTTCCCCGGCGACGGCAGGCCGCGGAGACGGATTTCCTCTCCAGCCTTCTGGCTCAGTTGCTGGAGGGTCCAGAGCGGCGGACTCTCCGCTCCGGCAGTCAAGGTGAACCCGCCTGAGGTTCGTCTTCGGGCCAGTCGACCACCCGGTGGCGCTCGTTGGCGCTGGTCCGCCCGGCGCGCACCAGCCGTTCGGCGGCCTCCTGCAAACGGTTCTGGATCTGCACCGCCCATCCGCGCAGTTCCACCCGGGTCGGACACCCGGCCAGGCACTGGCGCAACGGGTCGGTGAACGGGAGGAAGGTGGCGACCATGGCGCTGCCCCGGTAGCCGGTCATCCGGCAGTCGTCGCAACCCCTGGAGCGCCAGGCCGACTCGTCTTTCGGCTCCTGGTATCTGCAGTTCTCGCAGAGGGAACGGACCGGCACCTGGAACAGCAGGCCGCTGACCTCCGAAGCGACCTCGCCGCCGAAACGCGACAGGCGCCACAGGGCACCGAGGGGATCCGGAGCGGTCAGCCCAGACAGGGCCAGGTGCCCCTCGCGCACCGCCATCGCCAGTTGCCTGGCATCCTCGACCGAATCCAGGCTGCCCAGGACCAGGACGTCGGGATCCTGGGCCCGCATCGCGGCCACGACCCCGGTCTCGCCGCCCGAGGCAGGGCCCTGCAGGAACTGCATCCCCGGACAATTCTGCGCCCTGTCGTCCCAGACCAGCACGGCTTCAGCCCCGGTGTTCAGGCCGTGGGCGCAGGTCAGCAGGGTGGTGGAGCGCCCACTGGACGCCGGCCCCGCCACCACCAGCCAGCCTCGCCGCGAGTCCAGGCGGTCGCACAGGGCCTGCAACTCGTCGGCTGTCAGGTTGAGCGAATCGAGTTTGAGGGTGAGGCGATCCTGACAGCGCAGGCGGGCGACCAGGCGCTCTCCGTATCGGCTAGGGCAGGTCGAGACCTCCACGACGTACACGCGCCCCTCATGCCGGAGTATGATCGTGCCGGACTGGGGCCTGCGGGACACGGCCAGGTCCAGCCCCGCCATGATCTTGAACCGGGCCACCAGGGCGGGGTAGACGTGTTTCGGGGGAGCCATGATGTCGTGGAGCACGCCGTCGACCCGGTGCCGCACCCGTGCGCAGCGTTCCTCGGCCTCCAGGTGGAAGTGGCTGGCGCCGTCACGGACGGCCTGGGCCAGGATCAGGTTGGTCACCCGCACGATGGGCTGCTCGTCCACCAGGTCCTTGAGTCGGTCCAGTGAGACGGGCTCTTCCTCTTCGTCGCACTCCAGGGCGCCGAACTCGCCCGCCGAGATCTCCTTCACCTCATCGTAGGCCACCAGGCATGGCATCGAGTCTGCGAAGCCCTGGAAGCACTGGCCGGGCTCCGACCCGGGCTCTGACCATCCCGCGGGCAGGTGGACGGGCTGCACCACCGTGGTCAGCGGCCAGCCGTCCGCCACGATCTGGCTGCGGTCGACCACGGCGAAGGCGGTGTCGTTCGTGAGCAGTCGGTGTTCCAGGGCCAGGGCCAAGATGTCCCCCTCCAGGCGCTCCCGGTCCGAGGGGGCCAGCCGCAGGCGATCCTCCAGGGCCCGGATCCGGTCTCGAGCCCACAGGATGGCCAATGCCGGATTGTCCGTGGGAACGGGCTCGGTCGCGGCGACCCATGGGCCTCCGGTGCCGGGCAGTCGCCCCCTCACCTCGACTCCGCCAGACCCTCGCCTGGCGCCCAGGACGTGGACCGGACGCGCCTGGAACAGGTCGGGGAGGGGCCAGGGCACCAGGCTCTCCGGCACCAGGCCCAGCCCGCGGTCGACCACCTCCAGGTCCGTCACCCGGGGATGGCCGATCTCGCGCGCCAGCCTGCCCAGAGAGGCCTCCAGGGGTTCTCCGGGGGTCACCAGCTCGCAGGTGCCCCGGCCCAACCGGGCCAGTTCGCGCAGCAGCGAGTCGTTCACCGCCGTGTCGATGCCCAGCGTGAAGAGGCGGGCCTTGCTGGCGCTACCCTGCACCATCGCCAGCAGCGCCGACTCGTTGCCTACCTGGCCGTCCGTGATCACCAGGACGCACAGCAGTCGGCCCGGTTCGGCGTGCAGGTCCAGGACGCGGCGCAACGGCTCGGCCATCTGGGTGCCCCCGCGGCTGTCGATGGTGGCCAGCCAGGACCTGGCCTGGGGCAATCGGGCCAGCGGATGGAGTGGGATGGCCCGGTCTGGGGCATCGAAGGTCTCGACCACACTGTCGAAGGCCACCAGCGCGAAGCGGTCCTCACATTGCAGCGTGTCGAGGAAGCCCAGCACGGCCCGCCGAGCGCTTTCGATCTTGGCCCCCTCCATGCTTCCCGAACGATCCAGCAGGACCACGACGTCGCGGGGCGTCGCGGCCACCCCGCCGACGCCTAGGGCGGGCGGGTACACCGACAACAGGAAGTGGGTGAGACTGGTCAGGAGCGCCAGGTGCGCTTGTTGGGCCAGCACCTGGTAGGACAGCACGAAGTCCCGGTCCAGCACTTCGCGTTCCCTGGCCAGAGTCAGGGTGAGCCCGTCGCCCTCGGCCCGCATGGCCACCACGTGCTGGCTGCATGCCAGCGACAGGGGGAGCCGACCGCCGGTCTGCAGGTGGACGGCCAGGTGCAGGGTGGCCCCGGCGGACACGTCGGGATGCAGGCGGGGCGGGGTAATCCTGGAGGCGTCCGGCACCTGGTCGGTGTCCGGTTCGGTGCCCCAACCTTGGGATGCGCGCTCCACGGGAAGGCCCGGCACGTAGCGCGGGGCCACCACCAGGGGGAAGCGGAAGATGGTCTGGTCGTCCACGATGCCGAGACGCTCGACGTAGCCCAACTCGACGGTGAGGTCTTCGCCGGGTGGCAGGTTTCCGACCGAGACCGTGAAGACATTCTCTCGTTCCTGTTCCACCAGGGCCGCCCGGTGCCCGGAATGCACCCCCTCCGCGTAGGTCTGGCGGGCCCGGCCACGCTCGTGGATCTGCCCCTCCAGCACGCGCTCGCCGACCATGATCCGGAAGGCGTGGACCGACGCTGTCGAGGGCAGGGGGAAGATGTATCGGGCCTCGATGGGGTGGTCGTTGGCGTTGCCGAAGCGCTGTCTTACCTGGACCGAGGCCAGCGGCCCGCTCAGGTGGGCCTGCATCTCCAGGCTGCGCAGGGGGAAGCGGAGGAACGCGTCGCCAGGCAGCACGGGCAGGGGCCCGCCAGCCTCGATGGGGACCATCCGGGTCAGGATCTCGGCCCGCCCCTGTTGCTTGAGTTCCTCGACCGCAAGGTCGCAGTCCCCCGTCGTCATGGCGGACATCACCGCCTGCTCGGACAGGCCGATGGGGTCGATATCGAAGCCTGTGATCAGCCGGATGTCATCGATGGCTTGAAGGTTGCACGGGTCGGCCATCCCCAGATGCAGAGTGTTGGCGTCCAGCCCCAGCGGGACCAGTTTGTAGCGCATCGCCAGGTGCTCGGGAAGCGAGTGGGCCAGATCGCGAGGGATGCCCCAGCGGCCAGGCCGGGCGGGGATGGCTCCAGTGTCCACCAGGCCCCAGACTCCCGTCGGGTGTGGCGCTGTCGAGAACTCTTCCTCTGCCAGCAGTCGGACCTGGGGGGCGGCCTCGGCGTGGTGCATGGGAAGGCTCCTTCCTGGTTGCGATTTTGGCTCCGTAATGAAAGACTACAGTCTGACTGTCATGGTGTCAACAAGTTGGGTCGGGCCAGAATCCGCAGCATGGGTCGGCGGCGAAGGACCTGGGGCACCCGACGGGCGCTCCCGATGGTGTGATCGGGCCGGTGTGAGATGGAATCGCTGGCGGTGGGCCCCGCGGAGGGCCGCGAGGCTCGCAGTACCGGCGGTGAGGGCGTTTGGCGGCGAGGCTACGCCTGGCTCCAGCGGCCGGGGGGGCGCCAACTGAAGCACGGTCGGGCGCTTGAAGCAGGCCCATGGGAAGTCGATGCCGCCCTGCCCTCCAGGCCGCTCCGGGGTCAGGAATGCTTCCCTTGGGACGACCGACGAATCAGGTAGGCTGCCAGTCATCCCAGCCCGGGGGAACCTGAGACTCCCCACCCTGCGCTTCGGGGGAGGTGGACCAGGTTTCCGGACCCACCAACTCCCGCCGAAGGCCACCCGACCTTCGGCCGACGGCGCTCCAGGTGATCGGCGGGCCCTCCGTCAACGGTACCGGAGCAGGTCGGGCCGGGTCGCCACCCAGGCGCAGGTAGCCCAGGATCCGAACCCGTTCGGCGCGCTACGACGGCGCGGGTACGGGCCACACGCTTCCCGCAGTTCGGGCACAGCTCAGGGGCGGCCCTCCAGATCCGCAGGACCAGGCGCGCCCAGCGAGTTCGGCGGGTGCGCTCCGGGGAGGGCGATCCCTCCTCTACTGGCCCCCGGCGGTTCTCCAGGCGGCCCAGAGCGTTGGCCGGAACTCATCCGGACCCAAGGGAAGCCTCCAGGGAGTGAGCTCGTCGAGAAAGGCGGTTCCCAGATCGTGGAACACGGACGAGTCTGCCAGAAAGCAACACAACCTCGGGCCGCCGTGGAAGACCGTGCCGATGGGGACCCAGTCCTCGCCCTGCTTCTCATCGAGCAGTCGATAGAGCGTCATTGAAGTCCCTCCGCGCACGCGGGGGCGCTTCATCGCCTCGAGTTCTTTGTGGGGAGGTCGTCACCCCCCTCTTCTTAGGCGTCGTCGTATGGCCTCTCCAGAATCCGCCATCGGCCAGGGAACGCCGCCGCAGACCTGGACTCGTTTCGGCACCCTCGGTTCTCAGGCCAGGCGGCGGTTTCAGGATTCCTGGGCGGCTTGCCCATCCCGTCGACCTTGCGTTAGCATCCTCGGGTATGAGCGACCTCGTCTACACGCCAGGACCGACCCCCGACACAGTCCGCGACCCCGACGGCAGGGTGCTGAGGCCACCTGCTGATTGGGTCCTCGTGCCTCCCGGGGACGCGGCGCTCACCCGGCGCCTGAAGGCCTCGGGCGAGTTCTGGGCGGTGCAGGAGGCCAGGGGCAGGAAGGTCTTCTCCCGCGGGATCTGGGCGGACGCGGGCCGCGTCGAGCGCTTGCGGGAGGCCCTGGAGGCGGAGCGCGGCACGGCCACCTACGCGGTGAAGCGCCAGGCGGACGCCCGCCGGCGGGAGAAGGTGCAGGCGGAGTACGTGGAGGACTTCCACGCCGCGGTCCTGGCCTTCCTGGCCTTTCCCGAAGTCCACCGCGCCCGGGCCGAGCAACTCGCCAGGGCGATCACCCTCCACGCCACGCCCGTCGGCAGCGGGACGGTGGCCCGGACCCAGCGGATCCCGGTCGAGGAGCGGGCGGAGGCGGCGGTCATCGCCTGGATGCGCCACCAGACCACGGGCTACGACGACATGGTCATCCCCCGCGTGAAGGGCAAGCGCCGCGAGGTGCGTCGGATGCTGGCCCGGCGGTCCCAGTTGCTGCTGGAGCGCTACCGGCGGGGTGAGCAACCCCAGGCGGACTGCCCCCTCCGCGCCGCGCTGCAGGCCTCAAGCCAGCCGTAAGGCGCGGGGGCTTGGGGGATGAAGGCCGTCGTGCTTCTCAGGAACCTCCAACGCAACATGACGGACGCAGGGGCTGGTCGGGGCACCCGGATCAGTGGATGACGCCGAGGTGCTTCCGGGCGCGCAAATCGCAGGTGCTACGCGTGTCGCCGCATTCGGGAGGGACGCGCTCGCCGCAGAAGCGGTACATGCGATAGAGACTGAGGCGCTTCCGAACGCTCGTCCGGATCCGATCGAGAGTCCCGAGAAAGCCCTCGCGACTCTGGGCCTCGGCCACCTTCATCGTGGAGTCGAGGCGGCTGATCGTCCTGGGCTCGTGGGGCCCCAACCACTCGACACGCGGAATCCGGGTCTGGATCTCCTCCGGGGTGATGAGGACCACGGCGCCCCTCTCGTTCTTCCATTCAAGCTGGATTGCATCTCTGGTTCGGGTGACTCGGGGCGGTGGGGTCAGGGACCGGACCAGTTTCTCGGCGAGCTGCTCGAAGGGCAGGAGGGACCATCCGGGGTCGCGGTTCTCGGGGTCCGTCGAGCGCCGGGCTTCAGGGAGGAGCCGAATCCTGGCGCGGGGCGGGGGGCTCCTCGCGCAGCACCCCCGCAGCGGTCAGCTCCTCGGCCACCAGGTGCGCCACGCGACGATGACCGGCGGCCTTCAGGTGGATGTCGTCATCGAAGAGCGCCTCCCGCTCGATCGGGTCCAAGGCGGCCAACGGGGTGAAGACGTCCAGCACGACCAGGCCCTCCCGGTCGGCCACCCGGCGGGCAGCTTCCCGATACTTCCGGGTTGACACCCCGACGTGGGCGTCTCGGAAGGGCTCCAGAAGCAGGGCCAGCCGGAACCCGTGGCGGCGCCCCAGCTCAGCCATCGCGCGCAGGTTCGCCTCATATTCGGGCACGGAGACCCGCGGGGTCTTGAGGCTTCCCGGTTCCCGATCGGCTGCGGACGATTGCCGCCGCAGCGCGAGGGTGCGGATCAGGAGGTAGATCCTGCTGCGGTAGAGCAAGGTTCGCAGACGGTGAATCCGAGGGTCATCGGTCATGACCTGGGCATCCGGGGACGTGGCCTGGGCCGAATCGTGGTACCCGAAGGCGGCCACCACCAGGTCAGGGTGATATCCCAGGCCCAGATTGCGCAAGAGCAGAAGGCCCTGCCAGGAGGTGTAGCCCGAGATGGCGCCATTGATGCTCTCGACCATCTCGCCGGCTGGTCCGACGTAATCCAGGGCCGTCAGGAACTTGGGGTAGGTGCGCGGGCCGCCATAGCGATGAGGCTGGACGCTGATGGCCTGGGAGTCTCCCAGGAACAGGATCCGATAGCGTCCAGGAACCCTGGCCGAAGAATGATCCGTGTCGAAAATCCCCTCCAGACGCTGCACGGAAAGCTGGCTGGCCATGGGCATGGGGCGACCCGCCCAGAAGGTCACCGGGTCGGCCACGTAAGTCTCGAAGGGATTCTGGGCCGACCAGAGCTGCAAGCAGGCTTCCCAGGCGACGAAGAAGCCGAGCACCACGGCCAGCCTCCAGGATCGCGCCCGACAAGCAGACCAGTTGGCCACCCGCTCCCGGCGCTTCAAGCGCAGGCTTGCCAGAAGCGCACACAGCAGCAACACCAGCGCGCTGGCCAGAGCGAAGCCCACGCTGTCCGAGGAGGGGTCCGGTCGATTGCCCGTGACGTAGAGGTAGGGCAGGAGGGCGTGCAGGCCCTGGACCTGGAGGAACTCCTGAAGACTCTGATCCGCGAGCAGCAGCATGAAGGCTTCAGTCTTTCTCAGGCGCAAGGAGCGCTCCTGCCGTGCCGAAGCCTGCCGGTCCGGCCCCGAAGGAGAGCCCGAGCCGAAGGAATGGGGCCATCTCAGAGCAGATGGCACGGCCCTTCGTCAGCCTGGCAGGCAGGGCTCCGGACGGCTTGCTGGAACCCTCGTCGACCGTGATCCTTCCTGGTCTGCTCCTGCTGTGTGTCTTCCTCGTCTTCGCCGCCCTCATGATGACGCGGCGGATGCCTGCCCTGCTGGCCTTGCCATGCATGGCCGTGGCCATCGGCGCAATCGCCGGGCTCTTCTTCGATTGGAACGCGGTGCCGGCCGAGGCCGGTGCTCCGCGCTCGCTGGGTGAGTTCGTGTTCACCACCATCCTCACCGATGGGCCCGCCCGCCTGGCTGGCGCCATGATGTACGCGATCTTCGGCTCGATCCTCTCCCAGGTGGTGATCCGCACCGGGATCGCTCAGCGAATCATCGGAGTCGCCGCAGAGTATGCCGGCGATCGCAAGATCCTGCTGGCCTTCCTCATGACGGTGGTGGTGGCCGGGTGCTTCACCTCGGTGACCGGGCTGGGCGCGGTGATCATGCTGGGCTCGCTGGCCCTGCCGATCCTGGTGGGTGCCGGGCTTTCGGGAACCTTCGCCGCGGGCCTGATGCTGTTCGCCATCGCCCTGGGCGGGGTCTTCAATCCGGCAATCCTGGGATTCTACCAGGACACCCTGAAGCTGCCCCTGGAAGTGGTCAAGGACTACGTCGTGATGTATGGAGGTCTGCTGGCCCTGGCCACCCTGGCCTTCCTGGTCGTGGGCGGCTGGCGCGAGCGGCGGGCTTTCGCCTGGGCTGTTGCCCCCGAGGTGCCCTCCTCCCGGGTTCCCCTGGTGGCCCTACTCACCCCCATCCTGCCGATCATCCTCATCATGCTGGTCGACCTGCCGATCATCCCGGCCTTCCTGGTTGGAATGTTCTGGGGCGTCCTCTCGACCCAACCTCGCAAGGCCCTGGACCACCTGACCGCCGCCACCCTCGAAGGCCTGAAGGACGTCTCGCCGGTGATCGGGCTTTTCATGGGAATCGGAATGGCCTTGAACAGCATGATGGCCGAACCCACCAAGGCCGTGATCGCCCCCTTCCTGCAGGCCGTGATCCCCGACTCACCCCTGCCTTTCATCCTCTTCTTCACGGTCTTCGCGCCCCTGGCCCTGTACCGGGGACCTTTCAACTTCTACGGTCTGGGTGCCGGCGTCGCCGGTCTCATCCTGGGAACCGGCCTGCTGCCTCCGGTGGCCATCCTGGCGGCCTTCTTCGCCGTGGGCCAGATCCAGGGGGTCTGTGACCCGACCAACACCCACAACGTCTGGCTGGCCCAGTTCACCCGCACCAGCACCGAGAAGCTGTTGAAGGATACGATCCCCTACGTGTGGGCCTTCGTGTTCATGGCCCTGACCTGGGCGGTCCTCTTTGCAGGAGCCCTGAGATGAGTTCCACCATCCGGATCGGCATCGACGTGGGGGGGACCTTCACCCACGCCGTGGCCCTGGACAACGCCACGCTGGAGATCCTGGACCACGAGGTGACCCCGACCAGCCACGGGGCAGAGGAGGGGGTGGCCCGGGGCATCCTGGATGCCTTCGCAGCCCTGCAGGCCCGCCTGCCGCCAGACCACCGCCTGGTCTTCCTGGCCCACAGCACGACCCAGGCCACCAACGCGCTCCTGGAAGGCGACGTCGCCAAGGTGGGCATCCTGGGGCTGGGAAGCGGTCTGGAGGCCGTCAAGGCACGATCCGATATGGCTGTCGGAGACGTGGAGCTCTCGCCCGGGAAGATCCTCCACAGCCGACTGGAGTTCCTCAATCCCGGGTCGCCTGACTTCCAGCAGGACCTGGACCGAACCCTGAAGGCTTTCCTGGCCAGCGGAGAAGGCGCCGTGGTGGCCGCCGAGGGCTTCTCGGTGGATGATCCCTCCGGCGAGCTGAAGGTGATGGAGCGCTCGGCAGCCCTGAACCTTCCGGCCTGCGGCACCCACGAGGTCTCGGGGCTGTATGGACTGCGGGTGCGGACCCGCACCGCTGTGCTCAACGCCAGCATCCTGCCCAAGATGATCGGGACCGCCGAGATGACCTCCCAGGCCCTCCAGGCGCGCGCCGTGACGGCTCCCTTGATGGTCATGCGCAGCGATGGGGGCGTGATGAGCCTGGAAGAGGTGCGCCGGCGACCCGTGATGACCCTGTTGTCAGGCCCGGCCGCGGGAATCGCGGCGGCCTTGATGTTCCTGAAGGCCTCCGATGCCCTTTTCCTGGAAGTGGGAGGCACCAGCACCGACCTCTGCCTGGTCCGCGATGGCCGAGCCGCCGTCCGCTCGGCAACCATCGGCGGCCATCCCACCTACCTGCGCACACTGGATAGCCGGACCCTGGGAATCGCGGGGGGGTCCATGGTCTCCAGCGATGGGAGAGGCGCATTGGAGGTGGGGCCCCGCAGCGCTCATCTGGCCGGCTTTGCCTACTGCTCTTTCGCCCCCCCTGAGGCTCTGCAGGGCGAGCTGCGTGTCGTCGAGGTGAAACCCTTCGAAGGCGACCCACCCTACCTGGTCATCGAGAATGCGGCAGGGACGCGGACCGCCCCCACCGCCACCTGCGCGGCCAACCTGCTGGGGTACGTTCAACCAGGCGACTATTCGGCGGGAGACCTGCCGGGAATCCGCCGGGCCTTCGAGGCCCTGGCCCGCCACCTGGGGAGCGGCACCGCCGAAGAGGTGGCGCGCAGAGTCCTGGAACGAGCCGCCGACCGTATCATCCCGACGTGCCGGCAACTGCTCTCCGAGGCCCGCATGCAGGACCGGGCCGTGAAACTGCTGGGCGGGGGCGGAGGCGCCGGCGCCATCGTGCCGTTCCTGGCCGAGCGCATGGGGTTGCCCTTTGAACTGGCCCGCCGAGCCGAGGTCATTTCGGCCATCGGGGCCGCCCTGGCCATGGTGCGCGAGACCCTCGAGAAGAACCTCGTGAACCCGACCCGCGAGGACCTCTCCCGCCTGCGATCCGAAGCCGAAAAAGCCGTGGTCCGGATGGGCGCAGACCCGGCCAGCGTCGAGGTCACCGTCGAGGTGGACGCCCAGAAGAACCTGGTCCGGGCCACGGCCACCGGATCGGTGGAGTTCGTCGCCCGGGATGTCCTGGCCGCTGACGTGGGTGAGGATGAGCGGATCCGCACCCTGCGCGAGGCCTCTCCTCAGGACGACGAGCAGACCTGCCTGGGTCAGACCGGTTTCTACCACCTCTACCGCAGCCGACGCCAGGTGCGACGACTCTTCGGCCTGTTGCGCCAGACCCGGCAGACGCTGTGGGTGACCGACGGCCGCGGGAGCGTCCGCCTGCAGGTCCCCGGCGGAGTGCTCCATCAGGCCCGGGGCGGTGCCCTGATGGCGGACCTGGAGAAGGTCCTGCAGCAGCACACCTCCTACGGGGACGCCGGGGCACTGATCCCGGCCTTGCACGTCGTCGCAGGCCGGAAACTGACCGACCTGACCTCCCTGACCAGCACCGACCAGGTCCTGGCCCTGGCCCGGGAAGAGCTCGCCGAGGTGGCCCCGGAAGAGCCGGTCTTCATCCTGGTGCATCCCCAGGCCTGACTGGCCGGGCCCGAACGCCCGAGGGTCCACCCGCCAAGAAGGACGCGGCCGGCCGGAAAGCGGCCGAAAGTGCAGACTCCGCCCGACCGGGTGTGGTCGCGCGGAGCCTGCGAGCCGGCCGAAACGCGGCCTGCACCCCTCCAGCCTGGTGGTTCAGAACTTGAAGTTGAAGCAGGAGTGGACCTGCCAGCCCTCCCAGTTGAAGGGATGAGCGTTCCCCTGGGGCCCGTAGTTGAGGTTGAGGTTGGGGATCCCGGGGGTGGGGAACAGATTGCTGGAGATCCGGTCCTTGGTCTGGTAGTACTTGCCTTCCATGCCCCAGGTCAAGTTCTCCGCCAGGTCCCAGTCAAACCCCAGGTCGGGATAGCGCTGTTCCATGTTGAGGCTGTCGAACCGGGTCAGGCCGGTGGCCTCGGCGTAGGCGCTGAGATTGCCCAGGGGATCAAAATGGCCGTAGATGTCCACGGCCGTATACCCGCCGTGAATCCTGAAGGTCTCGGTCACATCGTACTCGACGGCCGCCCGCCAGCCGTCGACGAAGAGGTCGACGTTGTTCTGGCTCTCACCACGGGTGCCGCCGGGACCAGGGAGGAGGGCCTGCAGATTCGAGTTCCGGGTGAAGTGGGTGCTGCGAGCTCCGCCCGAGATCAAGATGCCCCGGTTGTTCTCTCCTTCCTCCAACAGGAACTTGTAGCCGGCCGCCAATCCCCAGTTGGTGACGTGCCCGCGCGGATTCTCCAAGGGCACGGCCAGGGCGTTCCCGCCAGCCGGCGCGTAGGTGGAAGCTGCGAAACCTCCGAAGACCGGGTCCATGAAGCCCGGAGAGAATCCCAGCACAGGGGTGTTCGGGGTGCCGGGGGCCAGTGAGTTGGCCGAATAGCGAACATCCTGCATGGACGTCTCGACCTGGTCAAGCAGGCCGTAGTTGGCGGTCACCCGACCCGTCGGGCCGAACTTCCAGGTCACCTCGCCCCGCCAGCCCTGCCGGTT
>Ga0334896_1001431_pt1 | contig 20497 bp, 15 predicted proteins | sample GraSluR3_MG_8_FD_207734 | JGI IMG/M metagenome (GOLD analysis project Ga0334896, IMG submission 207734) | Sludge microbial communities from methane-producing bioreactor in Wageningen University, Netherlands - Granular Sludge_27_06-R3 | ecosystem: Engineered > Bioreactor > Anaerobic >... | reverse complement strand
TTTCAAATAATGTAACAGTGTGTCCCTTTTCTGCTGCAGCCCCAGCTGCTAATATTCCTGCCGGTCCTCCACCTATTACTCCAACGTTAAAATTCATTAAATCCTCTCCTTAGATCTACTCTCTACTAGATAATAACATAAAGTATAAAATTTTTCTTATCATTTATGATATTATTTACTATGATATATTATTCTTCCCTTTATATATTACATGAGATTCTTGCATAATTACATTTTCGCTTGAAATAAACAAAAACACCTTAATAAGCATCTATGATGCCTAAATTTTGAAATGAAGTTTATGGGTCTCTACGGCATTTTAAGCTATCTGAGTAACGACTGACGACATCTTGTTTATGGCTAAGGTTCCAGCTACAAGTGCAATACAATTAAATAGACAATGCATGATCGCTTTCTTTATGCCTTTTGACCTGATTCCATCTACATTCAAATTTTCTTTAAGACGTGCATTCAACCTTTCTACAGATGTCCGCTTGTTGTAAAGGTTCTTCCAGGTTTTGGAGCTTCTAAGTGGATAACCATGAATTCTTGGATTCTTCCTGTAATTTAGCTTCAGTGTAAGTCCGTAGTTTGATGATGAGCACCAGTTGCTGCCAAATGGGCAATTGACATTTCCAGTCATGTGTGGACATCTAAACTTCATATAGCTTACATCTTTGCCCCAGTATTTTAGCTCATAACCTGCTGAGCATACTGGATGAAGTTTTTCATTAAGCCCCTCCGGAGGAGCTTTGCTGCCTCTGGGATTGTAGGCAATTATGGGTGTTGCATTGTATTCATCAACTATATCCCTGTAGAGATAATCATAGTCGTAGCCTGAATCCATTAGGTAGTGCGAAGGTTTTATCAAACCTTCATACGAGTCAAGGAAGTCCTTTATCATGGCAGAAGCAACAGATCCATCGTGAATACTTGCAGGAGTAACTTTTATCGATAAGGGCAGTTCGCTCTTAGCATCACAGAGTATATGGAGCTTCCAACCAAACCATCTTATGTTGTTACCATGGGTATCTCTTTTCATTCCCCAGTTAGGATGATTGCCATCATCAACAATGTCTTTCCTGGGTTTTGATGCTTCGTAGGAACTTAGCTTGGTGGAGTCAATGGCAACTTCAGCCCCATCAATTATTCCAGACTTTAAGGCAGAGATGACCAAGTTTTGAAACAGCCCCATCAGAGCAGGCTCTTTGGATAGTGCATCCTGAAACCTACTAAATACAGATTCTGAAGGAGTTTTGTCCATTATGCCAAATCCACAAGCATACCTGAAAGCTGGGTCGCTCTCAAGTCTTCTTACAAGGCTTGATATCTTTGGAATCTGTTCCACCTCTTTAGCTAAGAGAGCATAGAGAAGCCTTTCTTTGGGGTAGCCCTTTGGTCCTCTGGTTCCGGGTGTTTTTTCCATAGCAGTAGCTACTGGTGACACATCGATTTCATCAAGAATCATCATAAGTCTTGTTTTTGGACTGATTTCCATTAAATCATCATAGGAAAAAAAGCAATCTTGTCGTATAATCATATTAGGGTTTCCTCCTTAATGTGAACATATAGTGATTAGGCTTACTATATATATTCGACATTTTGGGGTGAAATCCTTTTTGCTGGCCAAAAAAAGTTAGTTATTTCAACAGTTTTAAATTATGCAATTTACTCAATTTATATTATGTGCATCAAAATTGAAAATTTATAAAAATCGAAGCTTTGTTATAGGCTTCTTTTTTATTGTCTCTTAAAATGTGTAAATATGGGCTCTTCAAAAAAACATAAATTCTCTGCGAAGTAAATGGCTATTTTGCGTAAAACAGAAAAACGTAATCGCTAAATCAACAGTATTTAAGCAGGTCCCGATTATTGGAATATATAAGATTTTCCAATATATGGTTGACCCTGAACATTATTTGGGTAGAGTTATATAAAGATGCAGGGTATCCACATGTGAAGGGGTGAAAAGATGATTAGGATGGCAATATGTGATGACGAGAAGGATATTTGTTCATTTTTGGAGGAAGCCTCTGAAAAATACCTTGAGGCTAGAAGAATGGATTACAGTATAGATGTCTTCTATTCAGCAGACGCCCTGAGGAACCACCTTAAAAAGGGCAATGAATACGAAATGATATTTCTTGATATTGAAATGGATGGACTCAGTGGAGTTCAGCTTGGTGAAATCCTAAGAAATGACATAAGGGATGATGCTGCAAAAATAATATATGTTTCCTGGCAGGAATCCTATGCATTGGAGCTTTTTAAGATCAGACCCCTGGATTTTTTAATCAAGCCCTTGACAATGGAAAGGGTTGAGGCAGTCCTTGAGCTTGCACTAAGGCTATTGAACCAGGAGAATGACTATTTTGTCTATCAGCAGGGAAGTGTACAGGGACGGATAAAGATTTCAGAGATTGTTTATTTCTCAAGTACACTGAGAAAGATAGCCATGCGGACAGTTGATGAAGAGATTGTTTTTGCAGGGAAGCTGGATGATCTTGTGAAAAGCCTAGACGAGGAATTGTTCTGGAGAATCCACAAATCCTTTATCATCAACCAGATGAATGTGAAGAGATTTGAGTACAATAATGTGAAAATGATTGATGGAAGTACCTTGCCCATCAGTCAAAGCTATCGGGTGGATATTAGAAACAAACAGAAGAAAATGCTCAAATAGGAGAATCATATGAATAATAATTATGAAGTTATTGCAGCCATCAGCGGGATACTGGGCACCTACGCAAGATACAATTTCATGCAGACCTTTAGGGAAGGGAGGGGAAATAAGCCCAGGCTGGAGTTGGCAGTTATGGGTTTATTCTACCTGGTATCCCAGGGAACGTATTTTTATTTTGATATTCCCATAGTCAATCTGCTTGTCCAGATATTTTTTCTGGTACTAATCGGCCATGTAATGGAGCTTGGATTTAAAAAGACCCTGCTTGCTGCATCGGTTGTGATCCTTATTGTTGTTGCAGTTGAGAGCGCAGTGGTATTTATGACAGGATACATAAGCGGGTCCCTTACCATAAGGGCAGGTTATCAGTCCATATTTGGAATAGTTACAGTCCATCTGACTACACTGCTGGTAAGCTTCATATTCAAGAATTTTAGTAATGTTCGTAGAAACATTGACATACCATTTAACTATTGGATGGCAGGATTTGTGTTTCCCATATCATCCTTGACCCTTCTGATTGTAATATTCAGCTTCAGTGGTGACAGCTCTGCAATGGTTGTTGTGAGCACAATAATGGTAATCATTATGAACATCATTGTCTTCTACATGTATGACAGGCTGATGTGGCAGTACAACAGGAAGCTTGAGGAAACCATCATAGAGAATATGAATATAAGATACAAGAAGCAGCTTGAAATGATGAGGACTAGCCTACACAGTTCAAGCTCCCTTAGACATGACTTAAGGAGGCATCTCTCCACAATGGAAGTACTCCTTAGGGAAGGGAATATGGTAGATCTTAAGGAATACATGGATCAAATCAAAGGGAAAATGGATGATGAGAGGATGGTTTCAAAGACCGGAAACCTTGTAATAGATAGCATAATCAATTATGAGGTCTATACCTCTGAAGCAGGAGAAGATAGAATTCAGATTAGGAGCCGGGGGATTCCCAAAAGTCTTGGCATCCAGGATCAGGATCTTACTGTAATTATTGGAAACCTTGTGTCCAATGCACTGAATGCAGCCACACAGGTGCAGGACGGAAAGGTTTATGTCCAGATTAGATTTGATAAAGGGGTTTTTTATGTTGGCATTGAAAATGATTATAATGGATACTTGAAGCATAGGAATGGGAAGCTGGTGACCACCCATAAGGACGAGAATTTCCATGGTTACGGCTTGGAGAATATCAGAAGGGTATTGGAAAAATATAGTGGGGATTTTTTTATGGAACACAGTGAAAGTAGGTTCAGGACAGAGGTAGTTATTTACGAGAGTTCGGATATGAGTAAAGGCTAACACAATACTATTTCGTAGATATAGGGGATAGGAACTTTTTATGCAGTAACAAGCTATTCAACGAGAAAATAACTATTAAAAATCTCAAAAATGTTGCCAAAAGGTTCACCAACGGGTAATTGTCAATTGACACATTATAAGGTAAATACCGGTGTAAGATGCATCTATTGTGGATATCAAGAAGTGAATTTCTCATTTGATAAAGTCAAATCCACTTGCAATGAAGTGGGCGGAGGTGTACATTGGGTAATTCCAAATAAAACCCATGCGGATGGAATTGATGTACATGATACCATTATAGAGCTGTCCGGTTAAGTGGTACAGTACTGCGTTAAGGTGGATTTAAACTACCGAGAAGGTGGGTCTGTTTTGCCGTGATGATGGGACTATTGAACCGAAATATTCAGTCGTATAAACGATGATATACTTACAAATATGCGACCAGGTTTTTGCTTTAGGTGAAAGTGCGAAGTTTGGTAATTAACAACAAGTGATTGGTACAGTCTAAGGGGTGTTTAGAGATAAATGAAAAAACATGTAAAATATATATTTGTAGCAGCAGTCATCGTCTTAACAATGTTATGGATTATAGAATTTAGATACGGACAAACCTATTATGACTTTCCTTTGACAAGGACTTCAGTTGAAAATACATTAAAGGAAGCCAGTTTAGATTGGGAAATTATAAAAGAGGATTCGCTAGATGTAGGTAATAGCTTTTTTACACTATCAAATTCTGAATATCCTCAAAAGATAGACATTGCCAGTATGAGTAAGGATGATATGCTGAGTTTTGCAATTATGCCAAGAGATTCAATTTCCCATGAGTATATTATTTTTGATGATGTCACACGAAAGCAGCTACTGCATTTAACGTGTGAACTGACTGGTATTGGAGAGAATGGGTCTATCTATAGTAAATTTAGCAAGTATATTGAGGATAGAGATAGCAGAAAATATGGTCCAGCAACATGGTATTACAAAAGCAAGGATGAAATTTTAGAAATAAGCATGATTCAATCATCTGCCCATCCAAACAAGTATCAGATATCATCCATACAGGTTAAGAATATTGCATTCTTTGAAGAAGGCAGAAAAATATTTGCTAATTACACTACCCAAAGCTTGAAAAAACAAGGCGTACCAGTCTATACATATATTCCTCTTGATGATATTGAAAGCTACATCTCAAAAGATAAAGAATCCATATCCCGAATAGTAATTGTTGGCAGATTATCAAACATTAAAAAACCAGGAGCGGGAGAATTAGAAGCATTTAATTTCAATGACCCTGATTATGAGATTTATCCGGACGAGTATAGATTTGCTCAAATAAGTGACGACTCAGGTACTATAAAAGTTATTATTCCAGCGTATATTGTCGATTTATCTCTTCGGGCAGATAAAAAAAGAGAATGGCATATAAACTATCACCCTTCTAGTGATATATACGTTGTAGATTATGGGATATAGACATTTAGTCCCTGTTGGGTAGTACAAAATAGTTTGTGTTTTATCCTCTGAATTGGGATTGTGGGGGAACCAACCCTTTTTAACCTGTCCCTCCTTTTAAAAAACCCATGTATACTTCACTGGGAGGAAAAACCCGATGACTCCAAAAGAAATAAGTCCAAGGATCAAACCATCAAAATTCATAATAGAACTATCCTCCTAAACAATATGATATTGGCAAAAGGGCAGCCTAGCTGCCCTTTTGCAGTTTGGTCATGCTTTACCTAAGATCGAATCTATCTGCATTCATAACCTTGTTCCAAGCCGCAACAAAATCCTTGGCAAATTTTTCTTTTGCATCGTCGCTTCCATAAACCTCGGAGATAGCCCTAAGCTGGGAATTGGAACCAAAGATGAGATCTATCCTTGTTCCTGTCCACTTTAACTCACCTGATGCCCTGTCGTGTCCTTCAAATACATCCTTGTCATCCTCAGTTGGCTTCCACACAGTCTCCATATCCAATAGATTGATAAAGAAATCATTTGTCAAGGTTTCTGGTCTTTTAGTGAAAACACCATGCTGTGAATTTTCATAGTTGGCATTAAGGACTCTCATGCCTCCAACGAGAACAGTCATCTCAGGTGCAGTCAAGGTAAGAAGTTGAGCTCTGTCAACAAGAAGCTCCTCGGCACTCACTGAGAATTTGTTTTTCTGGTAATTTCTAAACCCATCTGCCTTAGGCTCGAGCACAGAGAAGGAATCTATATCTGTCTGCTCCTCAGTTGCATCCATTCTCCCTGGGAAGAATGGCACCTCAAGCTCCATACCAGCATTCCTGGCTGCCTGTTCAATACCCGCACATCCTCCCAGGACTATAAGGTCAGCCAGGGAAATTTTTTTGTTTCCAGTCTGAGATTCGTTAAACTCCCTTTGGATATCTTCAAGCTTAGGGAGAATGCCACTTAGCAGAACAGGTTGGTTTACCTCCCAGTTCCTTTGAGGTTCAAGCCTGATTCTTGCTCCGTTTGCACCACCACGCTTATCGGAGCCTCTAAAGGTGGATGCTGAAGCCCATGCAGTTGACACAAGCTGAGAAACGGACAATCCAGTAGCTAATATTTTTTCTTTAAGTGCTTTTACATCCTCTTTATCCACTAGCTCATGATCAACCTCAGGGATCGGATCCTGCCATAGCAGATCCTCATCAGGCACCTCAGGTCCAAGAAACCTTGACTTAGGTCCCATGTCACGATGGGTCAGCTTAAACCAAGCTCTTGCAAATGCTTCCTGAAACTCTGCCGGGTTATCCCTGTATCTCAACGCAATCGGTTTATAGATCGGATCCATCCTCAGGGAAAGATCTGCTGTAGTCATCATAGGTGCATGTGTCTTTGTAGGATCGTGAGCATCCTCAACAGTTTTGGCCGCTTCAGGATCAGTTGGTATCCATTGGTGGGCACCTGCAGGACTTTTAACAAGATCCCAGTCATACTTGAACAGGGTTTCAAGATAACCCATATCCCATTTGGTTGGATGAGGCTTCCATGCTCCCTCTATTCCACTTCCAATGGTGTCTCCGCCCTTGCCGCTCCCGTAGGTACTCTTCCAGCCAAGGCCCATTTCCTCGATGGGTGCAGCCTCAGGCTCTCTTCCCACATGTGTTGCAGGACCTGCTCCATGGCACTTGCCGAAGGTATGACCACCGGCTATAAGGGCGACAGTCTCTTCGTCATTCATGGCCATTCTTGCGAAGGTCTCCCTGACGTCCTTCCCGGACTTAAGAGCACTTGGTTCTCCGTTTGGTCCCTCAGGATTAACATAGATAAGACCCATCTGAACAGCTGCAAGTGGATTCTCAAGATCCCTTTCACCGGAATATCGCTTATCACCAAGCCACTCGGTCTCAGAACCCCAATATACGTCCTCCTGAGGCTCCCACACCTCCTCACGACCGCCAGCAAAACCAAAGGTCTCTAACCCCATGGACTCAAAAGCGCAGTTTCCTGCAAGTATCATAAGGTCAGCCCAGGAAATGCTCTTGCCATATTTCTTCTTTATAGGCCACAATAACCGTCTTGCCTTATCCAGGTTCACATTGTCTGGCCAGCTGTTGAGCGGTGCAAATCTTTGTGTTCCATCTGAAGATCCGCCACGACCGTCCCCCATTCTGTATGTACCTGCACTGTGCCATGCCATACGAATAAACAAAGGTCCGTAGTGACCGTAGTCTGCAGGCCACCAATCCTTGGAATCGGTCATAAGCTTGTAGAGGTCTTCCTTCACTGCCCCAAGATCAAGCTTTTTAAATTCCTCTGCATAATTAAAGTCAGTGTCCATAGGAGTACTTAGGTTTGAGTTCTGATGAAGCATTTTCAGATTTAGTTGATTAGGCCACCAATCCTTGTTGCTGGTACCACCACCTGAGATGCTTCTATTGGTATGACCGGTTACGGGACATTTCATTTCTTCCATAAAGCTCCCCTCCTTTAATGATCTACTAATACCTTCGGCGTACATTAAACAAACTAGAGTACAACCTACAATCAAGTATATTCTTCTAAAATCGGCTTATTTGTAGGATAATTCAAATAATGTAATCGTTACAAATAATATATCACACTTACTGCTTTGCTTCAATGCAGTATTGATACCCAAAATATTAAATTTTGCAATAGGGGATGCGGATAAAATTTGGACAAATGTTCAGTAGGGTATCCATATCCTCCAGAGAAGGAATAAACAGAGCCATATAGCTGTACATAAAATATGATAAGCGTATTTCCGATGTTATAACTGTGCCTTTTGCAATATTTAAAACTAGAATAAATCATGAAAAAAATTATCTAAAAGTTCAAAATAAATAGTTAATTTTAATTGACTAAAGTTATTGGACAGAAGTATAATTAAGTAAGTGATTAAATGATGAAACCAAGTTCATATTATGAACAAAAAGGAGGATGCCTATGATAAAGCCTAAGAGACTTGAAAAGGGAGACACTATAGGAGTTATCTCACCAGCAAGTCCGTCTGAAAAGAAAAGTGACATACTGAGAGGAACCGAGTATCTTGAGAGTTTGGGATATAAAGTTGTAGTTGGAAAAAATGTTAACAAAACCAAGGGATTTGTAGCTGCATCTGAGGAGGAGAGAGCTGCCGATTTCAATGAGATGTTTAGAAGGGATGATATTGATGCAGTGTTTGTTACCCAAGGGGGTTATGGATCCGCACAAATAATACATCTTATTGATTTTGAGGCAGTACGGAAGAACCCAAAGATTCTCACCGGGTTCAGCGATATAACTTCACTGCATCTTGCCATACATAAGAAAACGGGAGTAATTACCTTTCATGGTCCTGGTATGAGCAGATTTAACCCCAAGGAGCTTACAGATTACACAAAGGAGCATTTTTTCAAGGCGCTGTCATCAGCTGATCCGGTTGGGGAGATAAGATTAGCGGACAACAAGGCCTGGCTTCACAGTATTGGCCCTGGAACGGCAGAAGGTGACCTGATCGGAGGGAACCTGACCCTTGTGTGTGCAAGTTTGGGTACACCTTATGAAATTGACACCAAGGACCGAATCCTATTAATCGAGGATGTTGAAACAGAACCTTGGATATTCGACCACAATCTTTCCCACCTTAGAAATGCGGGAAAGTTGAAGGACGTTAAAGGTATTGTTGTTGGAGACAGTGAAAGCTGTGTTCCCTTCAAGCACAATCCAGGATTTTTCAGCGACACCAGCTTGGAGGATGTACTGGAGTACTACCTAAAGCCTTTGGGAATACCTGTTTTGTACGGTCTCCCCTTGGGACATACAAAGGATTTGGCAACTCTGCCAATGGGGGTGAGAGTGAGACTGGATGCTGACAACAAGACATTTACTGTTTTGGAAAGTGGAGTGTTGTAGGGGATTGAAACAATAAGACAGGAGGAATAATAATGAAAAATCGTTTTAGAAGGATAACAATTTTTACTTTGATTCTTATCTTGGTTACAGTTCAGATAGGTTGTGGTGGAGGTCAGGCTCCGGGAGAGGAATTAAGCTCATTTACTGTGGGGTCCAGCGCTTCCTTTGACACAATGAATCCCTTATCATCATACATGCAGGTAACCTATGAGTTCTTTATGCTGATTTATGACCCACTGATCAAGTATGATGAAAACTATGATCCAGTTCCAGGACTTGCTAAGGAATGGGACATTAGCGATGATGAGCTCACATGGACATTTAAACTCCAAGAGGGAGTTAAGTGGCACGATGGGGAACCATTTACATCTGAGGATGTCAAATACACCTATGAGCTGATGATGGATACAGGCCTGGGATATATGTACAGTTCATATCTCACTGGAATTACTGATATTCAATGTCCGGATGATAATACTGTTGTTATGACAACAGACTTCCCTAAGGCCAACATGCTTATGAATTCAACTCCGATTCTTCCAAAGCACATTATAAGTGAGATACCGGAAGATGAGCTGGAGATTTGGGCCAATGAGAATCCAGTTGGAACAGGGGCATACAAGTACGACTCAAAGGGCGACAACTTTGTTAAGGTAGTTGTAAACGAGGATTACTTCGGATCCATACCAGAGGTGGATGAGTACATCTTTGTAAGCTATGACAATATCGACTCAATGGCTCAGGCACTTATGCTTGGTGAGATAGACGGAGCCAATAATCTCAATACCGCACAATACCAACAGCTTATGGATGATGAAAATGTATCGGTTATATCTGGAGAGGAAAAGGGTTTTATGCAGGTTGGGGTAAACTGCTGGATGGATGATGAAAGTGGTGGAAATCCCCTTCTGTTGGATAAGAATATCCGTCAGGCCATTGAACTGGCAATCGACAAGCAAAGGATTGTTGATATGTCCTATAACGGTCATGGAACAGTAGGAACCACATTGATAAATCCGGGGGATTATTTCCACTATGAGCCTACAGCTGAGGAGCTGAGAAGCTACGATGTTGAAAAGGCCAAGTCTTTGCTGGATTCAGCTGGATATATGGATTCGAACGGTGATGGAGTAAGGGAATCAACAGATGGCACTCCATTGGAATTTGAGTTGATCACTATTGCAGATAATCTTGAAGAGGTGAAGAGTGGTCAAATGATTGTTTCTGACCTTGCTGCAGTTGGCATCAAGATAAACAGTGTTACCATGGATAGTGGAGCTCTGTATGACAGAATAATTGGAGGAACCTATGACCTGTTTATCTGGGGCTGGGGATCCGATGTAGACCCAACTGTTATAACTGGGGTACTGACAACGGACCAAATTGGGGGAAATAATGAGCCATTCTTCTCCAATGCAAGATATGACGAACTGTACCTTCTTCAACAGCAGGAAATGGACGAGGAAGCAAGACGTGAGATGGTATGGGAAATGCAACAGATTGTATACGAAGAGGCTCCATATATAGTAATAATCTACGCAAACAACATCCAGGCAATAAGGTCTGATAGATGGACAGGCTTTAAGCAGATTCCTGAAACAGGTACCTATTTCTTCAATCTGACAGACTACAACTATCGGAACATAAGACCAGTCGAATAAAGGATGATTTTGATATGACCAGAAAGATAATTGTCAGAAAGTTGTTTTATGCATTGTTGACCATTCTTGTGGTGCTTGTTTTCAACTATATCCTCTTTAGAGTGCTCCCAGGGAATCCTTTGAACATGATGATGAGAAACCCAAGGGCAACCCCTGAAACCATAGCGGCGGTCAAGGAATTTTATGGCCTTGACCAGCCGTGGTATATTCAATTCTTCACCTATTTTAAGCACTTGCTGACAGGGGATCTGGGGGTATCTTTTGTCTATAAGGCACCGGTGGCAGATGTTTTGGCTCAAAAGATACTTCCCACTGTTCTTATGGTGGGATTGGCAGAGATAGTTGCTATAGTTGTTGGTATCTTCCTGGGGATACTTGCTGCATGGAAAAGAGGTACAAAGCTTGATGTTGCAACATTGAGCTTTTCCCTTGTAACTTATTCGGTTCCGACATTTTGGCTTGGGATGATACTTGTTGTGATATTCTGCGTGCAGTTGAGGATTTTTCCTACAAGTGGCATGTTCACTCCTGGAAAAAGCTTCCCAACCACCTTTGCCATGCTGCAGGACCTTTTTATGCATCTTGCCCTTCCTGTTCTGACCATGAGCTTGGTTCTCATTGGTGAGTATGCATTGACCATGCGAAACACTCTTATGGATGTGCTCAGTGAAGACTACATTACAACAGCAAGGGCAAAGGGTTTCAGGGAAAGGTATATTCTTAAGAAGCATGCATTGCCAAATGCAATGCTTCCAATGATTACAATAATAGCGATAAATGTCGGGTTCGTTGTTGCCGGGGCCATTCAGGTTGAGACCATATTCTCTTGGCCTGGACTTGGACGGTTGATGTATGAGGCTTTGAGGGCCAGGGACTATCCTTTGCTCCAGGGTGTATTTTTGTTAGTGACAGTATCAGTTGTTCTTGCAAATGTATTGGCGGATATAACGTACTCCTACATCGACCCCAGAGTCAAGAATTGACGGAGGTTGTTCTATGAAATGGAAAATGAGACTAAAAAAATTGAAAGAATTTAGTAGGGCGGTTGCAAGGAACAAAATGGCTCTGACAGGTTCTGTAATATTAGGTGTATTTATTCTGGTAGCCATATTTGGACCAATCCTGGTCCCCTTTTCAACAATGGAGTTTGGATCGGTGGAGGATATGCTTCAGCCCCCATCATCCAAGTTTCTCTTGGGGACTGATGACATGGGAAGGGATGTCCTGGCCAACCTTATCCATGGTGCAAGGGTGTCTCTTCTGATTGGAGCTGTAGCCACTATGATTTCAATGGTTATAGGCACATTAATCGGCATACTGGCGGGATACTTTGGAAAGCGTGTAGATAATCTGCTTATGCGCTTTACTGACTTCTTCCTGGTTATACCATGGCTTCCACTGATGATGGTGCTTGCAGCCATTCTTGGAACCAGTCTTTGGAATATAATATTTGTAATCGGAATCACGGGATGGGCTGGTACGGCAAGGGTAGTAAGAGCTCAAACCCTATCAGTTAAGGAGAGGCAGTTTGTTGAACGTACGGTATCCATTGGTGCAGGAAATCTACATATAATGCTTAGACATATTCTCCCCAATGTATTTCCATTGGTATTTGCCAATACGGTTCTGGTAGCTGCAGTTGCCATAGTTTCTGAGACTACCCTGAGCTTTCTTGGGTTGGGAGACCCAACAATGGCCAGCTGGGGCATGATGCTTCACTATGCCTTTGAAGGTGGTGCCACCGCAGCGGGAGCCTACTGGTACTATCTGCCACCGGGAATATGCGTGGTACTTGTGGTATTGTCCTTTACGCTTTTAGGGTATGCCTTTGATGAGATTCTGAATCCAAAACTGAGAGGGAGGTAGACGATGACATTACTGGAAGTCAATAATCTAAAAACATATTTTGAAACCTCCCAGGGTCTATACAAGGCTGTAGATGGAACCACATTTGATCTTGATTATGGAGAGGCTCTGGGCTTGGTTGGAGAATCCGGATGTGGAAAGACAACCTGTGCCCTTTCCATAACAAGGCTTTTACCCAAGGAGGGGAAGATACACGGAGGGGAGATATTCCTTGAGGGAACTAATCTTGTTAAGCTTGGTGACGATGAGATTAGAGCCAGAAGATGGAAGGACGTTTCCATAATATTTCAGGGTGCGATGAATGCACTGAACCCTGTTATGAAGATAGGAGACCAGATTGCAGAGGCTGTGGTGCTCCATGAGAAGGTATCCAAGAGATCGGGCATCAAAAGGGCAGAGGAATTGTTTGAGCTTGTGGAGATGCCGAAGAAAAGGATAAACAACTATCCGCATGAGTTCAGTGGAGGGATGAAACAAAGGGCAATGATAGCTATGGCACTTGCATGCAATCCCAAAATAGTAATAGGGGACGAGCCCACTACAGCTCTTGATGTAATGGTACAGGCCCAAATCCTCAATCTTCTTGAGAAGCTTCGAAGGGAACTTAGGATGGGACTTATTCTAATAACACATGATCTTTCAATACTGGCTGAGACCTGTGATAAGATTGCTGTAATGTATGCCGGCAAGATAGTTGAGATTGGAACCATAGAGGATATATTTGAAAGAACGGCACATCCTTATACTGAAAGACTTATCTCCTGCTTTCCAAATGTTGGAAAGGAAAAGATCATTCCTCCGGGAATTGATGGAGTTCCCCCTAATCTGTTGGAGCCAATTAAAGGTTGCAGCTTCTATCCAAGATGCCACAAAGCACTTCCCATTTGTTCCCATGTAGAACCGGAAAGCAGAAATTTGGGAGGGAAGCACTTTGCGTCATGTCATCTAAGTGGGGAGGTAAGCCATGAGCAATAACCATGTTGTTGATATAGAAAATATTAAGGTTCATTTTGATATTAAAAGAAGTCTTGCACAGGATATAATAAGCAAGAAAAAAATCATCCTAAAGGCAGTTGATGGGATTTCTTTTAGCATTGCCAAAGGGGAGATCCTTTCACTGGTTGGAGAAAGCGGTAGTGGAAAGACGACAACCGGTAAGGCAATTTTACAGCTTGCACCACTCACAGAAGGCAGTGTAAATTTTCTTGGTGAAGAGGTACGGGGGAATGACAAGGTATATATGAAGGAATTCAGGCAGAACGCCCAGATGATATTTCAGGATCCGTATCAGTCAGTTAATCCAAGAAATATTGTAATGGACATAGTTGCGGAGCCTCTTGATGTGCATGGCCTTGTCAAGACAGAGGCCGAGAGGGAGGAGAGGGTAAGGCATGCTTTGGAGCAGGCAGGGATGAATCCCGCTGAGGATTATCTATACAGATATCCCCACGAGCTTTCCGGAGGTCAGAGGCAAAGGGTTGTGCTTGCAAGCTCCATGATTCTTGAACCAAAGTTTGTTGTAGCTGATGAGCCGGTATCAATGCTGGATGCATCCATTAGGACGGGAATACTTAAGCTTCTTCTCGAGCTGAGAGAAAAAAAAGCGCTATCATACCTTTTCATAACCCACGACCTTTCCTTGGCATGGCTTATTTCTGATAGAATAGCAATAATGTATCTTGGTAAAATCATGGAAATTGGAAAGCCTGATTTAATAATACACAAAGGGATTCATCCCTACACACGGGCCTTAACTGCAATTATGCCCAAACCAGGAATAGGGAGAAAAGAGGGAAGGAGGATACTTCCTGGAGAGACTCCAAGTCCGATTGAGGAGATTAATGGATGCAAATTCTGCACCAGATGCCCTATAGCCAAGGATATCTGCAAAGAGATTGAGCCATTGATGGAGGAGCTTGAAAGTGGACACTTTGTTGCATGTCATTTTGCCAAGGAGATATAGATAATGGGAAATACATTAAAGAACACTGATATGGAACAAGAACTGAACCCTGGTCATGATGTAGCGGAGCTTGCAGCTACCCTTGTCAGGATACCAAGCTGCTCAGAAACATTCAGTAGGGAAAATGCAATGGCTATGCATATCCATTCCATCTTTCAGGCTGAGGGTATAAGCTCTGAGCTTATTGAGGTAGAGGAAAATCATTTCAATGTAACTGCAACAATAAAAGGGACAGGAGAGGGCAAGTCTCTTATGCTATGCGGACACCTTGACACAGTTCCCGCATATGATATGGAAGATCACCTCTCAGGTTCCATAATAGATGGAAGATTATACGGTAGGGGATCCTGTGACATGAAAGGAGCCTTAGCCGCCATGATTTATGCAATTATTGATATAAAAAGATCAGGGGTCCAACTGAAGGGTGACCTTGTCTTCGCAGGTGTGATAGAAGAAGAGATAGGCGGTAAAGGAATTGGGCATATAGCCAAGCATGGACCTTTTGTTGATGGGGCTGTCATTGGAGAACCTACTGATATGAGGGTTGCCTTGGGGCATAAGGGATTAGAGTGGATCAAGATTGATGTTAAAGGGAAAAAAGTTCATGGTGGGAAAATGGACAAGGGAGTGAATGCCATAGTAATGGCAGGAATTTTAGTTGAAAAAATTCACAGGGAATACACACAGGTACTTAGAGGTAGAAGTCATCCGATACTAGGAAGTCCAACCATCAATATTGGAAGGATTTTTGGTGGTGACCAGCCAAGCACCGTGCCTGGAACCTGTACAATTGAGATTGATAGAAGGTGGATTCCTGAGGAAACTCTGGACCAGGTATATCAAGAGCTCGAAAGCTTAATTGATAACATTAGATCCGAGGAACCACGGTTTTCAGCTACGGTAAGAAGCTACAAAGAACCAAATGAAATACCACCCCACAGGCCATTTTGCACAGAAGCAACGGATCCATTGGCTAGTAAAGCCATGAAGGTTCTTGGAAGATTGGGAATCGTTGAAATCAAGCCCACTGATTTCCCGGCATGGTCTGATGCTGGTGTACTTGCTGATCTTACAGAAGCTAGATGTATAATCGTAGGGCCAGGGGACTTGGAGCTTGCTCACACAGCAGAAGAGAGCATTGCTGTTGAGGATCTGGAAGTAGCAAGATGTTTTTACAGGGAGCTGGCTGTGGATTACTGTGGATTGGAGGAGTAGATGCTTATGAGTAAAGATTTTCTTGATTCTTATATAGAGTCCTCAAAAGATGAAATGATGGGGCACATCCTAAAAATTGTTTCCATTCCTAGCTTTACAGGTAATATCGTGGAGAACAAGAAATGCCTTCAATATGTTCTTGACCTTGCTGAAAAGTTTGGATTCAAGACAATGACTACATCTGACATGTCTGTAGGCATAGTCGAAATGGGAGAAGGGCAAGAGTGCTTGGGCATACTGGTCCATGTGGATATTGTAGGTATAGGCGATCCTGAAAAGTGGACAAATGGTCCATTTGAAGGGGTCTGCAGGGATGGTTTCATCTGGGGAAGAGGTACATCTGATGATAAGGGTGCTGTTATTATGAGCCTTTATGCCATGAAGGCAGTATTGGACTCAGGGGTTAAGTTTAACAGGAAGGTCTGGCTCATCATAGGCACAAGTGAGGAAGGTGAATGGACAGACATGGAGACATTCAAGAAGGAATTCACCGTTCCTGATTTCGGTTTTTCTCCTGACGGAGAATTTCCAGTATTCAACGTGGAAAAGGGGTATGCTGATGTAATACTAAGCTTTGAGGAGCCAATGCTTTCAAGCATTTTGGAGCTCAAGGGAGGGGACAGCCCTAATACAGTACCATCGAAGGCTTATATCAGGCTTAATGATGGCAGAGAGATTACGGTCCATGGGATTTCTACACATAGTTCCACTCCTGAAGAAGGCAACAATCCCATAATTGAATTGTGTGGAAAGTTGAGGGATAGGGAAGAAAGTTTTAGGTTTGCAAGATTTGTCTCCAGACACCTTACAAATGATGGGAAACCTAATGATTTAAACATAGATGACGGTTTGGATAACTACCAAGGCGAGCATGTGGGAATCACCACTGCTGCACCAACAGTCCTCAAGCTGGAAAATGGCAAGTTGGTGCTCAATGTAAATATTAGACAAAAGTATGGAACCACACTTGAAAAAATATCAAGGGGATTTCAAGAAAAATCTGATGAATTTGGATATAGCTATGAGATAAGCAATTACCTTGAGCCAATGAGGGTTTCCGGCGACCTTCCTTTTCTAAATATAATGAGGGAAGTCAGTAGAGAGTATGGAGTAGATGATAGCCTCAAGGTTGCCGCTGGAACAAGCTACGCAAAATCCATGGAAAGGTTTGTTTCATGGGGGCCTGTTTTCCCTGAAGACCCTCAGACAGCCCATATGGAGGATGAAAGGATATCAGTCGAGACAATGCTCTTGGCAGCTAAGCTTTATGCTTATTTTGTTTACAGGATGGCGAATGAAGAATACTAAGTGTTGGAGTTGAGGTGATGAGAGTATGGAGTTGAAGATAAAGGACAAGATGACCAGCTTGGAAAAAGGCTTATATCTTTTAAGCCTGTTTGCTGAGGAACCGTATGAGCTTTCAGTTCCTGATCTGGTTGAATTGACTGGTTTTAACAGAACCACTATTTATAGGACACTTACATCATTGGAGGAAGCGGGTATGCTTATAAGAGACGATATGGGCAAGGTCTACAAAATGGGACCGATGACCTACCACATGGGAAATGTATACCTGCATCATGCAAACTATAAGAAGAGCATAGAAGCAATCCTCAAGAAAATATCCAATGAATCCAAGGAGTCTGTGGGAATTGCTCATAGAGAGGGACATAATGTGATTTCCATATATGCTATAGAAAACAACCACCACCTTAAGGTAAACGACAAACCAGGAACATTCTATTCAATGAATAAGGGATGCTTTGGAAAATGCCTTATGGCGTATTACAATGAAGATATTGTAAAATCAATGCTTGAAGAAGCTGTGTTTGAAAAGACCGCTTCAAAGACGTTAACAACAAAGGAAGAAATACTATCTGAATATGAGCAAATAAGAAAACAGGGTTTTGTAATCAGTCTGGATGAGGTTGCCTCATATATTTGCGGAGTCGGGGTACCATTGAGAAGTCCAGATGGAAGGGTTGATAACGTAGTCGCTATCTCCTTTTTACGTCAAGGGGACTATGAAGAAAAAATAGAAAGATTTAAAGAGATCCTGTTCAAGTACAAAGAGGAGATTGAAAGATACCTTATATAGTTCTAACTTTTCGATTGTTGGATTGAAATCACAAATCGTACAGAATAGGATTTAGTGACAAAACAAATATAGATACTTCTCCGCCAGAAACCTTAGACTTTCCAAATCGGAAAGTCTTTTTTGTTCAAGAGAGTAAAAAGGGGTATACTTAGAGAGGTAACAAGTATATTCAAATATGATCTAGAGTTTGAAGTGATAGGGAGGAGTACATAATGGATTTCAACAATAACAACTTTAAGGGTTTCAACTTTAACTTTGGGAAAGGTCCCGGAACTTGGAATCAGCAGGGTTCGTCCAAGGGCTTTAGGGAAAGCTACGAAGATTTCAAGCAGGAGATGAGGGCTAGGGACGCCAACCGCAAGGGGAAGCATCCCTTCATAATCATCCTTGCTACGCTTGTCATAATGTTTGCCTTTTTCTTTGTGACCCTCCCTGCCTTGAACTTTATGGCTCACGAATTTTACAGTTTTCTGATTGTAGCGGTTTTGGTATATAACGGGCTGAATCTGCTTTTTGGGAAGATGTCCATTATGCGTACAGGCTTTGTTTCATTAATCCTTTTGGGGGTGTTGATTGTTGCACCCATTGTACTGGGATTCTTGTCCCAGCCCATATTCAATGCAAAGAAGTATTCAGCCCTAATACCGGTTGAAGATGCCAACTTTGCTGATACGGTGGAGGAGATAAGCTATGACAAGGTGCCCGTTGTGGACCGGGATGCTGCAGTTGTGATCGGAGCCAGGCAGATGGGTTCTGTCCAGGAGGTTGTATCCCAGTTTGAAATAAACGAGAATTATACCCAGATTAACATTCAGGGTGTACCTGTAAGGGTATCACCCTTGGCATACTCAGACCTGGTAAAGTACTTCCTGAACTTCAGGAACGGAATCCCCTATTACGTGAAAATAGATATGGCAACACAGGAGGCTGACCTTGTAAAGCTTGTGGAACCCCTGAAGTATTCAAAGAGCGACATCCTTATGAGGGACATCACAAGGCATATCAGGTTCAGGCATCCCACCAAGATGTTTGGGGAGACCAACTTTGAGGTGGATGATGAAGGAAAGGGATTCTATATAACATCAGTTTTGACTAGAAGGATTGGAATCTTCGGAGGTACGGACATCAAGGGAGCCATAGTCACCAACGGCAGCACAGGAGCGTCCACCTACTATGATGTTGCCGATGTTCCTTCCTGGGTGGACCGGGTATATCCTTCAAGCCTTGTAATTCAGCAGCTGGATTACAGGGGGAGTCTCTCAGACGGTTTCATTAACTCCATAATCGGTCAGAGGAATGTTACAAGGACAACCCAGGGATATAACTATGTTCCCCTGGATGATGACATTTACCTCTACACCGGATCCACTTCCATAAGGAGTGATTCATCCAACCTTGGATTCTATTTTGTAAACCTTAGAACCAAGGAGGCCAAGTTTTTCTCCGTACCCTCGGCGGATGAGGTATCTGCAATGAACTCGGCCACCGGACAGATACAGGAGAAGAACTATACACCGGCATTTCCTATCCTATTGAACATACAGGATCGGCCAACATACCTGATAGGATTGAAGGATGCTTCAGGGTTGGCAAAGATGTTCGCATTGGTGGATGCTGAAAACTATCAGAATGTTACCGTGGGAAACACTGTCCAGGAGGTCATGAACCAGTATTACATTAGAACTGATACCTCAGGCATCCCAGGTGCTGATGCAGATGAACGGTCAATTGTAATTGAAAGGATGCAGAGTGTGGTAGTTGATGGAAACACCATCTACTACATCATGGCAAGGGGCGAGGATACTGTGTATGTGGGCAACGCAAAGAAGCTGGGAGCTTCCATTGTGTTTGCAAAACCGGGGGATACCTTGAATGTCTTTGGAAATCCAAAGGAAAATCAGTTTGATATTCTCGAGATTAGATAATAGATAGGACATTATATACTTTGTTTAAAGGGAGGCTTTTCCATATTGTGTGGAAAAGCCTTTAAAATATTTTGAAGTTAAGCAATGTGGGAGAGACAGCTTCATGGCTCAATAGAAAGCAGGTTAGATGCCCAGGCTTATAGGGTAAATAATTAACAGGAAGATGAATAGATGCAGGGATGCCTAGACCTTGGGAGTGTATTTGGACGCTTGCTCTCAGGTGAGCAAGCAGCGTAACCGACCGGTTTGATCGGTATTTTTATTGGGAGGGATAATAATGTTTATTGGAGTGAAAAAATCAATAGTGATGGTCTTATCCATACTTTTGGTGACGATATCACCAACATTCACTCTGGCTCAATCAATTCATTATGAAACGCCCTTTGACGGAATAGACTATTCAAGATCAGATCACAT
>Ga0334896_1001419_pt1 | contig 20722 bp, 10 predicted proteins | sample GraSluR3_MG_8_FD_207734 | JGI IMG/M metagenome (GOLD analysis project Ga0334896, IMG submission 207734) | Sludge microbial communities from methane-producing bioreactor in Wageningen University, Netherlands - Granular Sludge_27_06-R3 | ecosystem: Engineered > Bioreactor > Anaerobic >... | reverse complement strand
ACTTCCGCCAACGGTTCGCCCGAGGGTCCGTACAGCCGGCCCGAACCCGCCGGATCGACCTCCAGGTAGCTTCCGCTGTCGATTTCGACGGGAAACTCGACGGATGCGCTCCCGATGGCCAGCCGCGGGTCGACCAACCGCGTGGGCAACAGGCGCAGCGCGCGGACCGGCCGGAGATCGACCACGACGGTATCCTCCGGCGGCAGGTGGTTGCACCAGATGGTCAACGACTCGACGGCCCGATGCTGCACTTGTTCGCGGTAGACGTGGTAGCCGCCGTAGTAGGGCCAGCCGTAGTCGGGGTAACGGTCGGCGTCCAGCTCGATCAGTTCGAAGTAGCGCCATCCTTCGAAATCGACGACCACGTACCGCTCAGCCCGGGCGCGTGTGATGTGGCTGGGGCTCTGAAGCTGAAAGTTGAGCACTTGCCCTTTGCCGTCGCCCCGGACCCAGACGCCGAGCCCCTGGTGCTTGCTGAGATCGAGCGGCGGATCGAAGGTCTTCTTCATGCTGGCCCAACTCCCGCGGCGCTGCCTGCCGGCGTTGGCGGCGGTGAGCCGTCCGATGACGGCATCGCCTTCGGCCACCGACTCGAGCTTCGCCGTGACGGCCGGGGCCGACGCCCGCTCCGAGAACTCGGCGGCGTCGGCGAAGTCGGCCAGCGTCACGTTGTCGTCGGCGTCGTAGGGGCCGGCCGACATCAGGGCCTCGATCCGCAGTGCCGGCGACTGCGGCGGATGGGGGTTGTGGGCGGTCCATTGGCCGCTCCAGCCGGCGCCGTCGCGCACCTTGTGGCGGACCGTATGAACGGGCCGAAACTGCCAGTCGCCGTCGGCGCCCTGCTCCAGCGTGAACTGGGCCCCCGGCTCGCGGAGCCGAGCCTTGACGGCCTCGGAAAAATATCCCGCGTGGCGCAGCTCCTCGTACTGCTTGACGATTGCCGCCAGGCGCTGATGGCCGGGCAACGTGGGGTTGTACCCCTGAAGCGAAAGCCCGGAGTTCGTGCCGAGGGCCTTGGCGCACCAGTATTCGATATCCTCCGGGAAGGTCGGCTCTGCCTGGGGAGGCTGCCAGGTCTTGAACGCCCACCAGCCCAAGTTGCTGGGCAAGAACATCAGGTCATTCCGCCGGTTGGCGGCCACGTGCTGGTCGATGAACTGCTGGTGCGCCCGGGTGGGATGATCCCAGGCCCCGTGTCGCGACCGGAGCACCCACAGGTGGTGATGGAAGGTGCTGTACTCCATGGCGGCGGGCCGGGCAAGCCGCCGCCATAGTTCCCACACGAACTTCGACCCGTAGTGCCACGAGTTTTCGCGGCCGCCCAGGGTGTCTTCGCCGTCCAGGGCGTCCAAATAAATCGTGTCGAACCCGCAGGCGTTGAAGAAATCGGCGTTGGCTTCGACCACCTTGGTGAACAGCGGCGAGTCGGGGTCCGGCACGAACAGGCCGAAGCATTCCTTCAAATGATGCACCTTGGCGCCGGCGGCATGGGCGGCGGCCGTCGTGCCCAGGGCGCCTCGCGTGCACTGGGTGAACCCATACGGCGGCTCCTTCGACACGCCGCTGTACGTAATCAGTTCGTCGTCGATCCGCAGCGTTACGCTGTTCCGCACGAAGAACCCGGTGACGATCGACATCGCCTCGGTGCTTTCCCGCACCGAAACGGTCGCGCTGTCGGCCGGCAGGTCGGCGGCGAGGATGAAGGTCGCATCCGAGGCCAATCCCGGGTCGGGCACGGGCGTGACCCACGGCGCGGCCTTGTCGATGAAGAACGCGTAGGGATGCATCCCCGCGTAGATGCCGGCCTCGTGCAGGCGGTCGATCACCGCCTTGATGCTCGCCATGCCCCGCGGGTAGAGCTTCGGATTGGGCAGACAGTCGCCGAAGCGGTAGGTGCCGCGCCCGCCGTGGATCTGCACCTGGTTGAAGCCGACGCTCTTGACCGTGCGGATGATCTCGTCGACGTTCTGCTCGGTGGGATTGGCGAACAGGTAGGACGCCCGGTTGATGGGGGCATCCATGGCCCACGGTCCGCCGAGCGGCGATTGCGGCATCGAGCCGGCGGCCGAAACCACCTCCTTGAGCACGTTTCGCATTGCGCCCGTGGGGCAGGCGACGACGGCGACGGCGGCCCCGGCCAGGCCAAACCGTTCGACGCAACGGGCCTGCAACCGGCGACTGGGACCGGGGATGCCCGGCACGTCGGTCTGCAGGTTCAGGGCCAGGGCGCAAGCGGCGAAGGGTTCGTCCAGGCTGCCCTGCAGGGTCAACGGCAGGTTGACGAACTGCAACTCCTCCACCTCGCCGCCGGCCGCCAGCACCTCGACGACGAAGTAGCGCGGGTGCATCGTCACCCCGAGAGTTGCCGTCGCCGACGTGCCCGCGAAAGCCACCGTGACACGGTCGCCCTCCCCGGCGGCCGACGCCGCGTCGTGCCACCGATCGGCGATCTTGGCTCGGGCGACCGGCGCGGCCGGCGTGCGCTGGCAGTAGTCTTGATCGGTGGCGAGGTCGACCAAGGCCCGATTCGTGCCGTCGGCGCCGATGACGTATCGACAGCTTTGATTGGCAAACGCGATGAGCCCGTCTTCCGCTTTCGGGTTCCCTTTCTGCTCGCCCCCGGCCGGCGCACCGGCGCCCGCGCATACCGCGCAAATCAGCAGAGTCGTCAAGGTGCCCACGATTTCCTCCCAACGTTGCATGCGGCCATTGCTAGCGGTTACTGACGGGGATTATGGACTCCCGCCGCCCCGGGTGCAACCAGCCGGTGCCGACGCGATCCGCCACGACGAGAGAAGCAGAGCGCCGCGCACTCGGCTCTCGCCAATCCGGCGACGGCACGGGCGCACAAGCCGGGCCTCAACGTGGGGCACGTTTCCCACGTGCCCACAACCCAAAGGCACGTGGGAAACGTGCCCCACAACATGCACGCGCGGCGCGCGGAGGCTACGAGTGAAGACACTATCGTTCGGGCTTGACCGTCACGGCCAGGACGGCGGAAGCCGGCGACCGGTTGCCCCAGGCGTCGAGGGCGCGGACGCGGTAGTAAAAGGTGCGCCCGGCCTCGAGCCCGACGTCGTCGAACACGGGCCCGCTCGGACTGCCCAGCAGCGTCTCCGCCTCCGCCTCGAACGATTCCGCGTCGGAGCGGTACACGCTGTAATGCGACACACCCTGCGGTGCGGCCACGGGGCTCCACACGAGTCTCACGCGCGGGATGGACCGCCTCATCCGTTCCGACGCCGCCGGCTCGTTGTCCGGGCCCAACGGTGCGACTCGCAGCCCCTGCGGCGTCGCCAGTTGCTCGGGAACCTGCCCCCGGCCGCGCGGGACGAAATCGAGGTCGCTGGTGACCAGGATATTGTCGATCGCAATGCCGGCATCGCTCGTGGCGACCTCCAGTTCGACGACGCCCGCCGACAGCGGGATCGCGCCGGCATCGAGCGCGGCCCACCGCCATGCGAATCCCTCGACGGGAATGACGCCCGCCGGCCGGCCGTTGATCCGCACGGTGAATCGGCCGCTGCACGCCTCGCCCGCCCGGGGCCATCCCGTCGTGTAGCTCGAGCGCTCCAGGGCCGACATCCCGCGGACCCTTGCCAGAATGCGCAGCGGCCCCGTGCGCGGGACGGCGACCCGCATCGTTACCGACCCGCTCAATCCTTCCTCCAGTCGCTGCTTGTCGATCGACTCGGGATCGGTGATGGCGACCGCGCAGCCGTCGCCGGCCCCGGCGGGATCGAAGAAGGGGACCATCGGCTTGGCGATCTTTCCCATCGCAGGCCGGTAGAAATGCCGGAAGACGTCCTCGCCGCCTCCCACGTTCACCTCATTGGAGAACGTCCGGCTCTCCAGTCCGGAATGCTCGACGGAGGTCAACACATAGAAACCGTTCGCGTCGGGCGGCAGATCGTACCGCGTGCCCGCCCGCAATGCGTCGTCGAGGCGCTCGTAGTTGCGCCCGCTCTCTTCGGACCGGTAGAGCCGGAACCCCCGGATTTCGGCGTGGCGCCGCGGCATGTCCCACACCAGGGCGTCTTTCTCGGCCCGCAGGTTCACCGGAGGCTCGGGATAGCGGACCACCGCCACGTACAGGTCGCCCCATTTCCGGTCGGGGTGGTCGCCGGTCAGCATCGACGAAAAGAAGACCACCTTGGTGAAGTCGGCGCTGAACGTCGGCGCCGGCCGGAACATCGGCTTGTGATACGCCTCGGGATTCCAGCGGGTCTTGTAGCGGGCGGCATAGTCGTGGAAGTTCGTCAGGGCCGCCGTCCACATCGTCGCGTGTTCGAGATCGAGCACCACGATCGGCGAGGCCGGCTCGGCGTGGCTCGCCACCACCGCGTAGTCGCGGTCCCTCCGAAATTCGTGGGGCCAGGTGATCCGATCGAATCGGGGAAAGGTCCCCACGAATCGGACTTCGCCCGTGTCGGGATCGTTGACGCTGACCGTGCTGCCCCCCGCGAAGGCGCTGTGCATGCCCAGGGAACTCATGTGGACCAGGGTATCGTCTTCGAGGAGCAGAATCGCATTGTCGCCCGACCACGGGAACCCGGCGGCAAGATTCCACCAGTTCGCCGAAGGCTGCGGCGTCATGCCCGTCTGACTCGAAACAAATTCGCGCATCGTGGCTCTTGGATGGAACTTCACGCGCAGCAATCCGCGGTCGTCGCCTTCGGTAAGCGACAGGGCCCAGACCTGATACGGATTGGACGGGTGGTCGGGAAAGTTGTTCCGGTTGATCTCGAACAGGAAATAGCGGTTGCCGTCCCGATCGACGGCGTCTCTCCAGTTGTCGCCGGCCTTGCCCCCCACGCTCGACATGTCGGCATAAACCGTGTCCTCTTCCGGCCGTGCCGAGATGCTTCGCATCGGCAGCGTCGTGAACCGTTCTCCGTCGACGTTGGAGCGCGCGATCGATCGGTTGTCTTCCGAAAACCACACGAGCGTCTCATGGGTGATCGCTCGCATGTTCGGCCCGCGCCCCCCGTACGTGGCGATCCCCGGAAAATGGACGATCCGCCACCCCGGTCGCGAAGGCAGCCCGATGCCGTGATTCTCGCCGGTAACCACGTTGTGCATTTGGATACCGGCGGGGCTCCGCGAAACGGCGATCCAATCGGCGGGGTCCGATCCCTCGGGCAGGCGCTTCTGCTCCCAGGGAAACAACCATACGAGGCCCTTCCAGTCGTCGTTCAGGTAGCGCGCCGAAACGTCCGTGCGCAACAGGCCCCGCGGCGGCCTTCGGAAACCGATATGCAGGTATTTGCCTTCGTGGCTGAAATCGGGGTGACCGACGTACGTATGGTCGACCTTGCCTTCCTGCGTCATCAACCACAGTTCGGTCCCGAGGAAGGCGTCTGCAAAGATGACCTTTCCCGGACGGCTCCAGGCGGGAGCGTCATGGATCAGCCTCAGCCTGTGCAAGGGATCGACGGGCAGCGTCTCGACCCAGCGGTCGGAAAGCACCGCGTCGCCCAAGCGGATCAACTCGACCTTCTTCACCGAGAGCCGGGCCGGCAGCCGCGACGCGTTTCCCGTCGCGGGGCGCGCCAGATAGCGAAACCCGAGTTGAGCCGGCCTCCGCGAATGGGCCTCCGAAGGCGGCACGCGGAAGGGAAGTTCGACCCACCGGTAATCGTCCGACACGGCGACCGGAATCCGCATGCTCTCGGCGAACAGGTGCACCTGGAACACGTTGGTTTTCGCCAGCGCTCGCAGGAGATAGTGGCCCGAGGAAAGGCTTACGGTTTGAGTCAAGCCCTCGGGGGAATAGAGGTTCTCAACGACCAGCGCACCATCCTTGCCGTCCGTGGTAAGCACGGCCTCGAGGGGCCTGCTTCCTCCCGCAAGCCGCCATCCGGGCACCTTGCCGCCCCCGACGACCAGTTCGGGGTTTGCCAGAAGCGTTCTGCCGGAGGTCGGCGGCGCCCCATCCGACAAGACGCGGCGATACCCCAGGCCGGCGCTCGGCCCGTTGTTCTTCACGTAGGACGACACCGAGTACTCGAACGCCGAACGCCCGGCTTGCTGCTCGAGGGTCATCTCGGCGATGAGATAGAGCGATTCTTCCCGGATCACGACGCTGCATGCGCCGCGGCGGGCCCTTCCATTCGGTTCGAAGACGTCGAGCCTGGTGCTCGCGTGGTCCGGATCGCCGTCGATCAGCGTGAACATGTAGTCCACGCCCTTGTGGACGCCTCCGTCGCTTCTTCCCGTGCTCTCGTCGCGGTCGGCCTTCACGTAGAGATGGAGCACGTTGCTGCCCGCGCGCACGGGACGGGTGAACTCGAACTTGAAGGCGTTTCGGTCGGCTGCCAAGGGGAGGTGCCAGATCGCGCGGACCGCGTTGAACTCGGGATGCCGTTGCTCCTGTTCCTGAGCCTTGGCATTCTCGCCGATGAGCGTCCAGCGGTAATCGTGATTCGAATCCGCCGGCCACAAGAGATGGAATTCCGGGGGCAGGTCACGCGCCGGCACTGTCTGCTGTGCTTCCTGGCCGGCCCCCACGGCGCCGAGGATCATCGCAACGAGGCAGGAACTCACGCCGTTCCAGCAAATGCTGTCCATCGTTACCTCCCGGGTGCCCCTCGCGTCATTCAATTGCCTCAGGCTGACCGCCGTCACGCAGTGCATTCCATCGGACGTTCTTGCCGGAAGGGCCCGTCAGAAGGAAGCCGCTGATGAGCAGTCTACTCGACGAGCTCGTCACGGGTCACGCCCCCCTCCCCCCGGTTAGCCTCCGCGAACGACGAGGGTAGCCCTCCGGGGCTTGGCAAGCTGGTTTCGCGCGGGCCACGCTCGTCTAGTTCGGGGGCCGCGTGCGCGGAGGCTCAGATTCAACCCTTGATCACCCCGATCGGGCGCAGGCGGGCGACCTTGCGGGCCAGGCCCGCCCGGTGGACCACGTCGACCACGATGTCGGCGTCTTTGTAGGCGGCGGGCTGCTCTTCGGCGAGCCCGGTGCGGCTTCGGCACCGGGCGACGATGCCCGCCTCGGCCAACTCGCGGTCGATGCGGCGGCCCTTGGACTGGCGGATCGCTTCCTTGCGGCTCATCAACCGCCCCGCCCCGTGGCAGCTCGTGCCGAACGAGCGGGCCATGCTTTCCGGCTGGCCCGCGAGCACCCAACTCGTGCGCCCCATGTCGCCGGGAATGATCACCGGCTGGCCGATCGCCCGATAGCGGTCGGGCAGCTCGGGATGCCCGGCGGGAAAGGCCCGGGTGGCCCCCTTGCGGTGCACGCAAAGCGATTTGCGCCGCCCGCCCACCATGTGCTCTTCGATCTTCGCGATGTTGTGGGCCACGTCGTACACGAGGTTCATCTTCATCGACTGCCAGTCGCGCCCGAAAAACTCGGCGAAGACCTCGCGCGCCTGCCACATGAGAAGCTGCCGGTTGGCCCACGCGAAATTCGCCGCCGCCCGCATCGCCCCCAGGTACTTCTGCCCCTCGGGGCTGTTGACCGGCGCGCAGGCCAATTGGCGGTCGGGAAGCTCGATGCCGTACTTGGCCGGGACGTTGCGCAACGCGCGCAGGGCGTCGTCGCACACCTGGTAGCCCAAGCCGCGCGAGCCCGAGTGGATCATCACGCAAACCGCGTCGCGTTCGAGGCCCATCACGCGGGCGGCCTCGTCGTCGAAGATCGCGTCGACCACTTGCACTTCGAGAAAATGGTTGCCCGAGCCCAGCGTGCCGCACTGATCGTCGCCGCGATCGAATGCCTTCGGGCTGACCGCGTCGGGATCGGCCCCCGGCATACACCCGCCGGCCTCGGTGTGCTCGACGTCGCCCTCGGTGGCGAGACCCTCGTTCTTCAGGTAGCGCGACCCCTCGGCCAGGATCCGCCGGAGTTGCCTGCGGTCGAACAGGTACGCCCCGCCCTTGCCGACGCCCGCGGGCACCTTCGAAAACAACGCGCCCATGAGCCCTTCGATCTTGGGCTGCACTTCGTCGCGGCCGAGATCGGTGCGTACCAAGCGGACGCCGCAGTTGATGTCATAGCCCACCCCACCCGGCGAGATCACGCCGCCCTCGTCGGGATCGGTCGCGCAGACCCCCCCGATGCAGAAGCCGTAGCCCCAATGGATGTCGGGCATGGCCAGGCTGGCCTCTTGGATGCCCGGCAAATAGGCCACGTTGGCCACCTGTTCGGGGGCCTGGTCGGCGCGGATGTGGTGCAGGAGCCGCTCGTCGGCAAAGATGCGGCCCTCGACCCGCATGCCCGATTTGTACTCTTTGGGGATCCGCCAGCAGTACGCGTCGATCTGCTCGAGCGGTCCTCGGTAGCCCTGGTTTGTCATGGATTCGTCATTCCCATGCGCGGCCGTCTCCGACTGGCGCGGATCGACCATTCGTCCTCGGGAAATGCCCGCACCCGGCCGTGACTCTACAGGTCGACGATCACCTCGGCCAACCACTCGTCGCCGTCCCGCTCGACTTTGAGGCCGTGATAGGTGATCGCCTTGACCTCCACGTCGATCTCGTGCCGGCGGGTGTCGAGCGCCTCGCCCCAAGCGGACGCATCGAGCCCGTGTTCGCCGACATTCACCCGAAACTCGCCAAGCACGACCCGCCGAGCCTCGAAAGTGTAAAGCAGCTCGCCCAGCCAGTCGAACAACAGGTCGTCGCGGCGGTCGCCGACGATCTGGAAGGTCACCTCCTCGACGGCGCCGACCGATTCGAGGTTCGCCACGATCAGCGAAAACAAGGCCCGCCCCGCCTCGGCGAACAGCCCGTCCAGGTCGGCGGCCCGAACGCGCAGGCCCACGTCGGCGGTATGCTCGAAAGTCTCATACATGGCGGACCGTTCGCAGAACCGACGGCCGAATCGCTCCCTAAGATGAGTGTAGGAGAGAGGTGGGCGATCGACAAGAGCCCACGTGGCGATGGGAACGCTAAGGCGAGACAAGCCCTGGCGCAATCCGGCGCGGCGATCGTCGGCGGGCCGGCGCCGCCCTCGCAAGCCGCAGGACGCCGAGCGGCGTCTTCACGGTTTCGCCTTCTTCTTTGCCTTCTTTGCCGGCGCGGGGGCCTCGGGTTCGCCGTAAGGCGGACCCCAGATCCAGGGAATGACCTGGGCGCGTCGGGCCCAGGTCTCCCAGGCGTCGGCCATCTGCTCGACGCGATCAGGCTGCTCGGCGGCCAGGTCATGCGTCTCGGTGCGGTCGGCCTCCATGTCGTAGAGTTCCCAAGGGCCGCGCGGGCCCTTGGCGACGAGTTTCCACTTGCCGTCGCGCACCGCACGGTTGCCTTCGTGCTCGAAGAACAGGGGCTCGTTGCGTTCGAGGCGCCGCCCTAGCAGGGCCGGCCGCAGGCTGACGCCTTCCATCGGTCGAATGGCGCGGCCCCGATGCTCGCGGGGATAGGCGGCCCCGGCAAGGTCGACGCACGTGGCCATGAGGTCGATCAGGTGCGCGGGCTGCGCCTCTAGCGCGTTATGCCGCTCGGCGGGAATGCCCGCGGGCCAGTGGGCAATCAGCGGCGTGCTGATGCCCCCCTCGTGAACCCAGTGCTTGTACTGGCGGAAGGGCGTGTTGCTGACGTTCGCCCAGGCTTCGCCGTAGCCGTGGTAGGTATCGGCCGCGCCGGGCAGCACGCCGTAGCCCTGGCGCATGGGAAAGCCGTCGCGCGTCTGTTTCGGAATCATGTCGGGCTGCAGGTACTCGGCCGCCAGGGGCGGCAGCGAGGGACGGTCGGCCCGGTGACGGGGCGCGGGACGGTTCTTGCCCCGCCCCATGCCTTCGGCGCAGCCGCCGTTATCCTGGAGAAACAGGATCAGCGTGTCGTCGAACTGCCCGGTGCGCTTCAGCTCGTCGACGAGCCGGCCGATGCCCTGGTCGAGGCAGTCGACCATCGCGGCATAGACTTCCATGCACCGCAGTTCGAACTCGCGATCGTCGACGTCGCTCCACGCACCGCCCCTCTGGGGCGCGAGCTGCCAGCGCGGGTCGACCATCCCGAGTCGGCGCAGCCTTTCCAGGCGCGCGGCGCGGATCGCGTCGTAGCCCGCGTCGTACCTGCCCTTGTACTTCGCGATGTCGGCCTCTTTCGCGTGCATGGGCCAGTGCGCGGCCGTGTGCGCCACGTACAGGAAGAAGGGCCGATCGCCGTGGTCGCGCGCGTGCTCGCGCACGAAACGCGCGGCATGGTCGTTGATCGCGTCGGTGTAGTAGAACTGCTCGGGCCGGTACTCGGGATCGGCGTACGGCGAGATGAACCCGTTGTCGCGGACCAGCGATTTGGGGTCGAAGAAGCTTCCCGCGCCGTGGATCGTGCCGTAGAAGCGGTCGAAACCGCGCTGGAGCGGCCAGTTGTGCTTGTCCGACTCGCCGGCCGGATGGACGGCCCTCGTCACGTGCCACTTGCCGGCCAGATACGTCCGGTACCCGGCGGGCCGGAGCGCCTCGGCGATCGTGACGCATCGGCGGTTGAGGTCGCCGCGATAGCCGTCGAGCCCCCGGTCGTTCATCATGTGCCCGATGCCCGCCTGGTGCGGATACAGCCCGGTCAGCAGCGAGGCGCGCGTGGGGCAGCACCGGGCCGTGTTGTAGAACTGGGTGAACCGCACTCCACGCCGCGCGAGGGCGTCGAGATGGGGCGTCTCGATCTCGCCGCCGTAGCAGCCCAGGTCGCTCCAGCCCATGTCGTCCGCCATGATCAAGAGGATGTGGGGCCGTCGTTCCGCCGCGCAGCGCGCGGGCAGCCATAGCGCCGCACAGACGGCAGCAGTCCATGCCGTCGAACGCATCCCGACGCGCGCCAGCGAACCGACGAGCAGCCGGACAAAGTCGGCGGTCCTATCGAAGCGAACAACCTTCATGGATCCCTCTTTCGTTTGACAGGGCGTTCGACATCGTCGCCCTGAACCTCTTCGAGCAATTCGGACAGGTGCCGAACGACGTCGGGATGCTCGGCATACACATTCCGGGTTTCACTGGGGTCCGACTCGAGGTGGTAGAGTTGTCCGGGCGGGCCGCCTTCCTTCGCCGGGTCGAGATCGCGGGGGTGGGTGAATCCGCCGGAACCGCGGTGCCGAATCAGCTTCCAAGGTCCCTGGCGAATCGCAAACACTCCCCAAAGCGAATGATGCACGGCGAAGTCGCGCACGGGCTCGGCGGGCTCGACGGCCAGAAGGGCGGGCAGAATGTTCCGGCTGTCGGGGCCGGCACCGGGCGGCAGCTCGGCACCGGTGATCGCGGCGGCGGTTGCCAACAGGTCGGTTAATTCGATCAACGCGGTGCTGACCGCACCCGACGGAGTCTTGCCCGGCCAGCGCACGACGAAGGGAACCCGGTGACCGCCCTCCCAGATGTCGGCCTTGGTGCCGCGGAGATGAGCGTTGCCCTGGTGGCCGAACTCGCGGATGTGCGCCGCGCGCCCCCGGATCGTGTAGTGCTTCACGTCGTCGACCTCCTGGGCCTCCCAGTAATGGTACAGCCCGCCGTTGTCGGAGGTGAAAATCACCAGCGTGCCGTCGGCCAGGCCCGTACGGTCGAGGGTCTCGAGCACGGCTCCGAGAAACGCGTCGGTTTCGACGACGAAATCGCCATACGCACCCGCCTCGCTTCTTCCGCGATATTCGTCGTTGACGACCACCGGCAGGTGCGGGGCGGTGAGGGCGGCATACAAAAAGAAGGGAGTCTTCGGCTCCGCGGCCCGCTCTTCGAGGAAGGCCACGGCCTCGCCCGCAAGCCGCGGCATCACCCCGTGGATCGTGAAGTCCGGCGAGCGCACCCCCTCATCGACGGCCATGAAATTCGCGTCTCGCATCTTTTCCTGATGCAGTACGGGAAGGTGCAGCACACGATCGCCCTCCAGATAGCAGAAGGGCGACATGTTGAGCGACGCGGAGATCCCGAAGAAGTGATCGAACCCCATCGCCGTGGGACCGCCGGCGAAGGGCCTGGTGAAATCCACGTCGTGACCGGCGCGCGGCGGGCCGGCACGATCCGGTGGCACCGACGGAATGAGGTCCCCGTTCGTGTCGGTCCATTGGAGGCCAAGGTGCCACTTCCCGATGGCCGCGGTGGCGTAGCCCTGCCGCATCAGCAGCGAAGCCACCGTGACCTGGCCCGGCTCGATCAAGGGCGGATCGAAACCGTCGAGCACCCGGTACTTCAGCCGCGTGCGCCAGCAGTACCGCCCCGTAAGCAACCCGTACCGAGTAGGGGTGCACACGGCCGAGGGCGTGTGCGCGTCGGTGAATCGCATGCCTTCCGCGGCGAGGCGGTCGACATGCGGCGTGGGGATCTTGGACTCAGGGTTGTAGCAGGACACATCGCCGAAGCCGAGGTCGTCGGCGAGCACGACGACGAAGTTCGGCCTGTCGGCCGGCCGCGGCACCTCGCCGGCTTGAGCCGGCTGCCGCGCCAACGCCTCGCCAAGGAATGCGAGCAGGATCGCGGTGTGCGCGACCAGCAGTCTTCCCGCCCACATCGAGAACCGTACCGGCACGAGGGCCGACGGCCCCGCCGCGGACCGGTTCGCTCGAAAGAAACTGCTCGGATGCGAGAGGATTCGCATGATCGGTGCCTTCATCGATGCGGTCACTCGATTGGCCGTGGCCCACGCGGATCGCTCGGGAATCGCGGCGCCGCGTTCGACCGCCTTGCCTTACCAGACGGCCCCGTCGGCGACCCTGTTGTCAGGGGAGGACGCGCTGGGCGCTGCCGGGCGCCGTGATTTCCCCGGTTGTCGCCTGTCATGGCGGTTCGCTCCGTCCAAGCCGTCATGATCACTCGTTCCCGTTCGCACCCACCTGCCGTTTGTGGACCGGCCACCCGACAGACTACCGTCATTCCGGCCGCGTTTCAACGGCCGAGCACGTGAATCGCGCCGGCCAAAGCAAGTGGTTCTTCCGCTTACTCGGCCCACGTCCCCCGGAGCCCGGAGGTGGTCACGTCCAAAGGGCAGTAGTTGCACGATCTTACGTTGGTTTCTCCGACCCCAACGCGAACCAGTCGCCCCCCACTCGGGAGGGGCCTGGGGCGCGAACCCGATCGGTCCGCCCCACATCGGCGTGAGAAATGCCGCGGTGAGCAGGTCGCGGTTGAGGTCGGTTTGCAGGCGGAAGGAGTCGAGAAGCTCACGGAGGGCCTGTCCGTCGCCGGGTGCGAGGTCGCCGCAAGAATAGTAGGTGTCCGTCAACCCGCGGCTCGTGAGGCTAAGGTCTCGATGGCGCGATAGGCTTTCGCGGTCCGTCGCACCTCAGCGAAGACTTCCTCTTTGGTGACGCACCCGAGCCCACGTCGCCATACCACGTTGCCGAGGCGAGCCGAGAGCCAGCCGTACAGGTCGGCCGGGTTCCCGAGCCACGAGATACCGCGGTCGGGATCGTCGACGAACAGGGCGTCGTCGACCCGGCCTATGTCGAGCGCCAGCGTTGTCGGGCCGTCGACAGCCGCAAGAGTGGCCCGCAACCGGGCGAAGTCGCTGGTCGTGAGCGCCGCAACGGCGCTTGTTCGCCCAAGCGTTGCTGCTACGATCTCGCCAACCCGTAGATAGTCGGCGTGGGTGGTGGATCGCAATTCGCCGGCCTCGATTCACTCGCGACGACTGTTCAAGAACGCGTTCACGAGGGCCTTGACGGTCAGCCCCTTACGAGTCCGTTGTGGCACCCGACCGGCGAGTCAATCATCCTTTTCGGCGAGCCATCTTTCGAGGGCTGCTTGAGCCCCGAAGTCGTCGCCGTCGGTTACGGGCCCCAGGTAGATCAGCCGGCCACGTACCTACTTGGCCCACCTCCGCGTGGCGTGCGGGAAGAGCGGAAAATCGGGGTGGGGCTTCGCCGGCTTGGCCCTTCGGGTAGAATTGGGCATGGTCGCCTCCGTCTCAAAGGTCAGGCGGCCCGGGCTCCGGGCGGTACGCACGCCGCGGGGCCCCTTTTGTTGGGCCAAGGTGTCAGTCTGCCACATCCCAACCCCGTGTCAAGCCCACGAAACCCCGTAGAATACGGCCTTTGCCTCACGGATCCCAGTCGTAGACTCGGTAGGTCTTAATCCGCCGGGCTCCGCCTTTTTCGAGGCTGCCGCGGGAGAGGCGGTTCGACTCGAGGACCCACGAGTATTCGACTTCCCGGTAGCCGAGTTCCAGGGCCTGGGGAACCAGCGCCCGCAGCAGAACCAGGCCCACGCCGAGCAGTTGGTATTCGGGCACGACGTTGGCGGCCAGCAGGCGCACCCTTTTGATCCGGCGCTTCGCTCGCAACAGGCGCAGAAACCCGAAGGGGAACAGCCGGCCGTCGATCGCTCGGATCACCGGGTTGTAGTCGGGCAGGCAGAAGACCACGCCCACGACCTTGCCGTCGATCTCGGCGGCGGCGGCCATCTCCGGGACGATGAGGTGGCGCAGGCCCGCCGCGGTGCGTTTCACCTCAGCGTCGGACATGGGCGCGAATCCCCAGGTTCCCACGAGCGACTTGTTGTACACGTGCAGGAACGTCTCGACGTCTTCGCGGAAGCGCGAGGCGTCGAGCGTGCGCGTCTTGATGCCGTAGCGCTCGATGATCTGGTCGGCGATGGGGCCCAGCTTGGCCGAGCTTGACGGCAGCATGTCGACGTGGCCGTAGTAGGCGTACAGGTCTTGGCTCTTCTGGAATCCGTGGCGCTCGAAGAGGCGCGGGTAGTACGGCGGGTTGTAGGTCATCATGAAGGTCGGGGGCGAGTCGAAGCCGTCGACGAGCAGGCCCACGGTGTAGTGGAGGCTCGGGTTGACCGGACCTCGCAGGCCCTCGAGGCCGCGCTCGGCGAGCCAGGCCCGGGCGGCCTCGAACAGGGCGCCGGCCACTTCCTGGTCGTCGACCGACTCGAAGAACCCGACGAACCCGCGGCGCTCGCCGTGCTGCTCGTTGTGCACCCGGTTGTGGATGGCGGCGATCCGGCCGCAGACCTCCTTGCCCCGAACCGCCAGAAATGTCTCGACCTCGTTCCTCTCGTAGAAGGGATGACGTTTGTACCCAACGAGGGCCTTTTGTTCCCCCCGCAACGGCGGGACCCAGTTCGGATCGGCCCGACAGAGACGCCAAGGCAGCTCGAGGAAGAGCCTCCGCTGGCGGGTCGTGGAAGCGGGAAACACCGTCACCGTGCTCATGCGACTTCCGTCCTGTGCTGGCGAACGCAATCGGGGCCCTTGGATGAGACCCGATCGAAGAATACGATCGGCCGCCCGGCGACGATTCTGCACCCTTATTGGGGGGAGGTCGCGGGATCGAGCGGCGGCCTTTCCTTCGGTGCGGCCTGCCCCGTTTCCACCGGGCGGGCAGGCCGGTTCTCGTTACAAACCGCTTACACAATATCCGGCGAAGTCGCGGTAGAATGGTTCGCGCTTGCCGGGGTCCGCGCGAGCCGCGGCGGGTGTTCTTGCCGGGTTTCCTGGGAACCGTTTCGGGAGCGAGCATGGGCGCGAAAACCATTGGTCTCTGGTCGGCGGTCGCGATGTTTCTCGGGATCGCGCTGATCGTCGCGTTTGCCCAGTCCCGGCGTGCCCGACCGACCGCCGCGCCGCCGGCCGAGGAAGCCGTCCCGGCGCCTCTCCGAGACGCGGGGGCTCTGGTCGAGCGCGACCGGCGCGGTCGCGTCACGTCGCTCGAGGTCTACGGAACGCGCCTGACCGACGAGGGCCTGCGGTCGCTCGCCCGGTTGACTCGGCTCGAACGGTTGAGTCTACGCGAGACGGGCATCGGCGACGAGGCCCTCGAGCACCTGGCGGGCCTGGGCACCCTGCGCGTGCTCGACCTGGGCGGCAACCAGATCACCGATGCCGGTCTCGAGCACGTAGCCGCACTGGACCGCCTCGAATCGCTGGCTCTGGACAACACGTCGTGGTCGGAAAGCCGCATGCAGATCTCCGACGCGGGGCTTCAGCGTCTGGCCCCTCTTTGCCGCCTGCGGCGTTTGGACCTGTCGAGCACGCGCGTTTCGCTCGCGGTAACGGCCGAGGGATTGCACCATCTGGCCAACTTCCCCGAGCTCGAATCGCTCCGGCTCGGCGGCGATCGGATCACCGACCGCGCCATGGAACACGTCGCCCGATGCCGCAACCTGAGGGCCCTCGCGTTGCTGTACACCTCGGTGGGCGACGCGGGGCTGGCGCGGATCGGCGACCTCGAGCGGCTCGAGGCCGTCAGCCTGAGCAGTCGCCACCTCACGGATCGCGGCCTGGCCCATCTGGCCGAACTGCCCAAGCTCCGGCATGCCCAGTTGCGCACCACGGGCCTGACCGACCGTGCGCTGGAACGCCTTGGCCGTGTGAAGACGCTCGAGCGGCTCGACCTGTACGGGAGCGGCGAAGCGGGCTTGGATCTGGGGCGTTCGTTCACCTCGGTCGGTCTGGCCCATCTCGCCGACTTGCCGAATCTGAAGACGCTGTGGCTGTCGAACGTCGAGACCGACGAGGCCGCGGTCGACGTGCTGAAGCGATTCACGCAACTCCGCACGCTGCATGCCTTTTGCACGTCGCTTTCGCGCGACCAGCTCGAAGACCTCCAGGCCGCGCTGCCCGACACGGAAGTCTCGGCCACGGCGGGAGGTGGAGCCTGGTGGTTTCCGGGCCCTGACCGCGGCCGACCGGATCGCAAGCCGCTTGAAACGCACCGCGCATCCGAGCAACCATGAAGACGGCCCATTCCACGCACCGAGCGCGTCTCAAAGGGGCAATCGCCATATCCGCAAAACGGCCTCGGCGTGCAACGCAAATCATCGGCACTCAGTGAGCATTCTCCAGATAGTAAAAGTACCCGTCCTCCCCGCCGACCAGCAGGTCGGGCACGCGGTTCTTGTTCCAATCGACGACCGTGGGGCTCGTGGTGTGGCCGGCCAGGCGGCGCGTGGCGAGGGGGCCGTTGGGCTCGAGCACGATCCGGCCGTCGCGGGCGCCGGCGTTTCGCATCCAGTCGACGTTTCGCGCGTTGACCAGCAGGTCGACGCGCCCATCGTGGTCCCAGTCGACGAAGCAGAGCTTGCGGCGACCGCTGCGGCCGGCAAAGCCCTCGTTCAGGCGGAGCGGCTCGGCGGCGTTGTGGGTCGTGAAGATTCGTTTGGGCGGCAGCAGCACGAGCTTGCCGTCGACCTGCTTGCGCTCGTAGAGGGCCAGATACCCCTCGTGGTCGAGCATCACCAGGTCGTTGAGCCCGTCGCCGGTCAGGTCGATCACGGCGGGCGTGGTGCGCCACTGGGTGGCCAGTTGCTTGCCTTGGGGATCCCACCAGTTCCACTCGGGCTTGGGCGGTTTGCCGGTCCACTCGACCTCGATGGGCTGGGCCGCGACGAGGCGCGGCCTGTGGCGCGCGCCCACGTTGCGGTACCAGTGCACCTTGCCCCAGATCGAGTTGGCCACGACGTCGGGCAGCCCGTCGTGGTCCCAGTCGGCCACGTAGATCGTGGTGTATCCCCACTTGGTCTCGCAGGGGCCCTGGATCGAACCGTTGTAGCCCGCCTCGAGGCGGATCGGTTCGCCGCCGGCCTCGAGGTACTTGGGGGCGGCCCATTTGGGCGGGTAGCCTCCCAGATTCTCGATGAAGCCGACGTGCCCCTCGGTGTTGCCGCAGAGGATATCGTCGTCGCCGTCGTTGTCCCAGTCGAAGCCGAAGGGCGTGGCCAGGGCCCCGAACTTGACCTCGTGGGCCTCCTGCTGGAAGAACCGCGGCGCGAGGAAGACCGGCATCCCGTCGACCACGTCGCCCGTGTTCTCGACCAGGGCCACGCGCCCGTCCTCCTGGCCCACGACCAGGTCGACGTCGCCGTCGCCGTCCCAGTCGATCGGGGTGGGCACGATCATGCAGAGGCTCATGCGCAGCGGCGCGCCGTCGCGGCCGGTCAGGAAGCGGCCGGGAGCGTACTTCGGCTCGGTTCGGGTGCCCACGTTTTCGAACCAGGTGAACTTGTCGACGAACTCGCCGCAGATCAGATCGAGGTCGCCGTCGCCGTCGAAATCGGCCAGGCACGGCGAGGGCATGCCGTAGACGTCGATCGGCTCGCCGCCCGCCTCGATCTTGACCGGCTCTTCGTATTGGGGCGCCTCGTTCGTGCCGCGATTTCGCACCAGGTAGACGAAACCGTGCAGGGGGCCGTTGGTCCACTCGCCCTTTTCGTTGAAGGCGTTGTCCCAGCCGTAGTCGGTCCAGTCGCCGATGCCCACGATCAGGTCGAAGGCGCCGTCGCCGTCGTAGTCGGCGTAGGTCCACTGGTTCGCCCGGATCTTGCGCCCCGGCTCGTGCACGCTCGCGATGGGCAACTTGACGCGCATGCCCAGCCCGTTGGCGGCCACGTCGAGGTATTCCCAGCCGGGCACGAGCACGCGCACCTCGTCGCCGAGGTAGGCCGCCCGGACGTTCGGAAGCCCCGCGCCGATCGGCACGCCCGGCTTGAAGACGGGATACTTCGCGTCGCCGCCGGGATTCTCGAAGAAGTAGGTGCCCCGGTAGGGCACGTCGGAGCAGGAGACGACCAGGTCGAGATCGCCGTCGCCGTCGTAGTCCATGGGCAGAGGCCACGCCCAAAGCCCGACGCCCAGGTCGACGGTCAGCCCCGGATGGTTGTACAGGAGCCGGTCGAGGCGCCCGTCGCCGAAGCCTCGCTCGGGCAGCTTGTCGAGCCCGGGCAGCCGGCGGATCTCGGCCGCCGGCAGCGCCCGATCGTACACGCGCAGGTCGTCGATCGCGCCGTCGAAATCGCGATGTGGCGAGCCGTTGACGCGGCCGATCTGCATCGTGCCGAAGGCGACGAAGTCGCCGGGCGCATAGGTGCTTCCCATCGCCTTCACTTCGCCGTCGATGTAGAGCATCATGGTCGAGCCGTTTCGGGTCACGGCAACGTGGCTCCACCGGCCCAGCGGCACGCCGTCGCCCTCGTCGGTCGTGATGGTCTGGAACCTGCGATCGCCCGCGTCCCAGATGAACGCCAGCCGGCCCTGGTCGGTCAGCGTGAAGATGAACCGCGCGTCGGCGTCGCCGAGGATGCCGTTGCGCGAGTTGGCGCTGTTGTTCGCGTCGAGCGGGTTGAACGACTCGGGGCGGACAAAGGCGGCCACGGTCGCCCGATTGCCGTCGATCTGCGGGCTTTTGCCGAGGTCGACGAAGGTGTCTTCGGCGCTTCGGAACGCCGCGGCCGCGCCCAGCACGCCGGGCCGTCCGAGGGTCGCCCCGCGGTTGGCGCCGTGGTGGCTTCCTGCCGAGTCGGCGACGGTCGCGCCGCCGGCTTCGTCGAAGGTCCAGCGGGCCACCAGGCCGTCGACCACGTCGGCCCTCGCCGGCAGGGCGAGCGCAGCGAGCAACGAAAGAAAGCGGAGGCCGGCAGCAGTGTTTGCGAGCCGTTTCATCGCAGGTACCTCGTTGGGTCGTCGGATCGTACGAGACGGTGTGCGCTTTACGATTCCGGCTGGGTGTCGCGGATCACGCGAAGCACGTTGCCGCCGATGATCTTGCGGACGTCGTCGTCCGAGTAGCCGCGCGCGACCAGCCCCACGGTCAGCAGGGGCCAGTTGGTCCAGGCCAGGGTCGCTTGGGCGGCGGCGCTGCCGGTGCCGAGGCTGTTCGGGGGCCACAGCGAGCGGAAGTCGGCGCGGTACTTGGGGCGCTTGGGGATCTTCCGGTTCTCGGCCGCCGCGTTGCGCGAGGTGTAGGCCACGTCGGTGCCGATGCTGGCGTGATCGATGCCGACCGTCTTGACCACGTGGTCGACGTGGTCGAGCACCGCGCCGATGTCGCCCGCGCCGCCCAGGAAGGAGCTGATCCAGCAGATGCCGATCACGCCGCCCGTGTCGGCGATGGCCCGAAGCACCTCGTCGGGCTTGCTGCGGATGTGCGGATGCAGCGCGGCGCAGACCGTGTGACTGGCCGCGACGGGCCGCTCGGAGACCTGGGCGGCCTCGAGGCTCGTCTGCCAGCCCGCGTGGGCCACGTCGGGGATCACGCCCACCCGGTTCAACTCGGCGACGGCGGCCCGGCCGAAGTCGCTCAGTCCGGCGTTGCTCGTTTCGCCGCAGCCGTCGCCGATCATGTTGCGCCGCTGGTAGGTCAGGTGCATCATGCGAATGCCCAGCTCGAAGAAGATGCGCACGTAGCGAAGCTCGTCTTCGACCGACTCCCACTGCTGGCGCAGGGGCACCCCGTTGCCCGAGAAGTACAGGCAGTGCCGCCCGGCCTCCTTGGCGGTGGCCACGGCGCCGGGCGTGACCGCCTTGGCCACGAACTCGGGCATCATGTCGGTCAGATAGGTGAAATGGGCCAGGCGTTTGATCAGCCGCATGGGGTCCTGGCCCTCCTCGCCGGCGTTCTGGAAGATGCAGGTCACGCCCGCCGCCTTCCACGCCTGCTCGAACTCGGCCCGCTCGGCCGCGTCGGTCGCGCAGCGGGTCATGCTCATGCGCTCCCGCAGGTCTTGCAGCTCGAGCTTCGAGGCGCCGGCCTCGACGGCCGCGGCCATGGCCTCGCCGTCGACGGCGCAGCGGGGCGCGAACCCGTAACCGTCGAACACGATCGAGTTGGCGTGCAGCTCGAGGCCGTGCTCCAGTTGCGCGGGAGTCGGTTTGAGCACGTCGAGCGCGGACTGGCGCGCCCGCCGAATCGCCTCGTTGTTCTCCCACGACGCGTCGGCCGGCCGAGCCGCGCCGGCCTGCTCGGTCGCGCCGAGGGTCGCCCCGGCAAGCGACAAGCCCAAGGTGCCCTGGAGAAAACTGCGGCGTCGAATCGTCGGGGTCGTCATGGCGTTGGCTCCGGGAAATCGAG
>Ga0334896_1001406_pt1 | contig 20971 bp, 17 predicted proteins | sample GraSluR3_MG_8_FD_207734 | JGI IMG/M metagenome (GOLD analysis project Ga0334896, IMG submission 207734) | Sludge microbial communities from methane-producing bioreactor in Wageningen University, Netherlands - Granular Sludge_27_06-R3 | ecosystem: Engineered > Bioreactor > Anaerobic >... | reverse complement strand
CTGACCTTCGGAGCACTTTCCGGTAGAACTGCAGCCATTGCATCAGCTGGATTTGCAAAGAATCTGAGGCAGGACATGTTCTACAACGTTCAGAATTTTTCCTTCTCAAATATTGACAAGTTCTCAACATCAAGCATTATAACAAGATTGACAACTGATGTTACAAATGTCCAGAATTCATACCAGATGCTGTTAAGGATGGCGGCAAGAAGCCCCATAATGCTTACGTTTTCCCTTGTTGCAGCATTTAGTATCAACAGACAGCTTTCACTTATTTTCCTTGGAGCAATGCCAATACTTGGCATTGGACTATTCTTTATTATCAGGAATGCACACCCCATATTCAGACAGGTTTTCAAGACCTATGACAAGCTGAACAATGTTGTACAGGAAAACCTTAGAGGAATAAGGGTGGTCAAGGCATATGTAAGGGAAGACCACGAAAGAGGTAAATTTGAAGAAATCTCACAGGAGATTTATGAGAAATTCACAAAGGCTGAAAAGCTGCTGGCATTTAACATGCCCTTGATTCAGTTCTGTATGTTCGGGTCAATGCTGCTGCTTTCATGGTTTGGAGCAAGGGCCATAGTGGCCTCTGGTAACAATGCTGCAGTTGGGCTTAGCACCGGTCAGCTTATGAGTCTTATGACCTATACCATGCAGATACTTATGAGTCTTATGATGCTGTCCTTTGTTTTTGTAATGATAACCATATCAAGGGCATCCGCCGAAAGGATTGTGGAGGTTCTGGATGAGGAGACAGACCTTAGTAACAATGACAGTCCAGTTTATGAAGTGAAGGATGGAAGCATAGAATTCCAGAATGTCAGCTTCTGTTATTCGGACAAGGCTGATAAGATGGCACTTAGGGATGTAAACCTTAGGGTTAGATCAGGTGAGACCATTGGAATAATCGGAGGAACAGGCTCCTCGAAGACTAGTCTCATACAGCTGATACCAAGGTTATACGATGCTTCCAAGGGAGTCGTGAAGGTTGGAGGCAGGGATGTAAGGGATTACGACCTTAAGACCCTAAGAGACCAGGTTGCTGTGGTTCTTCAGAAAAATGTACTATTTTCAGGGACAATTAAGGAAAACCTCAGATGGGGAGATAAAAACGCAAGTGATGAGGAAATCAAAAGGATGGCAACACTTGCCCAGGCGGATGAATTCATTCAGGAATTTCCAAACAATTACGACACCCATATCGAGCAGGGGGGAAGCAACGTTTCCGGAGGCCAGAAGCAAAGGCTTACCATAGCAAGGGCCCTGCTCAAGAAACCGAAAATAATTATACTGGATGATTCCACAAGTGCTGTGGATACAAGGACAGATGCCCTTATAAAGAGAGCCTTCATGGCTGAAATTCCAGACACCACAAAGATCATAATAGCCCAAAGGGTAGCATCTGTTCAGGATGCCGACAGGATTGTGGTGATGGATGACGGAGAGATAAAGGCAATAGGAACACATGATGAGCTTCTTGTAGATAGTGATATCTACAGGGAGGTTTATGAGTCACAGGTGAAGGGAGGGATGGCAAGTGCCTAAACCAATGGGAAGAGGTCCCCGAGGAATGGGACCGGCTAAGATTAAGGACATTAACAAGGGCACCGTCAAGAGACTGCTGTCCTACCTTGGGAAATATAGGGTCAGGCTCGTATTTGTGGTTGTGGCCATAATAATCAGTGCATTTACAGGAGCAATAGCCTCCCTGTTTCTGAGAACCTTGATTGACGATTACATTACACCAATGCTCATACAGGCAAACCCTGACTTTTCAGGACTATTCAGGGTAATCCTCATGATGGGAGGAATCTACATTCTGGGAGTGCTGGCATCCCTTTTTTACACCAGGTCAATGGTAACCATATCCCAAGGAGTGCTTAAGAGAATAAGGGATGAGTTATTCTCAAAAATGCAGAGTCTGTCAATAAGATACTTCGATTCACAAAGCCATGGTGACCTTATGAGCCACTATACCAATGACATCGATACATTGAGGCAGATGCTTTCCCAAAGTCTTCCACAGATGTTCTCTTCAGTTGTTACAATTGTTGCTGTAATGTCTGCCATGCTCTACCTTAGCCTTTGGATGAGCGGATTTGTAATTCTGTTTGTGTTCATTGTCCTTAAGGTTGTGAAGACAATTGCAGGAAGAAGTGGAAAGTACTTTGTAGACCAGCAGAAATCACTGGGAGACCTAAACGGTTACATCGAGGAGATGATAAACGGTCTAAAGGTTATAAAGGTGTTTAACCACGAAGAGGTTGTAAAAAATGACTTTGACAGAAAAAATGAACTCCTCAGGGAGAATTCCACAAAGGCAAACCAGTATGCAAACATCCTTATGCCAATTATGATGAACCTTGGCTATGTGCTTTATGTACTTCTTGCTATAGTTGGAGGGGTGTTGGCTGTAGGTGGAGTACAGAACTACAGCATAACAGGGGCTGACATAGTTACCCTTGGTATGATTGCATCGTTTTTACAGCTGTCAAGGAACTTCATCCAGCCCATCGCCCAGGTTTCGCAGCAGCTTAATGCTGTTGTAATGGCCATAGCTGGAGCGGAGAGGATCTTCAAGCTAATGGATCAGAAGCCGGAAACCGATGATGGGTATGTTACACTTGTAAATGCACAATATGAAAATGGAGAGATAGTGGAGGCAAAGGGAAGGACACATCTATGGGCATGGAAGCATCCTCACGGTGATGGTAGTGTGACCTATACACCCCTAAAGGGTGAGGTAAGGTTCTATGATGTCGACTTTGGCTACAATGAGGATGAGATGGTTCTCCATGATATAACACTTTATGCAGAGCCGGGACAGAAGGTTGCCTTTGTAGGTGCAACCGGGGCAGGAAAGACGACAATTACAAATCTCATCAACCGTTTCTACGACATAGCTGATGGAAAGATCAGGTACGACGGAATAAATATCAAGAAGATCAGAAAGGCTGACCTTAGAAGGTCTCTTGGGATAGTGCTGCAGGATGTAAACCTGTTTACAGGTACCGTGATGGATAACATCCGCTATGGTCGACTGGATGCAACTGATGAGGAGTGCATTGAAGCTGCAAGACTTGCCAATGCTGACGGCTTCATACGGATGCTGCCGGACGGCTACCAGACCGTATTGACTGGGGATGGGGGAGGTCTATCACAGGGGCAGAGACAGCTTCTCTCAATTGCAAGGGCTGCAGTTGCAGATCCACCTGTGATGATTCTTGATGAGGCAACATCATCAATTGACACAAGAACAGAATCAATCGTCCAAAGGGGAATGGATGCATTGATGAAGGGAAGGACGGTATTTGTAATCGCCCACAGGCTTTCGACCGTTCAAAACTCCAATGTGATCATGGTCCTTGAGAAGGGAAGGATAATTGAAAGGGGAAGCCACGACGACCTTGTCCAGGAACAGGGCAAATACTATCAGCTATATACTGGAGCATTTGAGCTTGATTAGGGAAAATCGCCAATACCAATAAAATGGTAGAGGCGGTTTTTTAGTGTCCAATCTCGCTTTCTGAGGGTATATATAAATACGGAGTGTTGAAAAAATCACAGGAGATGAATAATATGGATAGAAAGAACAGACCATCAGGCAGGAAGAAGAGGGTTGGCACAGGCAGTTCCAAAGTTGAGAAAAGGGGAAGCGGGATTGGAAGGAAGACATCAGGACCAACGGGTGGTACTGGTGGATTTTTTGGGAGACAGTCATCCTCATCATCAAGCGGGCAGTCATCTGGGCAAAGCTTCTTTCCTTCTTCAGGCAGTCAGCAATCGGGACAGAATTATTCTTCAACAGGGGGGAGAAGGTCATCCGGAGGAATAATTAAATACATCATAATCTTTGTTGCACTTATGTTAATTTCATCCCTAATCTCAAGATTTATGGGAGGGGGCTCGGATGCGCCTATCTCTGATCCAGGACCGGGAATCACAGATGGTGGATACGTTCAGGAGACAGGGGGACCAACCTATGACAGTGGGGCCTATTCCGTGGACAGGACGGTTTCTGATAGGGCAAGACTTAAAAGGACCACCCTTCTAGGTGGAGGCAGGGACAGGGCGACTGTGATGGTTTACCTATTGGGAACAGACCTTGAGTCCAGAAGTGGAATGGCGACCATGGACCTGCAGGAAATGCTTGAGGCAGATATATCTGAAAATGTGAATATAGTAATAGAAACAGGCGGAACAGCCCAATGGAAGAATAACGTAATGTCAAACAGGACAAATGAGAGGTATCTCATCAGCTCACAGGGTCTAAGCAGGCTGGAGGATAATCTGGGGAGAAGATCAATGGTTGATCCGGACACACTCACTGACTTTATACGATATTCCCAGCAGAATTTTCCAGCGGAAAGATACTTCCTGATATTCTGGGACCACGGTGGAGGGTCCGTGACAGGGTATGGCTATGATGAGTACGTCAAGGGGGATACAATGACCCTGGATGAAATAGAAAGGGCTCTGTTCAACTCAGGCGTGGAGTTTGACATGGTGGGCTTTGATGCATGTCTTATGGCTACTCTGGAAACGGCATTTGTAGTGGAGCCATATTCAGACTATCTTATAGCCTCAGAGGAGCTTGAGCCCGGAATAGGCTGGTACTACACTGGATGGCTAAACGAGCTTTCAAAAAATCCTTCCATAGAGACGATCGATCTTGGGAAGAGGCTAATTGATGACTATGTAAGTGAGGTTAAGAGAAGGACTCCAAAATCTCAGGCGACCCTTTCACTGATTGATCTGGCTGAGCTTAGTGCCACGGTGCCTCCTGCATTCAGCAAGTTTTCCCAGTCCACTGTCGAGCTTATAGATACAGAGCAATACAAGAGGGTATCTGATTCAAGAGCAGGCACAAAGGAGTTTGCATCATCATCCAGGATCAATCAAATTGACCTTATCCATTTTGCAAATAGGCTTGGGACTCCGGAGGCTGAAAACTTTTCACAGGCACTTTCTGATGCTGTAAAATACAACAGGATGTCGGATAATATAACAAATGCAAACGGATTATCCATATTCTTCCCATACGGCAAGCTAAGTGATGTCTCCTCAATGCTTCAGACTTACGAGGAGATAGGTATGGATGAGAATTACTCAAGGGCCATAAAAAGCTTTGCAAATGTAAATGCAGGTGGACAGATGGCATCACCAGGGGGAGGACTTCTGGAAACCCTTCTGGGAGGAGGACAGTCAGGTGGAACCCAGGGAATTGCTACTGATTTGATTGGTTCCCTTATTGGTAACTTCCTATCACAGGGAGACTTTTCATCCATAACTGGAGGAGTCCAGCAGGCACCTTCATGGATTGACGAAAACCAGATCACCCAGTCCACTGAATACTACAGTGAAAACATGCTTGACCCTGCATCAATCAAGATAACGGTTAAGAACGGACAGAGGGTTCTGGACCTTGCTGAGGAGGAATGGGAGCTTGTCCAAAACATGGAACTGAGTGTATTCATCGACGACGGAGAAGGATTCATCGACCTGGGCAGGGACAATGTCCTTGAATACAATGGAGATGGAGATCTGATACTGGAGTTTGATGGCACCTGGATGGCTATTAACGATAGGATTGTAAGCTACTTTATGACGAGCTATGACTACAAGGGGGATGAGTACAAAATCTTGGGCAGGGTTCCCGCCATGCTCAACGATCAGCTGGTGGATATTGTTGTATCATTTGACCAGGACAACCCCTACGGAGAGGTTCTTGGTGCAAGGATTGTCTATGATCGGGAGGAGGAAACACCTAATCTTCCAAAGGGTCTGATCCCTATTGAACCAGGAGACAGGATCGACTATCTTACAGATTACTACACCTATGGTGGGGAGTTTGACGACACCTATTACCTGGGGGATCCATATACAGCGACAGGAGACTGGTATATAGAGAATATTGCAATTACAAACCTGGACTACATGATGACCTATAAGATTACTGATATTTATGGAAACAGCTACTGGACTCCCATAATAACAGACTAGATTAATGATCCCGGATAAAAATTTGTCCGGGATTACTAATTTTGGGCACCTGGAGGATATCTGTGTGATATAGTATATATAGAGATAATAGGATTGGGGGAAAAAATATGATCAGATTTGAAAGCGATTATTCAGAAGGTGCGCATCAGAGTATTTTGGACCTGCTTCTTGAAACCAATATGGAGCAGACCTCAGGCTATGGTGTTGATTACCACTGTGAAAATGCAAGAGAATACATAAAAGGGTACTGTCAGGATGATAGTCTGGACGTTCATTTCCTTGTTGGTGGCACACAAGCAAATACAACAGTTATTGCGTCCATACTTAAGCCATATCAGGGAGTCATTTCAGCCAACACTGGACATATAAACGTTCACGAGACTGGAGCAATTGAAGCCACAGGCCATAGGGTCATTTCCCTCCACAGTGATGATGGAAAGCTTACTGCCAACCAGGTTAGGGAGGCATATGACAGCCACTGGAACGATGCCACACATGAGCATATGGTCCAGCCTGGTATGGTCTACATTTCTCACCCAACGGAAAACGGGACAATATATTCAAAGAAGGAACTGGAGGAAATAAGCAAGGTCTGTCAGAACCTTAAGCTTCCGCTTTTTATGGATGGCGCCAGAATGGGCTATGGACTTATGGCAGATGGAAATGACCTTACACTGCCTGAAATAAGCAGACTGTGTGATGTATTTTACATAGGAGGTACAAAGGTGGGCGCTCTCTTTGGGGAGGCTATTGTAATAAGGAATGAGAATCTTAAGAAAGATTTCAGATACAACATTAAGCAGCGTGGAGGCATGCTTGCCAAGGGAAGGCTGTTGGGAATTCAGTTTGAAGCGTTGTTCAGGGATGGACTGTACTTTGAAATATCTAAGAATGCAATCAAGACAGCCATGATGATTCGAGATGCCTTTAGGGAGAAAGGGATAGACTTTCTGTATGATTCACCAACAAACCAGCAGTTCCCCATACTGACCCACCAGCAGATTGAAAAGCTGTCGGAGGACTATTCCTTCCAGCACTGGGCTGGGGTTGATGAAGAAAGAAGCGCGGTAAGGTTCTGTACAAGCTGGACAACAGACGAGGCCAATGTGAGAAGGTTGGTTAAGGATATAAATAAACTGTAGAAATTTGTTGGTGTTTTTTGAACAAATTTTTAAAAGTCTTATAATAACTGGGTTTGAGACATATGGGGAGAATTTTGGAACCGTTTTTGGGACCTGTAAATTCTCCCTTCATTGTGTTATAATTACTGATGTATGTTTAATGGAAAACTAGAGAAAAAGGAGCAGATATATGAGAAAAATTGGATTTGACCCTCAGAAGTATATAGAAGAGCAGTCGAAGTTCATACTCGAGAGAGTCAACAACTTTGACAAGCTGTATCTTGAATTTGGTGGGAAGCTTATTGGGGATCTTCACGCGCAAAGGGTCCTGCCAGGATTTGATGCCGATGCCAAGATTAAACTCCTTCACAAGCTGAAGGACAAGGCTGAAATCATTATCTGCGTTTATGCTGGAGATATAGAAAGAAACAAAATCAGGGGAGATTATGGGATTTCCTATGACATGGATGTATTGAAGCAGATTGATGAATTGAGAGAATACCAGCTTCATGTCAATAGTGTTGTGATAACAAGATACAACGGTCAACCTACGGCAAAGCAGTTTATTACTAAGCTGGAGAGAAGGGGTATAAAGGTTTATACACACTCTGCCATACCTGGTTATCCTTCGGATGTAGATGCAATAGTAAGCGAAGAGGGGTATGGGCTGAATCCGTATATCGAAACAACCATGCCAATAGTTGTCGTCACTGCCCCAGGGCCTGGAAGTGGAAAACTGGCTACCTGTCTGAACCAGCTTTATCATGAGCACAAGATGAACAAGGTCGCAGGCTATTCCAAGTTTGAGACATTCCCTGTATGGAACGTTCCCCTCAAGCACCCTCTAAATATTGCCTATGAGGCTGCAACAGTGGACCTTAAGGATGTAAACATGATGGATTACTTTCATTTTGAAAGATACAACGAGGTTGCCGTGAACTACAACAGGGACCTTGAAATGTTCCCTGTAATAAAGAGAATAATTGAGAGGATCACAGGCAAGGAATCAATCTACCACTCCCCAACTGATATGGGAGTTAACAGGATTGGATTTGGCATCGTAGATGACCAGGTGGTGAGAGATGCATCAAAGCAGGAAATAATTAGAAGAAGCTTTGCCACTGAGTGTGATTACAAAAAGGGTCAGGCTGATGAGGAGACCCTCAACAGAATGAGAATAATCATGGAGGAGCTTGAGCTTAAGCGTGAGGACAGGGCTGCAGTAGGTCCTGCCAGGGAATACTCACAGAGGCTGAAGGAAAAAGAGGAGAACAATGACGTACCTCCAGTCATTGCAATTGAACTTAATGATGGTAGAATAATCACTGGAAGAGGCTCGCAGCTTCTTGATGCAACATCAGCCGCAATACTTAATTCAATCAAGACCCTGGCAAATATCGGGGATGAGATACTTCTTCTTTCACCATTGATAATAGATACAATTCAGAAGCTTAAGATGGATAGCCTCAAGGGAAAGGTTGGTACCCTTGATGCGAATGAAGCCCTTATAGCCCTTAGCATTGGAGCAGTGACAAACCCAACTGCACAGCTTGCCATGGACAAGCTGCAGGATCTGAAGGGTGCTCAGGCGCACTCCACAGTGATGTTAAATGATAACGATGAGCAGATATTAAGGAGATTGGGTGTGGATGTAACCTGTGATCCTGTGTATCCAAGCGAGAACCTGTTTTACGTATAGACATTTCAGCAGGCATAACTGTCTGCTGATTTTTTGTTAACACGTATACCCACATATGGTATTCTATTTAAGTGATACATTACGAGAAAAGAGGTGCAAGATGAATTGGTTGCTTTATTTGCTGACAATGATATTTTTAATATATTCATATGTCAAGGATAGGAACAAGACAAAGAAATCACTTTCCAAGGCCTGGAAGGCATTTGAAAACATCCTTCCTGAATTTCTGGTAGTGATTATTATGGTAGGCCTTATGATGGCAATACTTGATCCCGATTTGATAGTCAAGGTCATAGGTGAAGACTCAGGATGGCTTGGAGTTGTGCTTGCCTCCATTGTAGGTTCAGTCACACTTATCCCAGGCTTCGTCGCATTCCCCACCGCAGATCTTTTGCTTCAGGGGGGAGCAGGCTACATGCAGATAGGTGCATTCGTTTCCACCCTTATGATGGTGGGTATTGTTACCATGCCTGTGGAGGTTAAGTATTTTGGCGGTAGGATTACATTGTACCGAAATGCAATGGCATTTGTGTTTTCATACATAGTCGCATATGCAATCAGTCTGGTGGTGAACTTGGTATGATTAAAGTAATTATTAGGTACAGATGGTTTTTGCTGTCATTGGTGGTAATGGGAGCTGTGACAGCCGTTGATGGGGACCTTGGAAACCGGGCTATTGATACGACCATGATGACCATAAAGGAAATGTTGTTTATAATCCCCCCCATATTTGTGCTTTTGGGACTACTTGATACCTGGGTTCCAAAGGATACAATGGTTAAGTACATGGGAGATGGTTCTGGATTAAAGGGGATCCTATTGGCCTTCTTTATTGGTTCAGCAGCAGCGGGTCCTTTGTATGGAGCATTCCCCGTGGCGGCTGTTTTCATGAGAAAGGGCGTTAAATTCAGCAATATACTGATTTTTATAGGTGCTTGGTCAACAACAAAGATTCCAATGTTTCTTTTTGAACTATCAGCTCTGGGAGCACCCTTTGCCATTACAAGGCTGCTTGTAAACATTCCTGGCATAATAATCATCGCATATCTTCTCAATGCACTGGTACCAAAGGCTGAAGTTGAGGCTTTATATCTAAATGCAGAGAAAATGGGTGAATGAAAGGCTGGATAAGTTACTATTGATTACGGGAAAAATCAGTACTATAATTATGGTATTCGGGGTGTAGCGCAGTTTGGTAGCGCACATGCTTCGGGAGCATGGGGCCGGAGGTTCAAATCCTCTCACTCCGACCACAATAGTAGATAATCTGCCGTCAATTGGGCAGATTATTTTTTCATTTGATAGATAAGGGGTAAAAGTAAACGGGAAAGGATGCATCAATTATTCAATCAGAATTGGAGGTATCTATGTTCAAGGATAAAGTTGTTGTTATTACAGGTGGAGCAAATGGCATTGGAAAGAAAATTGCAGAGGATTTCAGGGATAGGGGAGCCAAGGTCTGTATAGTTGACAAGGAAGAGAATGATTATTTTATTGGGGATATCTCCAAAGAGTCTGTTCTGAGGGACTTCGCAGCTAGGGTGATCAAAGATCATGGAAGAATCGATTTCCTTATAAACAACGCCTGCCTTTCAAGGGGAGGCATATTCAGCTGTGACTATGAAGACTTCAACTATGTGCTTAGAACTGGGGTCACTGCACCATTTATGCTTGCAAAGCTATTTCAGGACCATTTTACTGAGAAGGGCGCAATTGTAAATATATCATCAACAAGGGACAGGATGAGTCAGAGAGATACTGAAAGCTACACTGCAGCCAAGGGTGGCATCGCAGCCTTAACCCATGGACTCGCCGTGAGCCTGTCTGGAAGAGTACGGGTCAATTCCATAAGCCCCGGGTGGATTGAAACCGGTGATGTGGAGTATTCAGGATCAAACAACTCTCAGCATCCAGCTGGCAGGGTTGGGAAATCTGAGGATATTTCCAATATGGCAATGTATCTTTGCAGTGATGCAGCCAGCTTTATAACGGGTGAGAATATAACAATAGATGGGGGTATGACAAGGCTAATGATCTATCATAACGACCAGGGTTGGATATATAAGGGCTGAGATGGAATCTATGAAATCTAAATGTAATAATATGGGTGACTGTTTTGGGTATATTATATATGGATAGAGATAAAATCGGGGCTTTGAATGCAGGGTAAAAATGGACGCCTAATCCCTGCAGGAGCCAGTAGCGTAACCGACCATGCCAGGTCGGTTTTTTGTATGAAAGGGGAGAGTTTGAATGAAAGCAAGGACTATGGTAGCTGTAATCCTTAGCATTCTTATGGTAGCAGTCCCTGCCATGGGGGCAATGGAGCAGCCAATGAATCAGAATCAGATACAGGATCGAGACAGGGTTCAGACCAGTATCAATGAAGCTGAACAGGAGCAGATAAGACTGGAGATAAACAACAGACTAAGGATAGACGGTTCAGCCCTGGAGCAGATGAGGTTACGTACCCAGGAGCAGACAGAAAACAGGTTTATGGATCTTGAGAATCACTGGTCTAGAGAAGAAGTGGGACAATCCTACAGCTGGGGCTTTGTAAATGGATATCCTGACGGCAGCTTCAGACCCGAGGGAATTATCTCAGGGACAGAGGGAATCCTTATGCTTACAAGAATGATGAGTAAAATTTCCGCAGGAATGCCTGGAGAACCAGACCCTGAAGACATTGATTGGGACATGGTCCCTCAGTGGGCAAGAGAGCAGCTTCGTGAAGAAATTGCCCTTGCAATTGCTACTCAGAGTCATCTATATGGAGAAAGCCAATTGAACAGGCTTCAGTTTGCAGTCATGCTTGCAAAGGCAATGGGGATTGAGTACGAAGAACCTCCTGAAGGAACAGTGGTTTTCCTTGATGATGAAGCCATACCTCCTGCAGAGCTTGGGTATATCTACAGACTGAGAGCACTGGGAGTAATTCAGGGAAATGAAGGAAATTTCATGCCTCAGAAGAGACTGACAAGAGCTGAAGCGGCAGCCATGATGAACAGGGTAATGATGATGCTTAAGGCAGCACCTACGGAGTATTCCTATGAGCCGGATATGCTTACGGTGACACTACATGAAAATCCTACAACCGGCTATGGCTGGGTTGTCCAGTTCAAGGAAGGAGACATCCTTGAAATTGATACAGATGAATTTACGCCATATGCCGTATCTGCTGACGTAGTGGGCTCTGGTGGAGAACGCACCTGGGTATTTGTGCCTGAGGGTGAGGGCGTTGAAGAAATAACCTTCTTATACTACAGAAGTTGGGAAGAAAAAGAATCAGCAATTGATGTTAGGGTATTGACTGTGGAAGTGGATGAAAACCTTGAGATAATTGAAGTTAGATAAGGGTAGTGATTAATCTGGGATATTCTCCAAATGGGGGATATCTCTTTTCTTTGCACAAAAATAACACCACATGGGGAATGTAAACACCATTTTAATACCTTCTGGGATATTATTTAAATGAGGGGAGGTATTGAAGGTGGAAATCATGTTATTGATTGGAATAGTTACCTTGATGATTATTGGATACTTTCTTATGGATAGGATAGATATGCTTCTGGTTAGGAACACGGAGATCACCCATGAGATACCCATAGATAGAAGGTCTGTATTGATATTTTCCGATCCTGAGTCAGAAAATATCTTCTGTGAAATGTTCGAGGAGCTAAAATGCTCATATTACATTACTGATAATACCATTATTCCCGAAAACCTTGAGTTCAATATGTTTTTTGCACTATCATCTGACGATGCCGAAAACATATTTTTCAGCAAGCTCATCAGAAGGAAGAAAAATGAAGCCTGGATTGTAGCTAAGGTAAATGACAATATTTTTACTGAGCTGTACAAAAAAGCTGGGGTGGACAGGGTTATAAAAGGAAAGGTGGTTGTGGGGAATATAGCGGAATCCCTCCAGGAGGTGAATTTCAATGACTAGATTCACCAGACTTGGAGCAAAACAAACACTGGCTGTGGGCTTTGTAGTTATTATTCTCACAGGAGCACTTCTTCTGATGCTGCCGATAGCCAACAAGAGTGGTGAGTTTTTACCGTTTCTTGATGCTCTATTTACATCAACATCAGCCACATGCGTTACAGGTCTAGTTGTATATGACACTTGGTCACAGTTCACTATTTTTGGGCAGGTGGTTATCCTTATACTGATTCAGATAGGCGGGTTGGGATTTATGACCATAGCTATCCTGTTTTCGATGGTACTGGGCAAGAGAATTGGCCTTAGGGAAAGATCCTTTGCCATGGAAGCTGTAAATTCCCTGCAGATAAGTGGAGTGGTAAGGCTTGTAAAGCATATTCTCATAGGAACTTTGATCTTTGAATTAATTGGTGCCATTGTTCTTGCTATAAGGTTTTATGGGGTCTTTGGTGACTCCCGTGCAATTTGGTTTGGAATCTTCCACTCGGTATCCGCATTCTGCAACGCAGGTTTTGATCTTATGGGAAGCATGGAACCTTACTCCAGTCTTACAGGTTTTTCATCCGACATAGCAGTAAACATAACAGTCATGACCTTGATAGTAACAGGAGGAATCGGATTTGTAATCTGGGAGGATCTGTTTGTACACAGGTTCAAGTTTAGGAAATACAATCTTCATACAAAAACCGTATTGGTATCAACCTTGGTCATGATAATGATTTCCACAACGCTATTTCTATTGATTGAAAAGGATGCAACCTTAAGCGGAATGAGGACAGGAGAACGAATACTTGCGGCATTCTTCCATTCTGTCACTCCAAGAACTGCAGGTTTCAACACAACCGATACAGGAGCGTTGAGCGAGGCAGGTACAATGCTTACGATGTTCCTCATGTTCATCGGAGCAAGTCCGGGATCAACTGCCGGGGGAATTAAGATAACCACCTTTGTTGTTGTAGTACTATCTGTCATAACCCATTTCAGAAAATGCGATGATGTGAATGTATTTAACAGAAGACTGGATGCAAGAGTTGTAAAGAGGGCATACTTCAGTGTAACCTATTATTCGATTCTGGTTATTGTTGGGTGTTTTCTGATTGTAGCAAACCAGGGAATACCCATGAAGGAGGCTCTTTTTGAAACACTGTCAGCCATAGGTACCGTGGGACTTTCAACAGGTATAACCAGGGAGCTTTCAACTTTTTCAAGGATTATTGTAGTAATTCTTATGTACACCGGAAGGCTGGGAAGCTTGACGGTATTCATGGCTGTGACTGAAAAGAGAAATATCAGAAAGATAAAGAACCCAATGGAAAAAATAATTATCGGATAGGAGTGTTTTTATGAAGTCGATGATGGTAATAGGACTAGGCAGATTTGGTACCCATCTTGCAGTAAAGCTTGCGGAGCTGGGAAACGAGGTAATGGTGGTGGATACTGATGAGGAGTCTGTTGACAAGATTGCCCATCTTGTAACCAAAGCACAGATAGGAGATTGCAAGGATGAGGACGTTTTAAGGTCTCTTGGAGTCAGCAATTTTGATATCTGTTTTGTATGCATAAGCGAAAACTTCCAGTCATCCCTTGAAATTACATCCCTCCTTAAGGATCTTGGGGCACCCTATGTTATTTCAAAGACCGACAGGGATATACATGCAAAATTTTTGCTGAAAATAGGTGCAGATGATGTTGTTTACCCCGAAAGGGATATGGCTCAGAGAACTGCTGTAAAATACAGCTCCAGCCTTGCACTTGACTATATAGAGCTGACAGAGGAATATGCAATATCAGAGATCCTTGTTCCTGACAGCTGGAAGGAAAAGACAATTACAGAGCTTAGTGTCAGGTCTGTCTACAATGTCAATGTAATAGGCTTTAAGATTAATAGTCATGTTACACCGATGATAGATGCAGGCTATACATTTACAGGAGACGAACACATCCTGATTGCAGGCAGCAAAAAAGATATCATCAGATTGATGGAAAAGAAATAGATTGGTGGTATACTGTAATTGAGGTGTTGTAATTATGGTATTGCCTGGAAGAGCAAGGCACTATAGCAGCTGGATGAAAACTACAATAATAATAGGGATAGCAGTGATAGGTTCCCTGGGAATAAGCTACCTTGGAGTTGCCAAGGAGAGCATAATAATGCTATTTTTACTGGGAGTAATTTTCTCGACAATCGTAACAAGCAGCTCAATGTGGGGGATAATAGCTTCCGTAATCAGCATGATGGTTATGAACTTCTTGTTCACTGAGCCTAGATTTACCTTTGTAATATATGACAGCGGAGACCTTATTCTGCTGTTGTTCTTTCTGATCACTGCCGTTGTATCTGGAACCATCACTTCAAGGCTGCAGCAGCAGATTGAGCTTGCTGAAAAGAACGAAAGGACTACACAGGTTCTCTATAGGATTGCATCAGGATTTATTGCCATCAGCGGTGAATCTGACATAATAAACAGGGCCAGGTATTTTGTCCAAAGCTACACAGGCCTTGAGAGTGAAGTAATAATATATGATGAAATGAATTATCAGGAGAATGCCATAGGTGTGAACAAGGATTTTCCAATTAAGGGTTCTGAAGGGATACTGGGTAAAATCAGAATAGCTGGGCATGACAGCATAGAGGACAGCCAAACTGAGATAATAATCCAGTCGATTGCGACACAGCTTGGAATTGCATTGGAGGGTGAGAGACTCTACCTGGAAAGGGAACAGATTAAGGTTGCCATGGAGAAGGAAAGACTTAGGGCAAATCTTCTGAGATCCGTATCCCACGACCTTAGAACTCCACTTACAGCACTTTCAGGTGCCGGAAACCTACTGGCTGAGAATTTTGAACAGCTTGATGATAAGGAAAAGAAACAGCTGGCAACAGACATAAGCGAGGAAATCGGGTGGCTGACCAACCTGGTTGAAAACATTTTGAACATGACGAGAATCAACAATGATCAGCTGATTCTCAAGAAGGAAGATGAAGTTGTTGATGATGTGATCAGTGAAGCCGTATCCAGGACAAAGACTATTCTAAGGGATAGGGATTTTCAGGTCGCCCTCCCCACAGATGTTATTTCCGTACCAATGGATGGGAAGCTAATCGTTCAGGTTATTGTAAATCTCCTTGAGAACGCTGTAAGGCATACCCCAAAGGAAAGCTCCATTGCATTGGAGGTTGAGCTGGATGATGGATATGTTGAATTCATAGTCAGCGATACAGGTGAAGGTGTTGACAGGAGCATCAAGAACAGTATTTTTGATAGATTTGTCACATTGGACAAGGGAATAACTGATGGCAAGAGAGGTATTGGACTGGGGCTATCCATTTGCAAGGCAATTGTTGAGGCTCATGGAGGCAAAATATACACTGAAGAGAATAAGCCCACAGGATCAAGATTTATATTCACCCTTCCCGCCAAGGAGGAAGAGAGATGAAAAATTCCAGAATTTTAATTATTGAGGATGACAAATACATATCCAACTTCATTGAGGTTTCCCTTAAGAAGGATGATTACGAGGTAATTACTGCCAATTCAGCAGCGGACGGACTCTTTAAGTTCTCATCATACAAACCTGAGATCATAATACTCGATCTAGGCTTGCCCGACAGGGATGGTCTTGAGATTATCAGGGATCTGAGAGAATTCAGCAACATTCCCATAATTGTTGTTTCTGCAAGAGGTCTTGAGAGGGATAAGATTGAAGCCCTTGATCTTGGAGCCAGTGATTATGTTACCAAGCCCTTTTTTATGGGAGAATTGATGGCTAGGATCAGAGTTATTGAAAGGTTCATATCAAACTTAGGAGTTGATGATCCGGTAATTTTCCAGTGTGATTATCTCATGGTTGACTTTGAAAAGCGAAAGGTTCAGATTCATGGTGAGGATATTCACCTTACGCCTCTTGAATACAAGCTTCTCAGATTACTTATAGACAACCGGGGGAAGGTTTTGACCCATAACTATATAATAAGGCACGTGTGGGGATATTCTGGGGAAAATGACACTAAAAGCTTGAGGGTTATAATGGCAAACCTGAGAAGGAAAATTGAAAAGGACAATACCAGCCACAGGTTCATAGTAACCGAGGTTGGGGTTGGCTATAGATTTACAGATGAGTAGACCACCATGGATTTTATACCAGGTGGTCTATTGCTTTTATATAATAAATTAATTGGACATATTACAAAAAAATTTCCATCATATGGTTGATGAAAGCTTTTTTTGAGTATAATTATCCTATACAGAAATTGGGAGGAGAGACTGCATGACTAGGAAAAAGGGATTGCTAATAATAGGAGTAATTATAGGTATTGCTGCATTGATTTATTTTTTTGTAATCAACAGGTCCCCGGAGGTAAAGGTAAGTTCAATGGAGGTTGTGGAAGGCTCAATCCAACAAAGCATGGATATAGCTGGAAAGATTATTTCCGAAGATATCCAGGAGATACTGATTCCAGCTGGAACTGAAGTGCTACAGGTGATGGTCAAGGAAGGGGATAGAGTAAGTAAGGGAGATGTGTTGGCTGCTCTGGACCCTTCAGAGCTCCAGACAAGATTGGCGAAACTTAGAATAAACCTTGAACAGGTGGAGGCGGATCTGAGAATGGCAGGTGGATCTGCAGATAGGCAGATTCTACAGAACAATCTTCAGAAGGCACAGGAGGCACTTTCATCGGTGCAAAGGGATTATGAAACAGCAAAGGATAATCTGGGGAACCTTAAGGTTCTATATGAAAATGGTGCTATCAGTCTTTCAGAATATGAGTATCAGGAGAATGCGCTTAAGAGCCTGGAGTCAAGCATGAAATCCGCAAAGCTGAATGTGGAGGATGCAAGACTTAGGTATTCCGATTTTGGAGCTACAACATCTAGCACAACTGGCAGCCTGGATAGGCAGAAAAGGTCTTTGCTTTTGGATATCCAGCAGCTTGAGAAGCAAATAGAGGATACAAGAATAACGGCAGACCTTGATGGTACTGTGGTTGCAATGGAACTTATGGAAAACAGGACAGTGGGCAGGGAGGCTGAAGTGGTGGTTCAGAACACTGAAAGATTTAAATTTGAGGCTTCCGTGACCCAGGAGGATGCAGTGAATATTCGACCAGGTCAGGATGCTACCATTAAGGTATCAGGAATTTCAAATGAATACAGTGGGCAAGTTGTGGAAATCGGTAGCAAGGCAGAGATTGATTCTTCAAGTGGTAGCAGCACACCCAAGGTTAAGGTTACAATAGCATTAAATGAAGCTGATGACAGACTTGTGTCCGGCTTTGATGCCGATGCTGAAATTACAACTGGTATGGTTGAGAATGTAGTATTGGTAAAGAATGAAGCCATAAGGGAGGATGATCAGGCAGGTTCGTACGTATTTACAATAGAGAACGGATTTGCAGTAAAGACACCTGTTACGAGAGGTATAACCGACAGATACCTGACTGAAATCAAAGAAGGCATCCTATTGGGTGACAGGGTGATTCTCAATCCACCACAGGAGCTTGAGGACGGTTCAGCTGTGAGTGTAACAGAATAGGGGGAAGGTCATGAATAGATACTACGATGAATTTATGGAGCTTTTCTCCAACAATTGGAAGAATAGGTGTGTAATCTGGTCAATTGAACAGGTTGAGGAAGAAAGGTTAACAATACCTGAGCTATACAGTGATGTTCTGGTGCCTGCACTTTACAGTATTGATGATTGTCCTGAAGATAATCCTGGCTGTATTTGGGATGAACATGTCAAGACATCAATAATCAGAACAATAATTGAGACACTATATCCAACTGTAATTAAGCTTGCTGGGAAAGCCCAAAGCAAGGACAGGAAAATTGTCCTTGCCTGTCCTGAAAATGAATACCATGAGATTGGTCTTAGGATAATGGCTGATTTCTTTCAAATCAATGGATATGATGTCATCTATATAGGCAGCAACACACCCAGAGTTCAGATTTGGGAGGTAATAAAGTCTGAAAAGCCAGATTATGTTGGTATAAGCGTAACGGACTACTATCTCTTGTCTGAGGCAAAAAAGATTATTGAGAGAATTAGGCTTGAGTGCACCAAGGATGTACAGATTCTTCTGGGAGGCCAGGCCTTCAGGAAAAATCCTCATACAATCGAGGATTTTGGTGGAGATTTTTATATTGAGAACTATGAGGATGTCCTATCCCTTGGAAAGGGGGAGGACAGATGAGACTTGCCCTAAAGATAGCACTTAGGTTTCTTAAATCCGGTAGAGGTCAGACCATCCTCATTGTGTTGGGGATTTCCATCGGTGTTGCCGTGCAGCTGTTCATAGGATCCCTGATACAGGGTCTTCAGATAAATCTTGTGAACACAACAATCGGCAGCTCATCCCAGGTCACAATAACCTCCACATCTGAGGACAAGCTCATTGACAACTGGGACAGAACGGTTTACGAGGCTAATCTGTTCAGACCAGAAGTTATAAATGTATCAGTTGCAGCGGATGGTCCTGCTACGCTTGACTACGAAACCGATACCGCTCCTGTACTCATTAGGGGGTTTAACATTCAGGATTCTAACGAAATCTACAATATCGAAGAGGGGTTGTTCGAGGGAAGACTACCCCAGAGAAAGGACGAGGTGTTAATAGGCAGGGAGCTTTCCTTGTTGGCAGGGATTGAGGTGGGTGATAGAATTCTGGTTCTTAACCCAGGAGGTGGTTCAGCCCGCTTTGATGTGACTGGACTTTATGATCTTGGAGTATCCTCCATAAATGAATCATGGATAATTTCAAACCTGCAGACTGCACAGGATTTCTTGGGTATGGGAGACAAGGTATCCTCAGTCGAGATGCAGGTAACAGAGGTGTTTGAAGCTGATGTAGTTGGAGGGAAAATAAGCTATGCATTGTCTGGTGACAGCCTGAAGGTTGATAACTGGAAGGACCAGAATCAAAGTTTACTGAGCGGGCTTAACGGACAGAGTGTATCAAGCTATATGATACAGGTATTTGTTCTGGTTGCTGTTCTTCTTGGAATTTCAAGCGTCCTTGCAATTTCTGTTGTCCAAAGGTCAAAGCAGCTGGGTATATTGAAGGCAATGGGAATAAAGGACCGTGAAGCAAGTCTTATATTTGTATTCCAGGGTCTGATGCTGGGGATACTCGGAGCGATCATGGGTATAGCCTTTGGATTCGGCTTACTTTTCTCATTCACCAAATTTGCGGTGAATCCAGATGGAACACCAGTTGTTCCAATATACATCAACTACGGGTTTATAGCATTATCAGGGATGTTTGCAGTGGCTTCAGCCATGATAGCATCACTTATACCTGCAAGGATATCTTCAAGACTTAACCCAATCGAGGTGATTAAGAATGGCTGATATAGTAAGATTGGAAGGCATAGACAAATTTTATGGAGAAAAGATAAGGACCCAGGTGCTCTTTGACGTTAACCTCAGCTTTGAGGAGAACAGCTTTAACTCCATTATTGGACAATCAGGAAGTGGAAAGAGTACTTTGCTGAATATTGTTGGAACATTGGACAAACCAACCAATGGTAGGGTATATATAAGAGAAAAGAGAACAGACACCATGAATGGAGTGCAGCTTGCAGAGCTTAGAAATAAAACGATAGGATTCATTTTTCAGTCTCATTACCTTCTACCGGAGTTTACAGCAAAGGAAAACATCTTGATGCCCAGCAGGATCATGAACTATCAGGTAACAACAGAGATCGACCAATGGGCTGATGAACTTTTGGAACTGACTGGCCTTACCAAGGTCAAGAACAACATGGCAAACGCAATGTCAGGGGGGCAACAGCAAAGAACGGCAATTGCCAGGGCCTTGATAAACAAGCCATCCATAGTACTGGCGGATGAACCTACAGGAAACCTTGATTCTGATACGTCTGAAAGCATTTATGATCTGTTGAGGGACATCAACAAGGAGTACGGAACAACGTTTATCATAATCACACATGATCAAAGAATTGCCGAAAAAACAGACAGAATTGTGGAGATCAAGGACGGAAAGATAAATCTGGATGTGAAAAGATAGATATGGAAAGTTAACAGGGAGTGAAACCGATGTTTACACAAAAAAGACTTGATCAGGCCTATGAGGGTGCCCGTGTGGAGTACTTTGATGACAGTTCAAAATATGTATTCATGAGTGATCATCACAGAGGAGATGGAGGAACTTCTGATGAGTTTACAAAGAAT
>Ga0334896_1001402_pt1 | contig 21028 bp, 16 predicted proteins | sample GraSluR3_MG_8_FD_207734 | JGI IMG/M metagenome (GOLD analysis project Ga0334896, IMG submission 207734) | Sludge microbial communities from methane-producing bioreactor in Wageningen University, Netherlands - Granular Sludge_27_06-R3 | ecosystem: Engineered > Bioreactor > Anaerobic >... | reverse complement strand
CGAAAAGCTGGGACTGAAATGCTCATTGCAGCAATTACCTTTCCATGCAAATCATAAATAGGAACTGCCACACAGCTTACTTCTTCTACATGTTCGCCATTATCCAGGGCATAACCTGAATCCCTTATTCTTTTTAATTCTTTATCCAATTCTCTATAATTAGTAATAGTGTTCTGAGTATATCTTGTTAATGTTGTGTCTTCAATAAGTTTAGACCGTAGTGATTTTGATTGAAAAGCCAGAAGCACTTTCCCAATAGCAGTACAATGAAAAGGTGCTCTTCTTCCAGGGTGTAAAATTGCTTTCACGATTCGAGTTGATTCTACCTTATCTAAGTATACAACCTCCCCCTCATCCAGAACTCCTAAATTTACTGTTTCATCAAACCTTTCAGCAATCTTTTTCAAAAAAGGAGCGGCTTCTTTAAAGACATTTAACTGATGCAGTTTTGCCATACCAAGTTCAACTACCTTAAACCCCAAAGTATATTCTTGAGTTCGGGGAACTTGTTCAACAAAACCCCAATATCTTAAGGTATCTATCATGCGATGGACAGTGCTGGGGAAAATCCCTAACCGTTGGCTTAATTCAGTAATGGTTATCGGTGAAGGGTGATCTAGAAAGACTTCTAAGATTGATAATGCCCTGGCCAGTGCCTTTACCGGATAATTAGGCTCCTCATTCATTCTGGCTCCTTAAATAAAATAGAATTCTTTTCTAATAATTATATAATTACTTTCTATTTTTTATATTATACCAAAAAAAGAAAAATATCAATAAATTTAATAGTATTTCATGAGTTATGAGCTTAATAGCTTATTTTTTAATTTATTAAATAAAAGCGCTTTATATTGCTATTTACATAAATGTGCAAAAATACCACTTCTTAGTTTTGGTTCAATCCAGGTTGATTTGGGAGGCATTATTTTATTGTTGTCTGAAACTAATATTAATTCATCTATTGAAGTAGGATAAAGAGTAAAGGCAAGCTTTACACCTTGTTGAATTTCTTTATTTATATAAGATAATGATTTTTTTCCTCCAACAAAATCTATCTCTTTGCTTTTTTGAGGGTCTTTTATTCCCAGAAGGGGAGCTAAAATATTTTCCTGTAAGATAGATACATCCAATTGTTCAACTACACTTTGATTCTCATTAATAATATTCTTATTGAGAGTGAGTTTGTACCACTGACCAAGTAAATTCATTCCAAATTCATGTTTTTTTGAAGGTAAAAAATTTTGATTTGGGGTTATTTTGTTTATTTTAAAGCTTCTTCCAACAGCAGACAAAAAAGATTCCGGTGAAAAATCTTTCAAATCTTTTACCAAACGGTGGTACCCCAATATCTGAATTTGATTATGAGGAACTAAAACAGCCGGGAAATAAGCATATTCATTATCCGCCTTACTTAGATTTTCCTGTTCCCGGGTTGCTTTTTGTTTCAATGCTTCCGCGGCTGCTGCAACCCTGTGATGTCCATCGGCAATATATAGACTTTCTACCTCCTGAAAACCTTTTTTCAAAGAAGTTTCTATATCTTTTGCATGAATTCTCCAGCACTTATTTCTTATGCCATCTTCAGATATAAAATCATAAATGGGATTACTCCTGAGCATTTCCTTATATATTAATCCTTCAATATATGCATTGCTTTTAAATACTAGCAAAGGACAACCGGTATGAGCTTTAGTTGTCAAAATATGTTCTACTCTCTCTTGCCAGGTATTCATCCGAACTTTTTCATGCCTTTTAATAATCCCTTTTTGATAATCATTCACTGATAAACTGGCAACAATTCCAGTCCTGCAATAAGAGGAATCACTTTGCTGGTAAATATAAAAACATTTTTCGGATTCCTCTTGCATTACTTTCTGCTCTATTATTTTCTGTAAATTATCCGCTGCCCGCCGGGCTAATTCATGATAATTTATTTTATTATCAGGGAAAATCAATGCCTCTGGTTTAATTACTTGTAAAAAAGAGTATGGATTCCTTTTAATAACTTCTGCTGCTTCTTTTGGACTTATTACATCATAAGGGGGAGAGCTAACAAAAGACACTAATTCTGGTACTGGTCTCAAAGCCTTCAAGGTTTTTATTTCAACCATTAATTCCCTCCCTTGATAATTTTTTATTATTATAGTATTCTTCAATAATGTTCAAAATTTGTTGACCAATCCGGTATTGTGCTTCTTTGGTTGATCCGCCTACATGTGGGGTTACAGAAATTTTTTCGTGCTGTATCAGTTCAAAATTATCACATGGTTCGTGGATATAAACATCAATTCCCGCTCCTGCAATCTCATCTTTATCCAGAGCATTTAACAGTGCCTTTTCATTTACCAGATTACCCCTGGCAGTATTTATTAAAAAAGCGTTTCTTTTCATCTTTTTCAGTTCTGGCTCGTCAATCAGATAGCTCCCATTTTCACTGGCAGGGACATGTAAAGAAATAATATCTGCTTTTTCCAATACTTCTGCCAGAGTTGCAAACTTCCACTCCGGGTTATTGTTAACAGGCCCCATAATATCAGTATATATGATCCCCATACCCAGTACACTGGCTTTTTGAGCTAATGACTGTCCGATTCTTCCCATTCCTACTATACCTAATATTTTCCCACTTAATTCGATCCCTTCGCAAAGCTTTTTTGCCCATTTTTTCTCACGCATGGTTAAATTCGCAGGAATTATTCTCCTCGCCAGGGTAAACATATGAGCCAGTACCAGTTCGGCTACCGCTGAACTGCTTGCCTCAGGTGTATTAACAGCGATTATTCCCTTTTTTTTGGCATAATCCACATCTATATTGTCCATACCTACCCCTGCCCTTATAATAAGCCTGAGCACTCCGGTCTCAGCTGCAGTATCAATAACCTCTTTGGTTACTTTTGTTGCTGAACGGACAATTAAAATCTCATTTTCCCTGACTTCCTGCAATAGGGTATCTGGTTTGCCAGGATAGTCCCTGACAATAAAATTTCTTTCTTTTAATTCCTCGACTAAAAACCGGTCAATCCTATCTTTTATAAGGATAGTAATCATCTTTTTATCCCTCCTGTTTCAGGATTTCATCGATGACTGCCAATAGCTCTTTTACTTCTTTAGTGTTAATATCACCCATGTGAGCAATCCTGAATGTTTTCTCTTTTAATTTTCCATAACCATTGGAGATTGTATAACCCTTCAATCCCAACATTTGGTTTAGATGCTGGACGTTAACTCCCTTAGTATTTTTTATACAGGTAACCGTATTGGAAGCGTAAGCTTCCTCGGGAAACAAGGCGAAATTATTATTTGCCCATTCCCTTACTATGTTTGCCATATCAAGGTGACGTTGAAATCGATTTTCTAACCCTTCTTGAAAAATTAAATCCAGCTGATAATCCAGGGCGAACATATGAGAAAGAGAGGGCGTAGACGGGTATTGATAATTCTTCTTTTTAAGGTATTCATATAATTTCAGTAAATCAAAATACATGCCCCGATATTTAACTTTTCTTGCCAATTCTATTGCTTTTTCAGAAATAGAGCATAAGGAAAGTCCTGGCGGCAATCCTAAACATTTTTGGCTGGAAGAAATACAAATATCAACACCTAACTCATCTACCGGAAAAGATACTCCTCCTAAGGAGCTGACCGTATCAACACAGAAAACGATTTCGGGATACTTACGCATAACTTCTGCTATCTCATTTATTGGATTCATTACCCCGGTAGAAGTTTCATTATGAGTTATAGTAACGAGATCGTATTCTCCACTCTTAATTTCCCTATCAACCATATCTCCTCTAATTGGACAGCCATATTCAACTTTAAAACAGTCTGCTTTAACCTGATTAGCTAAAGCCATTTCATACCATCTTTCTCCAAAAGAACCACATGAGAAGACTGCTGCCTTATTTCTGGTGCAGGAGCGAATAGCTCCTTCCATCAAACCACTTCCTGATGATGTAGAAAGTAGTATTTCATTGTCCGTAAACATCATTTTTTGTAATTTTTGGCTGATTGACCTTTGTAAATCAGATGCTTCTTTACCCCTGTGTTCTATAAGAGGCGTGGACATCTTTTTTAATACATTATTTTTTACTTCTGTAGGTCCTGGAATAAATAACTTTTTCTGCATACCTTTCACCATCCTTTTTTAAATAATAAAAAACCCCAGCAGCTATTGAAATAACTACTGGGGACGATAAATACTTCGTGGTGCCACCCCGATTCAGCTTTTACTTATACCATATCAACTTATAGTAACTACTATAAAAATATTCTGGACAAAGTAATGAATTTGAGCTCTTCCTTAAATTAACGCTAAAAGCGTTTTGGGATACTAGGTATTATCTCTTCCCTTTCTCTCAAAAATTATTCAGATGGATTTCAGTCAATTCCCTGCTGATTTTTCACCAATTTTCAGCTCTCTGAAAAAGAATTTAAACTTACTTTTCTGAATGTAATATTTTACCCTATTTAAATTAATCTTATTTAATAAGTAAAATTACTCAAATAATAATTGTTTTATAAACTACCACTTTAAATAATCATTGTCAAGATACTTTTTATTATTTTTTATTTTTAATGTTTAAAACAACGATAACCGGTAAAAACCATAATCATGTCATGTTTATTGGCAGCTTCTATAACTTCTTTGTCTCTTTTTGAACCTCCCGGCTGAATAACAGCCTTCACACCTGCCCTGGCGGCCTCTTCCAAACCATCCGAAAATGGGAAAAAGGCATCTGAAGCAAGATAGCTATTCTTAGATTTTTCACCAGCTTTACGTACAGCAATTTGAACGGAATCAACTCTGCTCATCTGTCCTGCACCCACTCCTACCAAGTGTTTATCCTGGGATAGAATAATTGCATTGGATTTAACATGTTTTACTATTTTCCAGGCGAGTAATAGTTCTTTTATATCTTCGGCTGTAGGCTTTTTCTCTGTAACTACGGTTAAATCATCTTCTGTGATACCTCTAAAATCCCGGTCCTGTAATAAGAATCCCCCGGAAACCTTCTTGATATCTTTTATATGTCTATCCTGTACACGTAAATCCCCTACTTCCAATAGTCTTCTATTTTTCTTTTCCCTGAGAATACTTAAAGCACTTTTACTAAAAGAGGGTGCTACAATTGCTTCTACGAAAGGAGTATTATCAACTAATCCGGCTAACTTTTCTTCTACCCGTCGATTAATACCAATAATGCTGCCATAAGCAGACAATGGATCACCCTGATAAGCTTTTTGGTATGCCTCTTCAATAGTTTCAGAAGTAGCCAGGCCACAAGGATTAGTATGTTTAATAAAAGTTACAGTAGGTTCATCAAAATCTTTAATAATACCCAATGCAGCTTCCAGGTCTACTAAATTATTGTAGGAAAGCTCTTTACCGCCTAATAATCTTCCATTCCCTATATTTGCTTCATCTGTAAGTTTTTCACGATAAAAAGCTGCTTTTTGGTGTGGGTTTTCTCCATATCTTAGATTGCTAACCTTTTCTGCTCCAATAACCAGATAATCCGGGAAATAATCTTCATTGGGGGTTATCTTTCTGCTTAAATAACGTGAAATCAAACTGTCGTAATAAGTAGTATGCTGAAAAACCTTAACTGCTAATTTCTTTTTGGTATCAATTGATATATTCTTTTCTGGACCCGATAACTCTTCTAATATTAACTGGTAATCATCAGGGTCAATCACTACTGCTACATCCTGATAATTTTTTGCTGCCGCCCTGAGAAGTGACGGTCCGCCAATATCTATATTTTCAATTGCATCTTCCAGGGAAACATCTTCTTTCAGTACAGTTTTTTCAAAGGGATATAGATTGACAACAACTATTTTAATAGGAATTATTCCCTGTTTCTGCAATTGTCTCTGATGTCCCGGTTTATTGCTTTGGGCTAACAATCCGCCAAAAATAAATGGATGCAGTGTTTTAACCCTACCATCTAAAATTTCCGGAAAGCCAGTTACTTCTGAAATTAATGTTACACTTATTCCTGAATCCTTTAATACCTTTGCAGTACCTCCGGTAGAAATTATTTCGAAACCCGATTTATTTAATCCTGCAGCTAATTCAACAATTCCCTTTTTATCAGATACACTTATTATTGCTCTTTTTTGTTTTTCCACTTTTTAATTCCCCTTTTTATTAATTACTGTATATTTCCAAAAATCACCAGGAAAATTATAATCCCTTTTTCCCAATATCCTTTCGGTAATACTTATTCTCAAATTCTATCTGTTGCACGCCATCATAAGCTTTCTTAATAGCTTCAGGTAAACTATTTGCCCATGAGGTTATACCCAATACTCTTCCGCCGGAAGTAATTATTTTTTGGTCAGCTTTTTTGGTCCCAGCATGAAATACCATGATGTCGTCCCTTCCTGCTAATTTTTCCAAACCATAAATCGTTTTACCTTTTTCGAATTCTCCCGGATATCCTGCAGAAGCCAAAACAATACAGGCTGATGACTGATTATTCCATTCAATATTAACTTTATCTAAATTCCCATCCAGTACCGCCTTGATTATCTGAATTAAATCAGTTTCTAAAGCAGGGAATATTACCTGTGTTTCTGGGTCACCAAATCGGGCATTAAATTCTAATACTTTCGGGCCATCAGAAGTAAGAATTAAACCTGCATACAGAACCCCTTTAAATATTCTTCCTTCCTGAACCATACCTCTGATAGCAGGTTGAAACACATTTTCTAAAACCCATTTGCGGGTATCTTCTTCAAAAAAAGCAACCGGCGAATATGCACCCATTCCACCAGTATTAGGGCCCTTATCCCCATCTCTCAATTTTTTATGGTCCTGGGATGAAATCATTGGGACAATATTAGTACCATCACTAAAAACCAGCATAGAGAGCTCTTCCCCAGTAAGATATTCTTCAATTATGATTTTATTGCCTGCCTGACCATATTTTCTTTCCTTCATGATATTTATTATTGCCTCTTCTGCCTGGGTCAAATTATCTGCAATAAAGACTCCCTTACCTGCAGCCAGTCCATCTGCTTTTATTGCTAAGGGAAAGGCTTGTTTCTTTAAATGAGAAATCGCTTTTTTATCATCATCAAAAACCTGGTAATTGGCAGTAGGAATAGAGTATTTATTCATGAGATACTTGGCAAAGACTTTACTGGATTCTATTTCAGCGGCTTCCCTGGTTGGGCCAAAAATTGGAAAACCATGTTCCTGAAACAGGTTGACAATTCCTAAAGATAAGGGTATTTCCGGACCAACAATAGTTAAATCTATCTTTTTGTCATGAACAATTTTTAATAAACCTATAAAATCCTCTACTTCTACATCTATGCATTCTACTAACAAATCTATACCTGCATTACCAGGGGCACAATAAATCTTATTTACTTGGGAGCTTTTCGCTAATTTCCAGACAATTGCATGCTCTCTTCCGCCACTACCGATAACCAATATATTCAATTGAATACCCTCACAATCTATTTTTTATGTAATATTATTTTGGCCAATTAAAAATCATACTTTAGTATTTTATCGACAAATGATATATAGTGCAAATTATCAATTAACTTATTATATCTAAATTGTATTGATTATTAGTTTTTTAAACTACATACTAACAACCAATAATTATCGACTGATTTTGGTGTTCTTAGTTATCACCATGTTTCTGCTTCATATTATTTAGTTCTCAATATTCAGCTTGGCTGGATTTAATCTGAAAATTATTAACTTGATTTATCTATCTATCTATGTTAAAACTGTCTTTTTTATATTTGTATTTTATCTTTTATCCAAAGACTGATTACTTCTCTTCAAATTCCTATTTCCAAGGTATTTCCCCCGATACGCAATACGCATGACTCAATACTGTTTTTAAAACACTTCATAGCTGAGATAGCGTAATAGGCTATTTAATGAACCAGTAGGATATAAAAAAAGACTATCAGGGATTTTAATTCTCTCTTCAAAACTTGCTCCTATCTTTTTTAAATCCAGGGCAGTTTTTTCATTTTTAAACATCTGCACTAAAACTCGTTCTTTGGCTAACAATAAAGCACTATATTTTATTGAATTAGGTTTTTGCTTTGTATGGCCTAAATAACTAAAGATAAGCGATTTAGGGCTTACCGAATATCCCGGCTTCTGAACAACACTAATCATTAGAGGGCAAAATTCTCCATTGGCATTTTCAATAATCGGCATTTTTTTCAAACGGTGGTGGTAATCAATGTAAGTGTGCTGGCTATCACTCATCTCAATATTGACACCCAATTCTTGCATACAGCTTTTTTTTAAAAATGGAATTATATCAGTTTCTATTTCTATTCTACCGCCAACGGCAGATAAAGATGCTTTTCTTTTGTTTTCATCATATATCCATTCCTTGCTATCTTGCAGTCCAAATATATATTGATTTTCGTATTTTAAGAATACAGATGCATAAAGCTCAAAATGGCCTTCTATTTTTGATATTTTTTCTACAAAATCTTTGATCCAGGTTCTATTCAATCGAATATCTCCTTTCTCTATTAATCTCTATTAATAATTTTTAAAATATTATGCCAGATAAGCATTAGAAACATATTGTAATACCATACGATGCGTATTAAAAAAAGAAGCATTAATGGCAATACAGTGTCTCATTATATTAATCCATTTTTCACGTTGATGATAATAGGTTGGAATTATTTTTGAATCTAATTTTTGATATAGGGAATCAGCCTCTTCATGGTTAATACTTTCAAAATTTGCAGCAGAACCAATTGACCATCCAGTAATATCCTCGATACAGCCTTCCACCCACCATCCATCTAAAATACTAAAACTCGGTACACCATTATGAGCAGCCTTCATGCCTGAAGTACCTGAAGCTTCTTTGGGTTTTCTGGGTGTATTTAGCCATAAATCCACCCCACTGGTTATCATCTTTCCCAGATTCATATCATAATTTTCCAAATAAACTATTTTTATATGCTCTTTTAAGTGCTGAGATTGCTGAGTAATTTTTTTTATTAATTCTTTCCCAGAGTGATCTGCGGGATGTGCCTTACCGGCGAAAACAAGTTGTATTTTTCCTCTAATCTTAGCAATTTCAGTTAGTCGAGCAGTATCATGGAAGATTAAATCAGCACGTTTATAGGCGGTAGCTCTTCTGGCAAAACCAATCGTTAAAATATCTTCATCAAAACTTAATTTGTGTTTTTCGTTAATAAAATCAATTAATTCTTTTTTTGCCTTTTGGTGAGTATCCCAAACTTCATTATCAGGTATATTCAAGGCATATCGTAAACTAAAGGGATCTAATTTCCATCCGGGTATATATTGGTCATATAGTTCAGAAAATTTTTTATTTGTCCAGGTAGCTGAATGAATGCCATTGGTAATTGAATCAATATGATATCCGGGAAACATCTCTCTGGAAACCATGCCATGTCTCTTGGCTACACCATTAATATAATGACTCATATTCAAAGCCAATTGAGTCATATTTAAATGTTCAGTTCCTGCTAATTCCTGTAATAAATGATATGGAATATGTTCTCCTAGAACCTTTTTTACCAATTCATAGGTAAACTTATCCATACCAGCAGGTACCGGGGTATGTGTTGTAAACACACACTTGTTTTTTACCTTTGCAATCTCCAGCTGATTAGTTTCTTTGTTTAAGTGATTATTTAACAATTCCAGCACCAATAGACTTGCATGACCCTCATTCATATGATATCTGGCAATATCATGATAGCCCAGCTCATGGAGCATCTTTACCCCACCAATGCCTAATATTATTTCCTGCGCCAAACGATACCTATCATCACCTCCGTATAAATAATAAGAAAGACTACGGTCATATTCACTATTTTCCGGTATATCAGCATCTAAAAAATATACCGGAACCATGTCTCCATCCAGCCCTCTCACCATATAGACCCATGCCTGAATATCAACAGTTCTTTGCTCGATCTCCACTTGCACCCTATTTGGTAATTTCTGCAAATATTCATCTGGGTCCCATTGCTCAGGAAATTCCTGCTGGTAGCCACCCTGGTCTATTTTCTGCTTAAGATAGCCTTTTTTATAAAGAAGGGTAATTCCGAGCATGGGGACTCCCAGGTCCGCTGCAGAGCGAATAGTATCACCCGCTAAAACACCTAATCCGCCACTATAAGTAGGAATTTTTGAATCAACACATATTTCCATTGAAAAATAAGCAATTTTATTTTCTTTTTTAATGCACTCTTCTTGTTCAAATAATAAGCCTTTTTTTGCTTCCATTATTTCTCCCCATCATAATATAGAGTAATTATAAATAATTTAACAATCAATTTCATTTTTTTAAATAAAATTTATCAAACTTATTTGATTGTATCATATTTGAGCAAATTATTTGAAGGCATTTAAACTAATAATATTACCTATTATTTAATAAATTTTTTATAAACTTTTTATGATAAGTTAAAAATGATAATATATAATATTAAAAAGCTAAATATCTGCAACTGCATCTTTGAATCACGGTTTAGTTGACAATATTATTATATTTGCATTGTTTATCGTAAAGTTTGTTATAACAACACAAAAGGAATATAAATAAATACAACATGACTATACAGCGGCGTCTCTGGATATCTAATTTAATATTGATTTTTATCACGATTGTCTTATTAATTGGTGTTAGTTTAATTATTACTGAACATTTTCAGAATTTTCTTGGTTTGCCCTCACCGGATAATGAGAGAACCCCGTTGAATCGCGCCCTCTATAGGGCAGAGAGAACCCTTATTAAAATTATTGAAACAGAACCCGAGCGTTTTCTGGAGCATGATTATTTACAACAAATTGATGACTTTATTAATTCTTTAAATACTGGACTAATTGTTCAAAAAGAAAATGAATTAATCTATTTTTCTCCTTTTATTGCCTCATCAGGATTTAAGGAAGGAGACATATCTTTTACACAATACGAGATGGAAACAGAATCCGATAATGTAACAAGGATTTCAGAAAATCTATTTATAAAAACAATCCCTCTTCTATTTAATGAACATTCTCAAGGTAAAATATTTTTAGTTTATGATTCAACTTCTGCATCCCAGGAATTAAACCAATTTAAAAAATCAGTTATTTATACATTAATCTTATTTTTAGTCATAATCATCAGTATAAATACACTAATTACTTATTTTTTATCAAAGCAGATTGTAAACCCGCTAACTCGCTTAAAGAATGCAGCTATGCAAATTAGAAAAGGCAACTATGATTTTCATCTAAAATCCCCTTCCAAAGATGAGATTGGCGAACTATTCCAAAGCTTCGAGGAAGCTCGGAAACAACTTAAAGAATCAGAAGAAACGAAAAATAAATATGAACAAAACAGAAATGAATTAATTACTAATATTTCCCATGATTTAAAAACTCCAATCACTACCATCAAAGGTTATATCGAGGGAATTATGGACGGTGTCCCTAAATCAAAAGAAAAACGGGATAAATATTTAAAGACTATTCATCAAAACGCAATACATATGGAATCTTTAATAGAAGATCTGTTTCTACTTTCAAAATTCGACCTTGGCCAATCTTTCTATCAATTTGAAAATATTAATATAAAAGATTATTTGGCTGATTCCTATGAAGAATTACGTTTCAACCTTGCAGAAAAAGGTATTAGCCTTGAATTTGTAGCCAACTATAATGAATCAAACCCTGTTATGGCTGACCGTCAGCAATTAAAAAGAGTGATTCTTAACATCATTAATAATGCTATAAACTTCAAAAAAGAAGCTAATTCAGTAATCAAAATGATATTAACTGAAACCGAAAGTGAAGCAATTATCGAAATCAGTGATAATGGAAAAGGTATCTCTAAAGAGATGCTTGATAAAATTTTTGAACGATTCTATAAAGCAGATAAGGCTCGTTCAAACAAGACACCGGGAACTGGTCTTGGTTTGCATATTGCCCAAAAAATTATTTCCGACCATGGAGGCCGTATTTGGGCTCAAAGTAAAAAAGAATATGGTACTAGCATATTCTTTGCCCTGAAAAAGACCAGACAAAATCCGGAAAATTGAACCTTTTAAAGAGGAAATAAAAATGAAAAAAATTTTAATAATTGAAGACCAGCAAAGCATTGCAGAATTAGAAAAAGATTACCTGGAAATCAATCAATTTCAAGTAGATATAAAAAATAACGGCTTGGAGGGACTTGAACAGGCTATAAGCAAAGACTATGACCTTATTCTTCTTGATTTAATGTTACCGGATATTGACGGTTTTGAGGTCTGTAAAAAAATCCGGGATAAAACAAATATTCCTATATTGATTATCTCTGCCAGAGGAGAAGATATTGATAAAATACGTGGTCTCGGTTTAGGAGCGGATGACTATATAAGCAAACCTTTTAGTCCAAATGAACTTGTAGCCAGGGTTAAAGCTCACCTGAATCGTTTTGACAGGCTTACCGGCAAGAATAAGAAGGCAAATCATGAGATTCACATAAAAAACCTTAGCATAAATCAGGATTCACGCAGAGTCTTTTTAAATAATCAAGAAATAAACCTCACCACCAAGGAATTTGAGATATTAAATTTTCTGGCGTCTCATCCTAATATTGTATTTAGCAAAGAACAATTATATGACCACATATGGGGAGATGATTCTTACGGAGATATTGCCACGATTGCCGTGCATATTAAAAAAATAAGGGATAAAATTGAGAAAGACCCTCAAAATCCTCGTTTTATCGATACATTATGGGGCTCTGGTTACCGTTTTAATAGCTAAATAGATCAGAAAACTAACTCGATACTTTTCTGTAAAATAGTTTCCAATAACCTTTTTTCTATATCCATAATGTCTATACGTTACAAATATTTAAACTTATTTCTTATCTGTATCAATTTATTTTTTTAGTTTTAATAATTATTATTCCCCGGTTCTACCACCCTTAGTTCATATTTTCTTTAAAGGAATCTTTTAGTTGCTGATATATCTGCAAGAAAACCTTGTATTGTTTTTCATATATCTCGTTCGTTTCGGAATAATTGATTTCCCGGTCAAATTGGATTATCTCGTTAACTTTATCCTCGATAGATGGATATAGACCTATAGCTTTACCGGCAATAAGCATGTTACCCACCAATCCTGTATCAGCCATCTGAACAGTATGAATTGGTTTTTTCAGTATCTTACCTAAAATATCTAACCAGTAAGGACTTTTTGAACCACCTCCTACTGCTCTTAATTCATTGATTTTAATGCCCAGTGATTCTACTGTTTCTAAGTTATTCCGTAAGGCAAAAGAAACACCCTCCATAACTGCTTTAATAAAATGTGCTTTTTTGGAAAACAGGCTAATACCGAAAAATACTCCTCGGGCATAAGCATCCCAATAAGGGGTTCTTTCTCCATTTAGATAAGGCAGAAAAATAAGACCGTCTGATCCATCAGGAATATCTTGAATTGATTGGTTGTATTGTGAAAAAATATCTTTATCTATTTCTGATTCTTTGTTGTCAAAAGCATTTCTAAACCAATTTAATGATTCACCTGCAGTCTGCAGAATCCCGAGAGTTATCCATTTATTTCGTAGACAATAATTCCAGCATAGGGTTCTCTGGAAAGAATCAACAAGTGGTTGATTTGAACACACAGACACAACACCGGCAGTCCCGATAATGACTGTTCCCTGGCCATCTCTTACCATTCCTGCACCCAGTGCAGCTGCTGAATTATCTGAACTACCATTTGCTACAGGAATACCAGCAGGGATACCGGTTAATTCTGATACTTCTTTACTTACTTCTCCCATAATTATATCAGAAGGATTAACTTCCGGGAAAAAAGAAGAAGGGATATCAAAATAATTCAACATTTCATCTGACCAGTGGCAATTTCCAACATCAAAAAGCAATGTCCCACTTGCTTCAGAATAATCAGTCATCATTTTACCGGTAATAAGAAATTTTAAATAATCTTTTGCAACCAGTACATGCTCTACTTTTGACCAGATGTGTGGCTCATTTTCCTGGACCCATGCTAATTGGGGGGCAGTATAGGTAGTTGTAGCAAAATTGTTGGTTTTTTTAAATATAAATTGGGCATCCTCTGGCTCTTTGGTTATTTTTTGAATAATTTTATGGCTTCGCTGATCCATCCAGGTAATTGCTGGTCTTAGAACATGAAGATTTTTATCCAGTAATACATGGGTATGCATCTGGCCACAGATACCAATTGCAATAATATCCTTCATCTTTTCTTCATGTTGGCTATTCAACTGTTGACATATAGATAAAAAACTATTCCACCATTCTTGTGGTCCCTGTTCAGCAAAACCTGATTGGGGGGCTAAGATAGGATATGATCGGTAACCGGTCGCGATAGCATATCCTGATTCGTTAATCAAAGATATTTTCATTCCTGTCGTACCTAAATCGATGACCAAAAAAAGTTTCATTTTACTATATCCTTCCTTTCCATCTTTGTTAAATGTTTGCTACACTATAAATCGTTACCAAAACCATAATATTAATATTATGGTTTTACATTAAGGTTAATAAAAGCTTATTCAAAAATATCAATTTTGTAGTGGTATAGTAATTATTTAATAAATAATACTCATATCAACTATTTAGCAAATTTAGTGCCTTTCGATAAAGAAATTGCCGCTAAAGCCAAAACTACACCGCGTGCTATATATTGATAAAAGGCTGATACTCTTAATAAATTTAATATATTATTTAAGCTGGCCATTATCAGTGATCCAAAAAATGTACCAGTTAATGAACCAAGCCCACCGGAAAAACTCACTCCTCCAAGTACCGAGGAAGCAATTGCATCCAGTTCAAACCCCTGGCCTGCCATAGGATAAGCTGAATCTAATCTTGCAGTCATCATAATTCCTCCCAATGCAGCACAAAAACCTGAGAAAGCAAAGACAAATATTTTTATTTTATCTGCCTCAACTCCAGAATATCTTACTGCCTCTTCATTTCCTCCGATAGCGTAAATGTAACGCCCATAGCGTGTACGGGATAAAATCAACTGGCCTAATATATAAACAATTAACATTATGTAAGCAAGGCCAGAGATTGGACCCCAATAAGAAGCCATTACAGTTAGCTCTTCGGGAAAAATAGAAATAGGAACACCTCCGGTTATGATTAGGGCAAACCCTCTTGCTGCTGCCATCATAGCCAGCGTTGCTACGAAAGAAGGAATCCTCATTTTTGCTACCAGCAGTCCATTAATTAATCCACAACATGTACCTAATAGTAAGGCACATAATATTGCTAAATAAACATTAAATCCAGCTGTTTTTATTAAAGCCCCTACAGCTGCTCCAGAAAATGCTAAAACTGAACCAACAGAAAGATCAATTCCTCCTGTTAAAATTATGTACGATTGCCCAGCCGCTAGAACTGCAATAATAGCTACCTGGGATAAAAGGTTCCTTATATTATTGTAGGTTAAAAAATGGGGAGACAGTACACTGGCTACAATCATTAGCCCTATTAAGGCAATAAATGGGAACATTTCCCTATGAATAAATAATTTCTTAATAAAGTCCGGTAGTTTAATTATGCTTTTCATTGAGTATTTTATCCTCCTGTTTATTATGTTCAACTCCCATTGCACTGGCCAATACCTTATCCTTTTCCGCTTCACTACTTTTATAGCGGTCTATTATCTGCCCTTTCCAAAGAACCAGTATATTGTTTGCCACAGATAATACTTCATCAATTTCAGAGGAAAATATCAAAACTGCCATTCCTTCTTCGGCTAACCGTTGAATTCGCTTCAATATCTCAGATTTGGCCCCTACATCTATTCCCCGGGTAGGTTCATCTATCATTAATATCTTAGGGTTTGTCTCCAGCCATTTACAAAGCACTACCTTTTGCTGATTTCCTCCACTTAATTCTTTGACCAATTGTCTAAAGCTTGAGGTAGCTATTTTAAAATTATCTATCCAGTAATGACAAACTTTTTCCTCTTTTTTAAAATCAATCATTGAGCACCAGGAACAAAACTTATTTAAATCTGGAAAAGTAATATTTTTTGCTACATCCATATTGGGTACAATCCCGTGTAAGCGCCTGTCTTCGGGCACATAAGCAAATCCGTGCCGAAAAGCAATATTTGCCGAAGTAATATTTACTTTTTTTTCGTTAATGTAAATCTCCGGAGCTGATTCAAGCGGCTCAATACCCCATAGAGCCCTGGATAGTTCAGTTTTCCCGGCACCCAAAAGACCGGTAATCCCTAGTATTTCTCCAGACCTAAGTTCAAAATTAATATCTTTTATCCTGGTTCCTATTAAACCTTTTGTAGTTAAATTTCTTACCTTGAGAACAGGGGGCTTTTCAGAATAAAATTCATGTGGGCTAAATCTCTTAAGGGATCGGCCTGCAACCATTGAGACTACCTTATTCATGTCAACTTCTTCTGGAATAACTGTACCAACTAATTTGCCATTTCTTAATACGGTTATTTTATTACAGATTCGGAAAACCTCGTCTAACTTATGTGTAACATAAATCACAATTGCCCCGTTTTTCTTTAAACTATCTATCACCTGGAACAATTTATCAATTTCTGATACCATCAGCGAAGAGGTTGGTTCATCCATAATAAAAATCCTGGCATTCTGGGAAATTGCACGGGCAATTTCAACCCTTTGCTGGTCACCCATACTAAGATTTTCTACCTTTTCGTGTGGATCAATTCCTCCACCCAAAATGTCCAATACTTTTTTAGAGGTTTCATATTCAGAGGAAAAATCCACAATCCCCATACTATTTACCGGTTCAAATCCCAGCATGATATTTTCCATTACATTCATATTTCTCATTAAGCTCAATTCTTGGTGAATCATGGCTATACCGTGCTTTTTTGCCTCGTTAGGATTTTTAATTTCTATATCCTTTTCATCTATTCTGATTTCTCCTGTGTCAGGTAAATAAATTCCATTTAAAATCTTTCCCAGCGTTGATTTTCCTGCCCCATTTTCACCAAGAAGCCCCAATATTTCTCCGGCTTTTACTTCTATACTAACATTATCCAAAGCTTTTACACCTGGAAAACTTTTACATATATTCCTTATTTCTAGTTTCTGCATTCATGCTCCTCCAAACAAACATTCATAATGAAAAAAATTATAGGCGGGCAAAAATGCCCGCCTATTTTATTTGTTTATCTAGGAATAGGTGTAGGAGTTAAAATTAATTCTGCTGCTTGATCAATATTATCCGCAGTTACAACCAAGCTTGGTGTTCCAAGATGAAGAGAACCTGTTGGTTCATAAACCGGGATTTCCTCAGGAGGAACCCATCCTTCTGCCAGGCTTGCATAAGCAGCATGAACTCCCCAGTAGCCCATCAAATATGGTGCCTGTGCAACGGTAGCATCCATCTCACCTTTACGAATTGCTTCAAATGCATCTGTTATAGCATCGAATCCAACAACAACTACGCCATCAGGATATCCAATTTCCATTCCTGCTTCTTTCATTGCAGTAATTGCACCAAGAGCCATCTCATCATTAGCAGTTATTATAGCATCAATATCTTTATCAGTTGCCAGAATATCTTGCATAACATTGAGACCTGTTGAACGGTCAAAATTTGCTGTCAATTTTGCAACAACTTCTACATCACCGGCTTCTCCAAGAGGCTCAAGAATATTCATAAAGCCCTGGCCACGTTCAATTGCTGCTGAGGAACCAGGCGTACCATCAAGCACAACAACTCTCCAGGGTTTTTCTTTTCCTGAATCATCTAACAAAGCTATCATTTTTTTGGCTCCCTCTTCTGCTGCAACCACATTATTTGTTCCTATATAGGCTACCTGACCAACATTTCTGACATCCCTATCAGCAGTGAATACCGGAATGCCTTCTGCAATAACCTGCCTCACAGCTGGTACTAGGGCGTCAACATCTGTGGGATTCAGTATTAAAGCATCAATTCCTAATACAACTGAATCTTCAACCTGACGAACTTGTTGGGCTGAATCATCTTGAGCATCATAAGTTAAAACTTCTACACCCAGTTCTTCAGCTGCATCTTCTGCACCTTTGACCAGGTCTACAAAAAACGGATGGGCCATATTACAAACCAATACGGAAAATTGCATATCACTAGCTGCAGAAGCTCCTGTAAACATTGTTCCTATCAATAGTAAAACCATTAGTATTCTTAAAAAATGTTTTCTCATTTAACACACACTCCTTAAATTAAAATTTAAATACAGAAAATAATATTATAAAATAATAATTTTTCTATAAATTCACCCCCTTTACTATTTGATGAGTCTATGTTCTTTCTGAAAATTTATATTATTTGTATTTAATTTCTGGCATGTTTCACCAATTACCAATTGAGCAGGAATCCTGATTTCTTTATTATTTCGGTAATTAGCATCATTAATCATTTTCATTAATTCGCTCATTACTACCCTACTAATCTCTTCTAATAATTGCTTTACTGTAGTCAACTTTTTAAAATAATTATCTGAAGTGCCGTCAAAACCGATAACAGATAAATCGCCAGGTATATCTAAACCCAATGATAATGCTCCAGAAATAATACCCTCAGCCATCAAGTCATTAGCACAAAATATTGCAGTTGGCATTTTGTCCAGTGATAAAAAATATTTTATGGCTTTAAGTCCGCTATCTTTCTTGAAATCACCGGTAAAAATATATCTTTCATCAAGAGGTAACCCGTATTTTTGCACAACGTCTAAATATCCTTTTTTTCTTTCATCTGCAGTCTTTATACCCTCAGGCCCCCCAACAAAAGCTATTTTCTTATGCTGTAAACCTACCAAATATTTAACAGCTTCATTAGCTCCCTCTCTATTAGCAGATGTAACCAATAAATAATCCCGATTACACTTAACATAACGATCTATGCAAATTACAGGGCATGAGTTATCTATTTTATTGATTGTATTGGCTGATACGCCTTCAGTCATAATCAATCCAGCGATTTTACTCATATTGATATAATTAATATACTTTAGCTCCCTTTCTCTACTATTGTCAGTATCACATATTACTAAAGAATAATTTTGATCAAAGGCTAACTTATTTAACTCCCTTATTAACCCTGTGAAAAATGGATTCATAATATCAAAAACAAAAAATGCTATGCTATTTGATATTTTTAAACTTAAATTTTTAGCAATTTGGTTAGGAGCATAATGGTATTTCGCAATAACCTTCCTGACATTTTCTCTGGTATTGCAGGAAACCTGTGTAGGTGAATTAATTACCCTGGAAACAGTAGCTGTAGAAACATTACATATTTTCGCTATTTCTTTTATTGTCATTGACATGGATCATTTAACCTTCCATCTCAAAATGGTAAATAAATGATTATTTAAAATTAGTGCAGGTATTCATTACTGTGCATCAATATATACCTTTATTCCACACTCCAAACCAAAATTTTTTAAATAATCAATTTCTTTTTTATTTACTGCCTTAAGCTCTTTTAGCCTATAATCACGACCTAAACCTTCATATTTACTTTTACCCAATCGGTGATAGGGCATAATTTCAACTCTTTGAATATTTTTTAAATTACTTAAAAGTTTATATATATCTTTTTGTACATTATTTTCATCATTATAACCTGGCACAAATGGTACTCTTACAATTATATTATTAAAAACCTGATTAAGTCTTTTTAGATTATCGATAATTAGCTTATTGCTTACACCAGTATACTTTTTATGCAAAATCGAGTTAATATGCTTAATGTCATAATAAATCAGGTCAGTATAAGGTATAATTGAGATAATATTGGACCATCTTGTAAAACCACATGTTTCAATTGCTGTATTGATACTTTTTTTTTACAAGCTTTTAAGAATTCCCTGGTAAAAACCGGTTGAAACAATGGTTCTCCACCGCTTAGAGTGATACCACCACCGGAATTATCATAAAATTCTTTATCCTTCATTATCCTTTGCATTAATTCTCTAACTGATATAATCTCACCTATCATCTCAAGAGCATTATAATAGCAAGCTTCAACACATTTTCCGCAACCATTACATTTATTTAAAGATATCTTCAAGCCAAACTCTTTATCCGATTTTATAGCCTGCTGTGAGCATTTTTCAATACAGCTTCCACAATGAACACACTTATTTCGATAATACATAACATGTGTTTTTAGCTGATGGCTCTCCGGGTTCGCACACCATTCGCATCTTAAGGGGCATCCTTTTAAAAAAATCAAAGTTCTTATACCCGGACCATCTTCAGTGGCAAACCTTTTTATATCAAAGATTTTACCTTTTCTGTTCTCATCAACTAAAATATTTGTTCCATTATTCATAATAACTAATATTTCTCTCCATTCAGTGCCCTAATTAGTGCCCTAAATATTATTTATCTGACGTTTCGAATTCCATTCTTTTAATAATGTCATCCTGGAGTTCTTTATTTAGGGGGGTAAACAGAGCACTATAGCCAGCAACTCGTACCATCAAATCCCTGTATTTTTCAGGCTTTACTTGAGCATCTTTTAGCGTCTTTGTTCCTACCACATTAAACTGGACATGATATTGATATTTTTTAAACAATGTTTTAATCAAACCCAAAACCTGCATTTTGCCTGCAGATCTCTGCAAGATTTCTGGTATCAGTCTTATATTAAAAATAGCTCCTTTTTGGAACCAGATACTCGGTAACTTCCCAACCGAATTTATTACTGCAGTCGGACCATGTTGTTCTGCACCATTAGAAGGTGACACTCCATTATTAAGCGGCTCTCTATCTCCTCTACCATTTGGAGTAGCCCCTACAAAACTGCCAAAAGGTATATTTCCGGTTACAGAACTCTGACTATAAGCAAATGTACCTGGGATAGGTCCTTTTCCATATCTTGAATTTTTAAAATCTTTATGGTAAGTAGAGCCAATGTAATCCATTACCAATACAGTCCATCTGTCTGCCTTTTCATCATCATTGCCAAATTTGGGTACCTTATTTAAAAGCATCTGCTTGATTTCTTC
>Ga0334896_1001390_pt1 | contig 21230 bp, 19 predicted proteins | sample GraSluR3_MG_8_FD_207734 | JGI IMG/M metagenome (GOLD analysis project Ga0334896, IMG submission 207734) | Sludge microbial communities from methane-producing bioreactor in Wageningen University, Netherlands - Granular Sludge_27_06-R3 | ecosystem: Engineered > Bioreactor > Anaerobic >... | reverse complement strand
AAAGGTGAACAAGCACACATTGCCATGGAATCCAGATGCTATAATGGTTCTCTTAAGACATTGAAAGCACCAGAAAGTCTTAAAAGTGCAGGAGCCCGTAATCTAGCCCTTCTGGTTTCATTTGAAGTAGTTCTTCTCATTGGTGTATACCTTACAGGGAACTTTAGAGTTGTCTGAATTATGAATTTTTTTACTTTTTGAAGATAATGTTGACTAAAATATTAATGAAGTATTATGTAGAGAACTCAAGATTCCTTTTATGTAGTTTTAAGCAAGAAATTCTATTGTTTTTAAGTTGACGTAACAAATCATCAACAAAACTAGATTTATGGTGAAATTGTTCACAAAAAATCTGTTTAAATATTTACTTCTGTGAAATAAATAACAAAATTAAATTATGCAAGAACAGGAACAATATTCCATTTCTCAAATTCTTTCAAATGTAATTAATAATATAGAAAATCTTTAAATAGGGGAGAATAATACCACTAATATAAAAATAAGGGATAGATAGTGCCAATTGAAGGGCACCATTCATGGTTTTATTTATACCATTTCTCAATAATTGGTTTCTGGATTGAAATTCACTATCATTATTACAGGAGATACCACAATGGACTCTGAATTTATACAAGACAAGGAAATAATCGTAGCTTCTAACCGAGGACCAGTAGTATTCAAACGAAATGCAACAGGAGAAATTGAACTGATAAGGGGTGCAGGGGGAATAGTAGGGTCAATGATACCCTTTTTGAAAAAAACTCATGGTACATGGGTTTCTTCGGCAATCGGAGAATGTGATCATTATATGAACAATAAATATAATGGTAAAGTTCCCATATCCTCAGATAACCCTGAATATTATGTTCAGTTTGTCAAAACAGAAGAGGATGTTTATAATAGATTTAATGGTAAATTTGCAAATCCTTTATTGTGGTTTATTCATCATTCTATGTGGAATCCGCCATATTCTCCTTGTGCAGATGATGAATTGCATCAAGCATGGGATTCCTATCAACATGTGAACTCCATGTTTGCAGAAACCATAGGGGGAGATATATACAAATCAGAAAAAACTCCCATAGTAATGTTACAGGATTACCACATCTATCTGGCCCCTAAAATGATAAGAAAGGCGCATCCTGATGTTTTGATGACTCAATTCGTCCACATTCCCTTCCCTGCCCCCGAAATATTCCAGCAACTACCTAACCACATGCAAACTGAGATATTGGAAAGTGTGTTGACCAATAATGTCTTAGGATTCCATATTAAACGGTATATGAAAAATTTCCTGCGAACTGTAGAACAAATCCTGCCCACTGCATCTGTGGATGAATTATCAGGAGATATTCTGTATGAAGGTCACATCTGCCATGTAAGAACATATCCCATCAGTATTGATATAGAAACACTCCAAAAACAAGGACAGGCCCCGAATGTTGCCAGTAAGGAAGCTGAAATAGATGAGATAGTTGGAGATTGTAAGCTAATCTATAGGACAGATAGAGCAGATTTATCTAAGAATATTATCCGAGGATTCCAGGCTTATGATATGTTCCTTGAAAGATATCCAGAATGGAAAGAAAAAGTTAAATTCGTGGCAACTCTAATGCCATCAAGACAGGATATAAAGATTTACAGGGAATACACAGATAATATACGAGATATAGTTAAAAATATCAACGAAAAACATGCCACACTGGATTGGGAGCCTATTAAATACATTTGTAAGGGAGATTTTGACTTAGTAGTTGCTCTTTTGAAAAGATATGATGTCTTGATGGTTAATCCCATCTTAGATGGAATGAATATTGTAGCCAAAGAAGGGAGTGTTTTAAACGAAAATAATGGTGTATTGATTCTTTCTACTGGGGCGGGGTGTTATGAAGAATTAAACGATGGTGCCATCTGTATAAATCCTTATGATCTAAGACAAACTGCTGAATCAATCGAAATGGCCTTATTAATGGATGATAAATCCAAATCTCATTTACTTGCCGAGGCAAGGGCAGCTATTATGGGGAATGATCTGAATAAATGGGTTTCTGATCAGTTAGGGGATATTGAGAGGATCATGTACGAAAAACAACAACTTAAACTCAAAGATCGTGAAGAAGCAGTTCGGATGAATTAAATGTTTTTTTAAAGATGATTTAAAGCAATAATAATCCTCGGTAACAATTGAAAGGACTGTGTTTAATACGATTCAACTGTATGATTTTTTAAAAATAGCCGAAAAAGACAAGGCCTTGCCAAATGTTATTGCCTATAATAGAATTGATGGTCCAGGGTCCAGTTTAGATTTAAACGAATTTCAGCAGGCTTTTTGGAAATTACCAGATATAATAGATCAAGAGGATCCTGCTAGTAAATGGACCCAAAATCTTCCAAGAACAGTAGGCATAACCATCGATACTGGGACTAAAATTGAGGCTCATCCATTTGATCAGGATCTTATAGCTGTCAAATCTGTAGAATATGGAACAATAGTTACTGCTCATCCGGGTGAAGTAATCCCTGTTAAAGAGAATTGGTTACTTAAAATAATTGAAATTTTTAATCTTTCTGGGGTAATGTTCGTTTTAAAGAATTTAAGAGAAGGTATACACTCTTCAGGACTGGGAGGATCATCAACTGCAACAATTGGTGTGTGTATACTAGCAAATGAATTGGCAGGCCGACCATTCAAGAAGATACAATTGCTTTCTTTAGCTTCTCGAATTGAACAGGGTTTGGGATTAAGTATCACTGGAACCCAGGAACAATCAAATGTTCTTTTTGGAGGAGTAACTGATTATGTTTGGTTCCCGTGGGGAATGCCGGGACATCCTGGTACGGGTTATGGTGAATCTTTACGTTACGAACTTGTAACACCAGCAGATTATGGACTTTTAGAAGAAAGAATGGCTATTTTTCATTCTGGGCTTCATCGCCAGAGTTCAGAAGTTAACCGGTCATGGATGGAAAATCTTTTAACTGAAACTGGATACAAATTACATTCACAAAAAATGAAAGTAGCATATGAATATCGTGAGGCACTAAGACTACAAAAATGGGAAAGAGTCTCAGAATCGATAGAAAAATACCGTAAAATACGGACAAAAATATGTGAAGGTTATATGGAAAGTTCCTGGGAATTATTGGAACGTGCTAAAAATTATAACTCTACAGCTTTCCCTCTGGGTGCTGGGGGAGGAGGTGGGGTGTTTTTATTTTCCCCTGAACCTGAATCATTGGAAGAATTGCGCGAGGATATTAAGGATATTTATAATGAAATTCCCTTTAGAATACTTTCTAAGGGTCATGAAATTAATAATTGTAATAATATGGATATTTATTGAGATTTTTGGTCACAGGTTAGATTGGCAGAATACATCAAAAAAAAACGAGTTATTTTTAGTTATCTCTATTTGGTTTTAATTAATTCAACATTATTTTCGATAATCTTTTTTAATTTTATCATTGTTTTTAAAACTTCTGAGCTATTTTATTGACATTTATTCGGTCTTCATCATTTAGATCTAAGTAATCATCAATGGCATTTAGAAAATCACCGTATGTTAAATGTATAATCTCACTTTCCCATCCCAATTGGCAACATTAACAGAAAATAGCTTTATCTCTTAAACTAACAACTTTAACAGCTTCTCTGACATCCTCTATGTTAGGGATTTTTTCAAATGCCCTGTTGATAGCAGTTTTTTTGTTCCTTTTTATTCTGGGAGTTGAAATATCAAAATAGTGATAAAATGCGGTTATAACTTCCAAATATCCTTTTACACTATTTTCTGACATGCCTTTTTTTCCATATTTTCCACGAAATCGAGAACATAACTACTAACTTTCCTATTCCTAAGACGTATTCCTTTATCTTATTCGCTTTCTGCTTCTTCAATTAGTTCAGAAGGCCCTTTACCGACATAATTTGAGTAATCTCTAATCCTACGCGCATATTCATTAATTGTTGAAGTTCTAATTTCTCTAGAACGAATAAAATCTTTTATGCAATGATCATTTTTTATATGATCTACGCTAAATTTCAACTGAAACACCTTTATACAGTTTATAATCAACAAGTAATAAAAATGTTCACATGGGTATGATAAAATGAATGTCATAGAAACCAAAGATGTCAGTTATAAGTATCCTGATGGCACACCTGCCCTGGATAAAGTGAACTTCCAGGCACCAAAAGGTAAAATAGTGGCCCTTCTGGGCCCTAATGGCGCTGGAAAATCCACACTTTTCTTACATTTTAATGGAATACTTAGACCATCCTCTGGAACTGTAATGGTAAATGGGGAAACCTTAGATTATGCTAAGAAAGCCCTGATGCGTGTTCGCCAGAAAGTGGGCATTGTATTCCAGAACCCAGATGACCAGCTTTTTGCCCCCACAGTGGCAGAAGACGTGGCTTTCGGACCACTAAACATGGGCCTGGAACAGGATGAAGTGGAAAAAAGGGTGGAAGAAGCCCTGAAAAGAGTGGGAATGGAAGGGTATGGAAAAAGACCACCGCACCACCTCAGTGGGGGTGAGAAGAAACGGGTGGCCATAGCCGGGATCCTGGCCATGCGTCCGGAGATAATGGTCCTGGACGAACCCACCAGTGGATTAGATCCTAAAGGAGCCTCCCAGATCCTGCGCATACTCTACCAATTGAATAAAGAAGGCATGTCAATAGTAATATCCACCCACGATGTTGATCTGGTCCCCTTATATGCTTCAAGTGTTTATATCATCAGTGAAGGTCAGATAATTAAGGAAGGAACACCCCAAACCGTATTTGATGATGAAGAAACCATCAGAGGTGCTAACCTCCGCCTCCCAAGAATCGCACATCTCATGGAGATTCTGAAAAAAGAAGATGATCTGCCCTTTGATAAACCATACTCACTAACTATTGGAGAAGCCAGAAGAGAAATATTAAAACATTTAGATGATTAATAGCTGGCTTGAATACATTTATTTAATAAAGATTATCTATTGGTCGTTTTTTAAGGTTTTAACTGTAAATGTGCCCTTAATAAGATGTTTTTAGTGTTTAAGTTTTTTTTTCTTCTATTATTTTAAAAAAATATATTAACAAAATGTGTTTTAAAATAGTTTATGCTTAGCAAAATAGACCTAGTTTTAGGATGCTTCATTGTTGCAGTGATTATAACTGGCAGTTTTGGGAGTTTTCAACCGGTAATTGGTTCTGATACTCTTTACCAGACCTCAACGTATAGTGATCTTGAAAAAGGAATTTTTGATGGGAATTTAACTATTGGTGAACTGGAAAGATATGGTAGCACTGGTCTTGGAACTTTCAATTCTCTTGATGGTGAGATGATCATCTTGGATGGTGTGGTGTATCAAATTAAATCTAATGGCACAGTTTGGAAGGTTCCGGATAATCTGAAAACACCTTTTGCCTTTACCACCTCTTTCAAGACAGATCAGGTTTTTCTAATAAACAAATCCATGAACCTTACCCTTTTTGAAGAATATATGGGTCCTTCTTTAACCAGTCGTAATGTTTTATGTATGATGGTTGTTATAGGAGATTTTAGTTATCTTAAACTACGCAGCCCTCCGTCACAGAGCAAGCCATACCCCAATCTTACCGAGGCACTTAAAAATCAGAGTGTATGGGAATTCAAGAATCAGACCGGGGTCATGGTGGGGTTATGGTGCCCTGAAAGATATGAAGGTACTAATTTCCCGGGATTTCACTTCCATTTCATATCAAAGGATTTGAAAAGAGGAGGACATGTGCTTGATTACCAGTTACAGAGAGGATTGGTTAAAATGGATTACACTCCTCATTTTGCACGGATCCAGTAGATAATACTATTTTTTCATAAAATATATTTTTTTTATAATTGTTTTTGCAGCATCACCATATCTCTGCATAATCTTCCATCTTCGTAGATGGGTTCTGGATAATTATCATCGAAGAAGTTTTTCTTAACATCAAAAATTTCAAAACCCACCTTCTGATACAAATTAATTTGTTTAATTCCACAATCACCAGTTCCAATGATAATAGTTTCCAATCGTCTTTTTTTTGCCTTAAAAATGGCATCTTCCAATAGAAACGTACCAATACCTTGCCCCTGGAATTTTTGATCAACAGCAATATACTTAATTTCGATATTTCTTTCATCAATGGACTGCAGAACGTAAACTCCCATTATTTTATTCTGTTTTTCTAAAACAAATATTTCAGAATCTTTAACATGTTTATCAATGGCTTCTATTGTTTCTTCTGCCAGCAATAATAGATCATATGGGATTTTTTCATATGTGTGAAGTTTTCTCACAGATTCTGTGATATTATTTGAATTCATTTATGTCCCCTAATGAATTGACTTAGTAATCTAATTCGGGTTGTTCTTGGTATAGAATGGAAAGTTTTTTAATGAAAGTTTCTTCATTAATTTCCCTTTTGGCAAAGCTCAGTTGAAGATTCTCTATTTTCTGAATGTAATCCAATTCTTTATGATAATTTTCTTTAGCTTCATCCAGAAACTCGGGATTACTTTCGGATTTTCCTCCAGAAACAATATTCTCATATCCTTTTTTGGAGCCTTCTCTATTAGCCTTTGAATGTTCCTTTATTTTAGATATAAGGCTTTCACTGGACTCACCACTCTTTACTGAGTTAATCAATTCCTGATCAAACTCAGCAATCCATGGGGTATTAATTAAAGAGGATATGGCTATTATCAATACCAAAAATCCAAATATTCCTATTCCAATTAGAAATATTTTATTAATGCCTTTTTTCCTGATTTCTTCACCACAATTCTGGCAAATAGTGGCTTTTTCTTCATTTTCAGCATTGCAGTGTTCACATTTAACCATATAAATAACGTCCTCACATTGAATAATTAAAAAAAATAATAAAGGTTAATAAGCAATCTTAATGGCCTTGGTGGGACATGAAGATGTGCAGAACCCGCATCCTATGCATTTTTGGTCGTCCAGTTCTACATTCCATTTTTCATCAACGGTAATGGCTTCTACTGGGCAGAGGCTGTAGCATTCACCACAATCCATGCATTTATCTTCATCCTTTTTAACCACTTTTTTAATGGGGTTGAGCTGGATTCCCTCTTTCTCCATGTATTTTATTCCTTCTTCTGCTTCACTGCCACTGATCTCTATTAACATTTTACCACCCTTAGGGGTGATATCAGCTCGCAGAATGTTGAAGGTCACATCATAGTCCTTGATCAAATCGGATATCACGGGTTTGCTCACGATTCTAGGTGAGAATTTTAGCCAAGCTTTCACTGGGAATCACCTTCCTTATTATTTTGGGAGCACATAAGTCTGGATATATCCTCAGCGGTGATCATGCCCTTAACCAGGTTTTCCCGGTCAACTATGGGCACACCAGATATTTCATTTTTGTCAATACGCCGGGCAATTACCTCCACTGGGTCATCCTCCAGGGCAACGATCACTTTTTTGGTCATCACTTCTGTGAGTTTCTTACAGCCCTTTGCCACGGCATGGGCAATATCCCAGGAGGTTACAATTCCCATGAGTCTTCCAGAATGGTCCACCACTGGCAAGTGGTTGATGTTGTTATCCACCATTTTCCGCGCAACACCTGAAATAGCTTCTTCGGCCATGACAGTTATAACGGGTTTGATTTTAATATCTTTCACCATTATGGATGGCCTCTTAATCATGAGGGGCGCCACAGTGCAACCTTCTGATGGAATTTTTTTAACAGGATTGGTTAAGAGGAAATCTCCTTTCTCAATCCAATTTTTAAGTTCTTCAGCAATTTCCAATGCCTTTTTGAATGAAGAAAGTGCGGAGGTTGGAACTTCCCTTCCGTTAATTTCAATCTTTCCAGTACGGAGTTCCTGGTAATTGGTCTCACGAATTACTGGTCGGCTCCGGCGTGGAACACCATAATCATAGATTTTACAGGTTATGTCCTGGTCACTGATACCGGTACTTTGAGCTATCTCCTCGTTAAGGATGGGAATAGGAATACCTGCCCCTACATATAAGGTGGGACCGTATTTAGGCATGGTTGCTCCCCTTAGATAATCTGAATCCATCTTTTTCAGGTCACCCTGAAGCATAAGGGTCCCTGCAGAACCCGTGGGAACACCGTTCTTACGTTCCCCTTCAGTTGAGTGTTGAGTTCCTTCACCCATAATGTAGCCCTGGCCTCCGCACAGGAATATTCGGGTTCCAACACCAATGGTTTGGAAGTAAGGGTCATTTAGAAGTGGGCTGAGTTCCCCCGCACTGGAATAACTTACATTACCCATCTGAGGTAGTAATGTGCCCAGGTAAGTGTAAAGGGTTTCTTCAGTAGAATTGGTGGCTACAGCGTAGTTTTGATAACAGTTCCGTGGATTAACCATGATGGCCTGGTTTAAACTCTCCAGGCTGATAAATGTGTGAACATCTGTACGGGGGTAACAATCGGTTCCGAAGGCCTCTGCCACCAGTTCAACTTCCTTCCCACGTACCAAGTCTTCTAGTAGATGAGCACCCCCGTAATCCAATCCAATATCCGGGTTGCGATGGGGTTGAGCTGCCCCTAAATATGCATCCACCGCTGCCATGCCAGAGTAGGCCTCCACTCCATTAAGGTAAGTTCGGCTCATCTTGATGGGAGGGTCTGAATGTCCGAAGTTGAAAAATGCACCAGAGGAACACATAGCACCAAATGTTCCGGTGGTTACCACATCCACCTCTTTTGCAGCTTCTCCTGCACCATTCTCCTGCACAATACGGGTCATCTCACCAGCAGTAACCACTACTGCGTCCCCGTCTTTGATTTTTTGGTTTATTTCCTCAATGGTCTTCACTTTTTTCACATCCGGTGCTTATATAATAGGTAAAAGTATTTTATCAGAAAGAAATAACATTTATGATTTCTAAGCTATTTAAACAGAACATCCTATATTTATTTTTTCCTGATATAAATTTATAATTCTCCCCTGAATTCATATAATTATAACCTTAAATAATAAAATCTCTAATCTTAACTAATTATCTGTTAAACCATAATAAAAATAATCTCATAAAATTATATGTCAGGAAGATCATATTAAAAGTGGAGATATCATGAAAGAGGAGTTAGATCTGGACTTACTGGATAAATTATTAAAATCAGTTGAAAAAAACGTTGACTATGCTGATATAAGAGTCAATGAGAGTGAAAACACCGTTATTGTAATGAAGGATGGTAAAATCCAGGAGATCCGCTCAGGTTCAGATCAGGGCGTATGTTTACGAGTTTTAAAACAGGGTGCATGGGGTTTCTCCTACACCAACCAGTTAGATAGACTGGATAATCTCACAGAATCTGCACTTAAACTGGCCAGCGTCCTTACCAGTGATGTGGAACTGGCTCCCGCAGAAATCAGAACTGACAAAGTTAAATCAAACGCCCGGATCAAACTATCCGATGTTCCACTTGAAGATAAAAAAATTGCTATGTCTGATGTGGAACAAGCAGCTAACCTGGATAAAGTGGTGAGCACCACTGTAAACTATGTCGATGCCGAGGGCACCACTTATTTCCTTAACTCAGAAGGATCATCAATAAAGATGGAAGAAAACCGAGTGGCCCTGTTTCTGAATGCAGTGGCAGCATCCGAAAATGGTATTCAATTTGGACATAAAAGTACTGGTGGTGCCAAGGGCTTTGAGGCTATCCAAAAAGAGGATCTGGAATTAATGGGAAGAACTGCAGCTTCCAAGGCAGTCAGGTTACTGGATGCCAATTCTCCACCTTCAGGGCGCTTCCCAATCATTATGGATTCGGAACTCACCGGGGTTTTCATCCATGAGGCATTGGGCCATGCATCCGAGGCAGACCTCATACTGCAGAATGATTCAATTCTCAAAGGTAAAATGGGAACTAAGATTGGCTCCCCACTGGTAACAATTGTTGACGATGCCAGTATGGATGCCTTTGGATATTATGCCTATGATGCAGAAGGAGTTAAAACCAGTAAAAATGTTCTGGTGGAAGAGGGGACATTGGTATCTCTTTTAAGTTCCAGGGAAACCGCTGCCAAACTCAACATCCGGCCAAGTGGAAACGCTCGCTCGGGGGTTGGAGATCAACCCATAGTTCGTATGAGCAACACATACCTTAAACCGGGACAGATGAGTTTTGAAGAACTTATTGAAGGTATGGAAAATGGAATATACCTTAAAGGATCAAGAGGCGGTCAGGTGGACACTGGTAAAGGTGTTTTCCAGTTTAATGCAGCTGAATCGTTCATGATAGAAAATGGCCAGGTTACAGATCCGCTTCGGGATGTTTCCCTATCTGGAAACATACTGGAGATCCTGCAGAAAGTGGATGCTGTTGGTTCGGACTTCCATATGGGTGTGGGATTCTGTGGTAAAGCCGGTCAAACTGCTCCGGTGGGGGATGGAGGGCCTCACACCAGGGTCAGCGAAGCAACGGTTGGTGGTGCCCAGTAATGATAACTGATGATGATGGACAATTTCTGGTGAAACTGGCCAGAACTGCAATCGAAACCTACTTAGCCAACGCAAATATCATAAAACCTCCAGAAGATACTAAACCTATTCTAAAGGAGGACAGGGGTGTATTTGTAACTCTACATCGTAATGGTGAATTAAGGGGTTGTATTGGGTATCCTGAACCAGTGAAACCCCTGGCAGAGGCAGTGATAAATGTTGCCATCAGTGCAGCTACTGGTGACCCACGCTTTCCCCAAGTAACACTTGCGGAGATGGGCCAGATCCAGGTGGAGGTAAGTGTCCTCACCAAACCCGCCCTGATTTCAGTTCAAAAACCTGCTGAATACATGGATAAAATCGAGGTGGGCAAAGACGGCCTAATTGTTGAGATGGGAATTTATCGTGGTTTACTTCTTCCTCAGGTTCCAGTGGAATGGAAGTGGGATGTTGAAGAATTCCTGGCCAACACTTGCATGAAAGCAGGATTATCTCCTGATTGCTGGTTACAAGATGGAGTGAAAATCTATAGCTTCCAATCTCAAATATTCGAAGAATAATAATATTTTTAAATCAGCAATGTTTTTATCATCTCCTAAAAAGAAAGATATTGTTATAATATCCTGAAAATAGAAACAAAATATCTAGAAAATTAATTATTAATCTTAAAAAAAAATGTGATTTAATGTTTTTACCTAACATACCAACACCGGATGAGGTGCTTGATAAGGGATTTCGACGAGCGAAAAAGGCTGCTGCCCGGGTTCGCACATCCAAAATTCATCGTCAGAAAAAATCAAAACGAATAGAAGAAGTAAGAGTCCAAACAGCCAGCCAGGTGATAAGGGAAACTTTTGAGGATATTCTCGAAAAAACACCCCATATTGAAGAACTCCCCATGTTCTACCAGGACTACATTGACGTTGCAGTGGGTGTTGATGAACTAAAAAAGTCTCTGGGAGCATTGAACTGGGCCAATGGTGTTTTGGAAAAATTGCAGAACCAGTACACACATCGCATAAGAAGATCACCTCCAGAAAACGCTGCACAGATTCGTAAAGCAGCATTCGGAAGAATAGCTTCAGTTGTGAACCGCATAAATGATGAACTTGACTTTTTAAACTATGCAAAGCAGAAGCTGCGTAACATTCCAACAGTGGATGTTGAAGCCACCACTGCGGTTATTGCTGGATTTCCCAATGTTGGAAAATCAACACTCCTCCGACAAATTACCAATGCTGAACCTGAAGTTGCAGATTATCCTTTCACTACTAAAGGCATTCAAATAGGGCATTTCGAGCTGCGCTGGCAGAAATATCAGATTATAGACACTCCAGGTTTATTGGATCGTCCAGTTCAAGATATGAACCCCATCGAACTCAATGCCATGGTAGCACTGGAACACCTGGCAGACCTGATATTATTTATATTCGATCCATCCCAAACATCAGGATTCCCTGTGGAAAACCAGGTAAACCTTTACTGGGAGATAAAACAAATATTCCAGAACACCCCTATCTTCCCACTGTTTAATAAAATGGACCTGGTGGAAGATGAAGAAAATGTTAAGTACATTGAAGAACATATTAATAAAGAGGATAAGCCACTTATGGTCGCTGCATCTGAAGGTACTGGCATATCAGAGATAATAGAAAAACTGCAGGAATTTAACAGAAAAATCAGGGACAAATAGGAAGGCAATGCAGAGATTTTTATTGCATTGTTTGTAAGTTCATATGATTATTTCATTGACAAATTACATTATGAACTCCATATCGCACCAAAAAGCAGCGGATTTGAATTAATTAACAGGATGAGAGGGATTTGAATGGATCAAAAGAAAAGATTAGATAATAAGAATAAAGACGCAAAAGAAGAAATCCTTTCCAAAGCTGGCGAAGTAAAAGAATCTGTCTCAGAAAAAAGTGTGGAAGTAAAACAAAAAGCTTCCGAAGCTAAAGATTCAGTTTCAGATAAGAGCAAAGAATTAAAAGAAAGTGCATCTGAAAGAACTGAGGAATTACGTTCCACAGCTGAAAAGATGGTTAATGATTTATTGAGCACTTTACGAGAAAAACAGGAAGACCTTGGGAAAACCATCACCGAGTACACAGCACCTAACACACCCTATGTTGATTTAATCAGCACCCCTACTGAATTTATTATCATTGCTGATCTGCCAGGTGTTGAAAAGGAAAACCTATCTGTTGATGTCACCAACGACTCTGTAACGATTAAAGTAACCTTCCCTGAAGGTATGGAAGGTGAGGGAATAAATTATATTAAAAGAGAAAGAGGATTTGGTGAAGTCGCACGTAATCTGGAATTACCCTACGAGGTTAAGATAAAAGAGGCCAGTGCCAATTTTGAAGATGCAATGCTTACCATTAAACTCCCTAAAAAGATTGTAGAAACCCAAAAGCTGGAAATAAAATAGTTCTGGGAAAATAAGGGCTTCCCATTTAATTATTTTTTTTAAATTTGAGTATTATTCCACTTTTTATAGTTTAACAACTATATTTTTTTAGATAAATTCAGATTCTATAATTTCAAAAAGAAATTCAATACCTTACCTTCCCTATATGTCTGGTACTGCCTGGGTCCTCGCCATTATAGTGTGCCAAGTAGTAAATGAACCATTCTAAGGGCACTACCAGTACGAATGGTGATAAGAGGGGGTTAATATCTGCATAGTCCTGCATTCGATAAATTATGTTTTCAGCACCTATTTTATTTGAAAATTCTATTGATTTATGGGTGAACTCATCTCCAGGATACCCAGCATCCAGAAAAACCACGGGAATATTTTTTTCCACTCTTTCAATGAGCCCATGACGGAATTCTCCGGAATATAAGGGACAGGCATGTTTAAGAGCTCCTTCCATGAACATGGTCATGGCCAGTTTGTAGGCCAGACCATAGTTGGGACCGCTTCCCATGGCATAAAAAATATCATAATCTGCGTATTTTTTTGCTAAAGCTTTATTTTCGTCTTTAGTTTTATTTAAAAGGTCTTCTGTGATTGATGGAATTTTTTTCAGATCACCAATAACTTTCTTGGCAATTGAGGAATCTTCCATACTGAATAATATCTGATACAGGCTCATTAATTGAGTCATATATGTTTTTGTCCCCAGTATAGCGTTCTCCCGACCGCAAAGAGTTAAAACAGAATCATCAGACTCTTTCTTCATGGTGCTTTCTGCTTCGTTAACTATGGAGACGGTGTAGATGTCCTCTTCCTGGGCCCTTCTCATGGCAGCTAGAGTATCAGCTGTTTCTCCAGATTGAGATGTTAGAATAACTCCCGCATTTTCGCTCTGGAGTTTTTTATGATAAAAAAATTCGTAACCAGTAAAAACCTCCAAATTACGGTTAGACACCATTTTCATAGCATCAATAGCTGAAAAACAGGTTGATAGAGAGCTTCCGCACCCTACCAGATATATCTTGTCAAATTCTCTGAATTTCTCACTTATTTCTTTCATATGAGATTTTTCAGCGTCAATGGTCTTCTCTAAAGAGGTAGGCTGTTCCATCATCTCTTCATACATTTTATAATGCATAGGATCCCTCAATAATTAGATAGTGGTTTTAAGTAAGTATAATAATAATTAAACATTTATGCATTCATTAACGATTATTGGATTATATATTATAATTTTGATTATATTCAAATCATGTGTAATTTATATCTGGTCTTTTTCATTGATACATCTGTCTTCTAATTCTCTTTTTAAATCCTATTTTCTTTAACCCATATATTTCCTATATATTTATAATATAATTTCTCTTTTACACCAGAGTTATGCATTGAAACTGGAGTTTGATATTCCAAATTTTGCTGTCTAGAGTATGCTTAAAACAGAATTATCATTCTAGAAAAACAGATTAAAATAACCATCACTTTTTTAGGTTGGTTAGGAAAAGTTTCGCAAGACATATTGCCAGCTCCGCCACTTCTACAGGGTTTGTTCCCAGAAGTACAATCATGGGTTCCTTTCCCCAGCCCCCAGTATGATATATAACATCGGGAATAGCCTTTAGATTTTCCATAGCAATCTTAACACCCCATGAAATAGTACTTCCCTCTTCCTTTTCTATTTCAACGGGTTCCTGGTTGCGGTCATAACTGGCAACAACTAAACCTAATTTCTGACAGATCTCCACCAGATGTGGGTGATATTTTATATTGAGTGCACTGCGTTTGTCAGGATCATATTTCATCATACTTAAAACTAGTCTGGCCATATGGGATGAGGCAGCATAATCTGGCTGAGCAACAGCTTTGGGCAGACCATTAACAATAGTTATACGTCCGGGTATCCCAGCAACATCCTCTATTGTCTCCGCATTCTTTCGCGCCATTACAATGTTGCTACGCACTTCAGGAATAATCTCTGCAAATTCAGGGGAAGTTTCCAGTATTTGCACAGCCATTTCAAGCTTTTCTATGATCATATTAGAAGCCTTTGAATGAAATTAGTTATAAATTTTGGCGTCCCAAATTTTCCAGCTAAATAAATCTGTAGATATTTTTTAAGCCTTATTTAACTTAGATTAATCATTTGTAGAGAAACCGGAATTTATCCCGATAATTGATATTTAGATGATTATTGTTGGTGTTCCTATTTTTAGTCCATTAATTTGATTCAGATATTATCTTGGAAATTCAGAACAGACCCCTTTGGTGCATAGAGAAAGCAATTTTTTTAAAATGCATCAATTTTACATTTTTATTACCATAATTCTAATCAAAGACTTATTAATTTTTCAAGGAATGTTTACTACTCCTTACCATTATTTTTCTTAAAATGGATAACAAAGTTTTTCCTAAAACCATGTGGAGTTTAAAGATGTGACCATATTCACATCTTAACATTAAATCTCGCTGGTCATGATGTGACAGGAGTGGGTTGATGGAGTTGTTTGAAAAGAAATATTATTAAAGGAGGTCATGATTAAAAATTGATATTTCAGGCGTTTTGAATTTAAAAAAGCTTATTCGGGGGTTTTTTTTGCCAAAAATCTATGACAACATTTATATGCAGAAAAGGACGATCTTAATGTGTCAGGAACATCTATCTGTGTTCAACTGACAGCAGACATTGAGGGGGCATATTACTGAAGCAACAATTGCTGCTAGTTATGCTACTCCTACTTGGAGTTGGCATGCTGGCCCCTAGTATAATCTATGCCACCCCTAATCAGTCCGCAACAGAAAATTTCGCGAACGCAACCAATGTCAGTGAAATAGCAGAAAACAACACCAATACATCTACCATTCAGAATACAACCACTACGGTGGTTAATGATTCAGATATTACTCAGCAAGAAAACCAGACAGCAGAAACGCTCAATAGTTCTCAAAATAGTTCATCCGATTTCAGTAACGGAACAGAAACCATTCAGAATTACACAGCGGCAGCATCAGATGGATTCCAAAATGTCCACGCATTATGGATCAGTGCGGATGAAGTATCGGACGTGAATCTCAGCGAATTATTAAAAGCCGGAATAACGGATATATTCGTTAAGACAAACCGATTTTCTTCTCCAAATTACCAAACTGTCCTGACAGCCATACTAAGTAAGTTAAACGGAACTGGAATAAGGGTACATGCCTGGGTTTCCTGCTTCATAGATGAAAATGGAAAATGGGTAGATCCTCTCGGGGAAACTATCACATCCACAGTCAAAGTACCCTCCACCAAAACAGTGAAAGTAGCCACAAAAAAATGGTATAAAAGCTGGTACAAGGTCTGGTACAAAACTTGGTACAAAAGTTGGTACAAATACAGGGGATTATGGAGATACTCCTGGAAATCCTACTGGAAGTACAGCTGGAACTACCAATGGAAGTACTATTGGTCTTACAGCTACAAAACCACCACTACCTACACAACAAAGACCATAACATCGACAAACACGAGTTTCAATGACGCACTGGTAAGTTACATTGCAGGCCTCGCTAAAAATTACGATATCGACGGCATCCACCTGGATTACGTCCGTTATCCTGGAACTGCATACAAGCATTCTGGTGGAACAGATGCCATCACCAACTTTGTAAAAAAAGTTGATGAGACATTATATTCCATCAGCCCCAAGATATCCGTTTCAGCTGCTCTCATGCCCGAGTGCAGTATAAATGGTTATTATTACGGCCAGGACTATGCTGCTCTCTCAGAATACCTGGATTTCCTTGTTCCAATGATCTACAAGGGAAATTACAACCAGGACACAGCATGGATCGGAACCACCACCAAATGGATTGTAGAACATTCAAGCAAACCAGTGGTGGCGGGTTTACAGGTGTATGAAAGCGATAGTAACGTAAAGAAATTATCTGCAGCAGAAATCAACCAGGACATACAATCTGCCACTTCTAACGGATCATCAGGATACGCCCTGTTCCGATATGGGTTGGTGGATAAAGCCTTCTTTAACCAGTCTACCAGTACAAACACAACCAGCACTACAACCCCAACTACGACTACCACAACCACTACTAGCTCAAAAACAACCAAATACACACTTGCCGATATCATTAACGCAGCTGGAAGAGTTAAGACATATATTGAAACCAATCATGCTCTTCCGAAGTATGTGCAAATGGGATCAGTGCAAGTCACTATGCCTCAGTTCCTGAGGTTACTTACAACAGGCGTATTACAGTTGAAAAATGGAGTCACCACCTCTATAACTTTAAAAAGTACTCAAACAGCACCAAAACCCTATGAGAAAATGACCAGTGGTAACCTGGACAAATCAGGGTATCTTGACCTGGCAAGCCGTATAAAATCCTTCATGGATGCCAATAATGCGGCACCAAATTACGGGTCAACTACTCTAGGAAAAATTCGTTACGAATCACTGATCTACCTCTACAGCAGGGTTATGGCTTTCTACGGAAAAGAGAAGTACTTGCCAAAGTATGCGGTGATGAAACCATGGAGCTCTGTTAGCTCAGGTAGTACGTCAACAAGCACAACCGAGACAATACCAAGTAGTTTGCAGATTTACCTGCAAGTAACGGATAATTGTCAGGTTAAAGACAGTAGTATAGTGGCTATGGCGAAAAGTATAACCTCCGGAGCTACATCCAGCTATGATAAGGCCACTCGCATCTTTAACTGGGTGCGAGACAACCTCGAATATTCATATTACTACAATACCCAGAAAGGAGCTGTTCAAACGCTCTCTTCTAGGAGTGGTAATTGTTGTGACCATTCACACCTAATCGTGGCCCTTTCAAGAGCATCTGGATTACCAGCAAGGTATGTGCACGGGGATTGTTACTTCACTACAAGTAAAACTTGGTATGGTCATGTATGGGCTGAGATATACGTTAATGGAAAATGGTACACTGCGGATGGAACTAGTTACCGAAATTCGCTTGGATCAGTCCAAAACTGGGACACAAGTTCGTGGACAAAAAAAGGGACCTACGCGGAGCTGCCCTTCTAAACCCTTTCTTTTTTTTCTTTTTTTTTGAATACCTTAGCTTGAGCTATATTTAATTAACTAAAATCATGGTTAATTAACTAATAAAACGATTTATCGTAGTTAAATAATTAATAAATCTAATCAATTGGCTCATTGATCTCATCTAAAAATAGGAAAATAAAAATTAATAATAAAAAAGGAAATTACAATAAATTAACAGTGTTTAAAGCTACCTGGGGGAAAATCAGCTTCTTTTATCTTTTTAATGATTTTGCAGGAACTATCCAGGGAAGATTCATGGTAACCATTGATCTTAACCACTTCTGCATTAAGGCTTCTTTCTTCAAGTTCCTTTCGTAACCAATCTAAGTCGAAGTCTTGATCAGGGCCTATGGTAATAATATCGGGGTTAATCTTGCTGACAGTGCTGAACATGTCGGTTTCACTTCCCAGAATTGCTTCATCCACAACTTTGAGCATCTGAACCACTTTCAGTCGCTGCTTCTCTGGGACTATGGGCACCCTTTTCCTGGCACGCACTGTGGACTCACGGGCCACCACCACCACCAGGCGGGCATCATCTCCTCCAAGCTTTTTTGATTCTTCAAGGTAATATCCATGACCTGGATGTATTAGGTCGAATGTTCCAGTTGCCATTATAGTTATGATAGTCACACCTCTCGTAAAATATGATATTGGATGGTAAATTTGGTTAATCAATAGTATGTTCAATATGAGGTATCATTTATAGATGTTTTTATCAAGATAAAAACTATTTGCTATGAATTCCAAAAAAGCATCTTAGCTGGTTTTAATTAAAAAGGTTAACATTTTCATGGGAGTATGGTACAATCCCATGGTGGGGTTTAATAACATTAATTTTATAAATAAGGAATTAGTGAATTGAATCCTTAAGACATATTTAATTTTCTTGAAGTAAAAGAAAAAACAAGTCAACAGACTTTCACTAAAAACTTACACAATTGGTAATTATCATGAGTTCAAAAATCGCCAGAGGAAGCCTAATCATGTTGATTGGGTATTTTATATTTCGTATTGGGGGTGCGTTCTATCGTATTGTCACCGCTATTCTTTTAGGTCCAGCTGGCTTTGGTATACTCAATGCTGCACTTCCTACGCAAGGTATATTGATCCAAATAGCATCTGGAGGTATGCCACCAGCTATTGCAAAGCATGTGTCTGAATATTCGGCTAAGAATGAAGAAGAGATGGTGAAACAAGTAATTCACACATCAATGAAAATCGTAATTGTTCTTGGATTACTTATGAGTTTAGCAATATTTCTCTTGGCAGAACCGTTAGCTTTAGGTTTTTTTCATAAACCTGAAGCTCTTCTTCCTTTAAAGCTCGTGGCTTTAATAACTCCTTTTAGTGTGGTGGTGGGTGTTTTTAGAGGTGCTTTTCAGGGTGTTTTCCAGATGGGAAATATTGTCATCACTAAAGCCTTTGAACAAATATTCATGATCTCCAGCGCAGTAATCCTCATTTTAGTGGGGTTTTATGTTGCTGGGGCAGTAATAGGAACTTCCATAGGTTTTATTGCTTCACTTCTCGCAGGATACTATTTATATCGAAGAGGACTTGGTAAAAGTCTTAAGAATGTGAAGTTGACAGTTACAACCAAAGAGGAACTGGCCTTAGCCAAAACTCTTCTTGTTTTTGCATTCCCAGTTCTCATAACTGGGCTTGCTGAGATTTTATTATTTGATTTAATTGGGAATTATGCGGTATTATATTACATGCCTAGCGAGCAACTTGGATTCTTCGGTGCAGCCACTCCCATAGCACGTTTGCCCCTTATAATTTCTATGTCCGTTGCAACTGCCGTACTACCTGCAACAGCAGAGGCAATGGGTTTGAATAATAGAAATGTACTTGAAAACTATGTGAATCAATCATATCGTTATGTTGCCCTGGTTGTTGTCCCCATGTGTGTCGGAACGATGCTTTTAGCCACTCCGATCATGAGATTATTATATGTTAATCCAGCTTTCATGAATGGGGCGACAGCACTACAGATACTAGCAGTGGGAATGCTATTTTTCACCATTTATACAGTTTCATCAAGCATTGCCCAGGGATTAGGTAAACCTTACCTTCCAATGACGGTTTTAGTCTTTGGAGTAATTTTAGATGTGGCGATGAGCATTTATTTGATCCCTATTTATGGAATTAACGGTGCAGCAATGGCACTAACTCTAACCGCTTTCCTGATAATGACATTTATTGTTTGGAAAACTCTTAAGTTAGCTGATGTAAAATTACAAGTTATGGATTTGGGTAAAATAGTATTGGCAACTGGAATAATGGGGGTAGTGCTTTTACTAATACCGCAAAACCTCTTACTTACTTCTCTACCTCTCAATATTTCCATACCTTTTAGCAATTATATTGCTTTCTTTTTGAACTATGTTATTTTTGCACTGGTCTTGATATTGGCTGTAATTGTTTATGTGGTAGCCATTATACTTGTTGGAGGGCTTAAAAATAGTGATGTAAACGCCCTTCGAAAGTTAGGTAACAAAGCAGGTCCATTAAAACCAACAGTGGATAAATTAGTTTCATTACTGGAAAGATTCGCACACTAATCCTTTCCAGATATCTTATTTTCACATCCGATTTTTTTTTTAACTTGAAAATAACTCCCTAAGCTCACAACATTATTTCTTAAATAAATTACAAAAATGTAGGCATATGATTATTGTTAGGGGAATTGGCACGGGTTCTTATGTGGGAGTAGGCCATGTTAAGAAGATAAAAAATGATGAGGATCTCCTCAATCTTAAAGGAGGGGAGATTGTTGTTGTGTCCACAGCTTCACGTGACATGATATCTTATCTGCACCGGGCGGGGGGAGTGGTGACAGATTATGGTGGTCTCACCAGCCATGTGGCCATTGTACTTAGAGAAATGAAGGTGCCCTGTGTTGTTGGAACGGGTAACGGAACAGAAAAACTTAAAGAAGGAACAATCGTAACTGTTGACGGAAAAACAGGAAATATTTATCAGGGTTTCATGGAACGTGAGGATAAACATGTCAGTTCGGGGGTATACTATCCAGCCACCAGAATCAAGGTCAACCTGAATGTCCCTGAAATTGCATGGAAGGTGGCACCATTGGCTGATGGTGTGGGATCCATCCGAATCGAAAACAGCATAATTCGCACAGGAAAACATCCGAAAACCCTCCTGGAAGAGGGAAAACTTAGTAGAGTTATTACAGAATCAGTAAAAATCATAGCCGATGCATTCCACCCTAAACCTGTATGGTTCCGCACATTTGACATACCTAC
>Ga0334896_1001385_pt1 | contig 21307 bp, 16 predicted proteins | sample GraSluR3_MG_8_FD_207734 | JGI IMG/M metagenome (GOLD analysis project Ga0334896, IMG submission 207734) | Sludge microbial communities from methane-producing bioreactor in Wageningen University, Netherlands - Granular Sludge_27_06-R3 | ecosystem: Engineered > Bioreactor > Anaerobic >... | reverse complement strand
TGTCGATCCAAGGCGCCGCAGGGGTGAAGGTCTCATCCTGGTTGCGGATGAAGCGGCTCATCCGGAACGCCGGGCCCCAGTAGCGGACCGAGCCGTCGTAGTCCGGGCTTCCTTCAAGACTTCGCAGGTGCGGCCGATTGGCCAAGGGGATACTCTCGGCATGATTGCCAGGCAGGCCTATGGCGCAGTGAACGAAGGCCTATGGGAGGCCCTGGTGGAGTACAACAACCATCCCGATAACGAGAACCGGTTTGCCAACCGCTATGGACGCCCCCTGGACGTGAAGGACCTGCCAGTCGGTTCGGCCATCCAGGTGCCGCCCCAACAGATCCTGATGCTGATTTTTCACCGGGTGGAGATGGCAGACGCCTCCCTTGGACGGTAGCCGGGGGGGGCCTCTCGAGGCTGACCCCGGCGCGGCATCACCGAGCCTCCACCTCCAGAACCCACATCGCGCTGACCACCCGGTCGGCCATGTCCTCGCACTCGCGCTGCTGGGAGGCGACGTACTCCGCAAAAAGCGCCCGGCGCTCCGGGTGCAGTTGGGCGAGCTCTGCGGCCCGGGCGGCGATCGCGGCGGTGTTGTCGTCGTTGACCGATTGGATCTCCTCGCCGGCACGCAACTCCGAGAGGAGCTTCAATCCAGCGTCCTGGAACGCCCGGGTCCAGGCATCCCTCGTCCAATACTCCCCGTCCAGACGGGGGGCGTCGACGCCTTCCAGGATGTAGCCGTCGTCCACGATGAGGGATCCCCCGGGTCGGACGGTGTCCTTCAGCTTCCTGAGCGTCTGCCCGGGGTCTCCCAGGACGCTGCCCACCGCTCCCAGGATCGTCAGGTCATGGTCCTTCTCGGTCCGCACCGCCTGGTGGAGGTCCTGGACCTCGAACCGGCACCGATGCGCCACGCCCCATTCCTCGGCCTTGGTCCGCGCCACCTCGATGAATCCGTCCATCAGGTCGTACCCCTTGACCGAACAGCCCGTCTCGCGGGCCAGGCGGATCCCGACCGCGCCCTTGCCGCAGCCGAGATCGAGCACCTTCCAGCCGGGCCCCGCTCCCAGGCCCTTCGCGACCTGGACGATGTCGACGGGATTGGAGCCGAGCTCCCACAGGTCCTGAAGCAGATAGGGCAGATACGGCAGGATCTCGAGCGAACTCGCCGTCAGGGACCTGGCCAGCTTCTCCTGGACTTCCCTTTCCACGGGGCCTCCTCCGATTGTCCGACGTCCAGCAGCCTCCACCCTTCATTCAAGCGCCGGGGCTTCGTCTCCGCCAGCCTTCGCAGGAGTCTCTTGGGAAACATGACGGAGAGCCGTCCACCCGCCCGGGCCCAGGCCCGGCACCTCCGCCGAGGAGCTGGCCCGCCACCTGGTGCGGGCGGGCAGGGGGTCCGCGGTGGCACCGCGTCTGGAAGGGCCACGCCGACAGCGCTGTCCCAGTCAGAGCTCCGCTCCACCGCCACCGGCCAGGAACGCAGCGATCGCCGCCTGCTGGATCTCGTCGACCTGGGCCCCCTTGCTGCGCATCCGCTGCACCGTCGACCGCCAGCCGGCTTCATCGTGCCGGGCCTCCTTGACGCGCTCCAGCCCATGGCAGTTCGCGCATCGCTGTGCGATCAACGCCCGGGGCTCGACGGGTTGGGCTCCTCCGTCCATCGCGGCCCCCGGCTGCGCCGTCTCGTCACTCGACCTCGAAGCCCCCGGCGTGCTACCGCCCGCGCTCGGAGACCTGGTCTCGTTCGAGCAGGCCGAAAGGACGAGTGTGGCGACCAGCAGGGCCGCGAGGATCACGTGGTTTTTCACCAGGTTTGGCATTGCCCGATCTCCTCTCGATGTCTGTCGCTCACGGCAGAGGCCGGCTTCCGCTGGGGCTATTCGTGCCCGCTGGCGTCGATGCCTCGTCACCGGCGGGCAGGACCTCGCCGACGTGACACTGGGAGACCAGCCGCGAAAAGCCAGTCACACCCCCGGGGCTTCGTCTCCGCCAGCCTTCGCAGGACTTTCCTGGGAAACGTGAGGGAGAGCCGTCCACCAGGCCAGCAGCCTTGAAGAGGATTCCTCCATGTCCGAAGGGCTCCAGACCCCACGCTTCCGGAAAAAGCCCCGCCAGATTCGACACTCTGTTCGCCTAGCCAGCGTTTCGATGTTGAGATAAAATCAATCGTCGCAACACGCGGGTGACGGGAGATCAGACTTGTTCCTCAAGCGCATCGAGATGTGCGGATTCAAGACCTTCGCGGAACGGACCGAGGTGGAGTTCGTGCCGGGCTTCATGGCCGTCGTGGGCCCCAACGGAAGCGGCAAGAGCAACCTGACCGACGCCATCCGCTATTGCCTGGGCGAGCAGAGCACCAAGACGCTGCGGGCCACCCGCCTGGAAGAGCTGGTCTTCGCGGGCACGCCCACCCGCCGGGCCTCCGCCCTGGGTGAGGTCACCGCCGTCTTCGACAACTCGGACGGCCATCTGCCGGTGGACTTCAGCGAGGTGGCCATCACCCGCAAGACCACCCGCGACGGCGACTCGCAGTACTTCATCAACCGCACCCCCTGCCGCCTGAAGGACATCCACGAACTCTTGATGGGCTCTGGGATCGGCCCGGGCTCGTTCTCGGTGCTGGGCAGCAAGGAGGTGGACATGGTCCTCTCCTCGGATCCCAAGGACCGGCGCAGCATGCTGGAGGAGACGGCCGGCACCAACCGCTACCGCTTCCGCAAGAAGGAGGCCGCGCGCAAGCTGGAGCACACGGCCACCAACCTGGTCCGCCTGCGCGACATCCTCAAGGAGGTCGAGGGCAGCGTCGAGGACAGCCGCCAGGCCGTCGCGCGCTACGAGCGCTACAAGCAGGCCCAGGACCAGTTGCAGGGCCTGGAGGTCCGGGTGGCCCGGGCCGACATGGAGATCCTCCTGGGGCAGGCGCAGACCGTCCGCCAGAAGGCCGAATCCCTCCAGGCGGCCTCCCAGGCCGCCGACGAGCAGGAACTGAACCTGGGCCTGGAGCTGGAAGAGGCCGAGGCCCGCCGCAGCGAGCGCGACGTGCGCCGCGACGAGGTCCAGGCCCGGGTGGCCGCCACCCGCGAGGACCTCTCGCGGACCCGGGCCTCGCACGAGGGCCTCTTCAAGAGGGCCAGCGAGCTCGAGCACGGGGCCCGGGCCGCCCAGGGGCGCCTGGAGAGCTCGCAGGAGCGCATCCAGGAACGCGGGGTCGAGGCCGAGACCCTGACCCGTGAGCTCCCCGAGCTGGAGCGATCACTCTCGGAGGCCAGGGCCCGCCTGGCCGAGTTGCGCCAGGAACTCGCTGCCTGTCCCGAGGCGCGGGGAGGACCGGGTTCGGAGATCCGCGCCCGCCTGGCCACCCTGGAGCGCGAGCGCACCCAGCTCAACGCCCGCCTGGAGACCCTCAAGGCCCGCACCGAGCAGGAATCCACCCGCCGCCAGGAGGCCCTGGACCAGGCCCGGGCCCTGCGCCAGGAGGCCACCAGGCCCCAGATCGAGCTGGACCCCCTCGAGCCCGCCCGAGCCCAGGCCTCCGAGGCCGCCCGACAGGAGCAGGCCATCCTGGAATCCCGCCAGGCGGCCTCCCAGGCCCTGCAGCAGGCCCGCACCCAGCGCGCCGAGGCCGAGAAGAGGCGCCGTCCCATGACCACCCGGGTCATGGAGCTGGAGGCCATCCTGGAGGATCGCGCCGGCCTGCCCCCGTCCGTTCGCACCGTCCTGGCCTGGAAGGAGCCGGGCACCGTGGGGGTGGTGGGCGAGCTGATCCAGGTGCGCGAGGGCCTGGAGGTGGCCATGGAGGCGGCCCTGGGCGGACGCCTGGCCGACGTGATCACCCGGGATCGGCACACCGCCTCCCGCCTGGTGGATCGCCTGAAGCGCGAGCGCGCCGGCCGGGTCACCTTCTGGCCGTTGGACCTGGAGCGCCGCGAGACCGATCCGATTCCGCTGCCCACCCGCGAGGGCGTGGTGGGCCAGGCCATGGACCTGATCGGCTTTGCCCCGGAGCTGCGGCCCGTCCTGGCCCAGATGCTGGGCAGCACCGTGGTCATGAAGGATCTCCCCAGCGCCCTGGCCCTGTACGACCGCTGCCGGGGCCGCCGCCCCCACGTGGTGACGCTTCAGGGCGAGTACCTCTCCCCCACCGGCGCCCTGACCGGAGGGTCGCTGCGCGGCGACCGCTCGGGGATGCTGGCCCGCCGTCGCCAGCTCGAGCAGGCCCGCACCGAGCTCAAGTCCCTGGAGACCGACCTCGCCCGGCTGCACGGCCTGGAGGAGACCGAGTCGGCGAAGCTCACCGAAGCCGAGCAGGCCCTCTCCCGGGCTCGCGAGGACGCGCGCCGGGCCCGGCAGGTGGTGGCCGACCTGGAGGCCGAGCTGCGCCGTCAGGAGAAGGACTCCCGCCGGGCGCTGCTGGCCGCCGAGAAGCTGGAGGCCGAGGCCCGCAGCCTGGAGGAGAAGGGCCAGCGCCACGAGGTCGAGCGCAAGACCGCCCTGGATCGCCTGGACGTGCTGGGTGAAGAGTGGGATGACCTGCGCGAGAAGCTCACCCGCTCGCAGGAAGAGGAGGCCCGCCAGCAGGTGCAGCGCGAGAGTCTGCGCCGGCAGGTCATGGAGGCCGAGCTGGAGGCCGAGCGCCGCGCCCAGCGCCTGGCCGAGCGCCAGCGCGAGATCCACCGCGTGCGCCAGCGCCTGGACGAGCTGCAGGCCGACCAGGTCGCGGCCGGCGCCGAGGTGGAAAGGGCCACGGTGGCCCGACGCGAGCTGGAGCGGGAGGGCGCCGAGCTGCAGGCCCGCATGGATCTGCTGGCCGGGCGCCTGGTGGAGGAGGAGAAGGCCCTGGCGGAGGTGCGCCAGGAATCCTCAGGCCAGGACGACCACCTGAAGTCCCTGCGCGCGCGCCACGCCGAGATCTCCCGCCAGGCTCGCGAACTGGGCGAAGACCTGCATCGCCACCAGGTCGAGCTGGCTGGCCTGGAGGCCCGCCTCGAACAGGCCCGGACGCGCCTGGAGGAGGTCGGAGAACTGGAAGAGCCCCCGGAGGAGCCGGCCGACTTCGATCTGGAGAAGGCCCGCGCCCAGGCCCGACGCCTGCGCGGCTTCCTGGAGAACTTCGGCAGCGTGAACCTGGGAGCCCGCGAGGACTTCGAGAGACTGACCACCCGCCACGTCGAGCTGAAGGCCCAGATCGAGGACCTGGAGGAAGCCTCGGACGGCCTGAAGCGGATCATGGCCGAGATGGACCGGGCCTCGATCGCCCAGTTCCAGACGGTCTTCCAGCAGGTCAACGAGACCTTCGGACGCCTCTTCGGCGAGATCTTCGGAGGTGGCTGGGCCCGCCTGGAGCTGTGCAACCCCGAGGATCTGCTGGAGTCGGGCGTGGAGATCGTGGCCTGCCCGCCGGGCAAGAAGCTGCAGAACCTGACCTTGTTCTCTTCGGGCGAGCGGGCCCTGTCGGCCATCGCCTTCCTGCTCTCGCTGTTGACGCACAAGCCCAGCCCCATCGTGGTGCTGGACGAACTCGACGCCCCCCTGGACGACGCCAACGTCGAGAAGGTGGCCACGCGGTTGCTGGAGTTCTCGACCTCGTCGCAGTTCCTGGTGATCACCCACAACCGCAAGACCATGGAGTTTGCCGACCGCCTGTACGGCGTGACCATGGAAGAACCCGGAGTCAGCCGCCTGTTGAGCGTCGAACTCCGAGGCGAAAACGGTGAGAAGCTCGAAAGAGGGGGTCCTGGCGCCCAGCGCGCCGATTCCCGAACCCCGGAGGCGGTCCTGGCATGAGCCCCAACCCGAACCGGCTGCTCCAGGCCCTGGAGGAGCGCTTCCTCCTGCTGGTCAGCATCCCCCGCAACGACCTGACGCTGGCCCGAGCCGCCGCCGAGGCCGGAGCCGACGCCATCAAGGTGCACCTGAACTGCCAGCATTTCGCCAGCGGCACCTGCTTCGGCTCGTGGTCCGAAGAGAAGGCCGTGATCGCCGAGATCCGCAAGGCTCTGGAGATTCCCTTGGGGATCGTGACCGGCGCCGAGGAGCTGCCTTGCGACGAGGACCTCCCCGAGATCCGCCGGGCCGGCTTCGACTTCTGGGACCTCTTCGCCCACCACACTCCGCCGGGCTACCTGGACTGGCCGGAGATGGCGCACATGGTGGCCGTCGATCCGACCTGGACCCCGGAGTTCGTCCAGGACCTGGTCGGGTTGGGAGTCCAGGTGATTGAGTCCTCGATCATCCCTCGCCCCCAGTACCGCACCCGCCTGACCGCGGCCGACCTGACCCGCTACGCCGCCCTGGTCCGCTCGGCCCGGGTCCCGGTGGTGGTGCCGACCCAGAAGGCCGTCCGCCCCGACGAAATCCAGTATCTCCACCGGGTGGGGGTCCGGGGCCTGGCCATCGGCGCGGTGGTGACGGGGCACGAGGTGGAAGGCCTCCGAGCCGCCGTCGGAGCCTTCCGCCAGGCGATCGACGCCCTGCCGCGTCCGGCGAGATGACCCCCACTTCCCAGAGGCTGGCCCTGGTCCCCCTGGACGACCGGCCCTGCTGCCGGCTCTTCCCGGTCCGGCTGGCGGAGATGGCCGGCCATCACCTGGAGATTCCCCCCCGCCGTCGGTTGGGGAAGTACCTGGACCCGGGAAACCCGAGCAGACTGATGGACTGGTTGGACGCCCGCCTGAGGCGTCGACCGGGGTCCCCGACCGGCCTGCTCCTCTCGCTGGACATGCTGGTCTGGGGAGGGCTGGTGGCCTCCCGCCGACTCGACCTTTCCCCGGCGGATGCGCTGAGAAACTTGAAGCGCCTGGCCCTCCTGTCACAGCGCCGGCCCACCTGGGCCTTCATGAGCCTGATGCGCACCGCCCCCACCCAGACCAGCCTGGAGGAGGTTGAGCAGGCGACCCGGCTGACCGAGCTGGCCCTGTGGATGTCGCGCCAGGCTCGTGACCTTCCCGGCGCCGACGAGAAGGTCCAGGCCCTGCTCCAGGGCATCCCGGCCCCATGGGTCGACGGCTACCTCCAGGCCCGCAGGCGAAATCTGTTCCTGAACCTGACGGCCCTGCGCCGCGCGGCCGAGAGCGATTGGCGCCATCTCCTGATGGGCATCGACGACAGCCGCACCGAAGGCCTGAACGTCCTGGAGGCGGCCCGCCTGGAGGCCGCCATCGGCGAGTTGAAGGCTCCGGCCACGGTGGCCCCGGGCACCGACGAGATGGCCCTGCTGATGCTGGTCCGGGCCCTGGCCCCGGGCACCGAGCTCTTCGTCCGCTTCTCGAAGAGGTCCGACCTGGATCGAGTGACCCGCTACGAGGACCGCAGCCTCTCCGGCGTGGTCCAGGCCCAGGCCCAGGCGGCCGGCATCGAGTTGAGCGCTGGGGCCTCGCGCCAGTTGTGGGTCTATGCCCCCCGAGGCGAGCAGGAGGAGGCCAGCAGACAAGGGAAACCGCGGCGCACCCGCCGGGTCGTCCGCTTCGTCGAGGACCTTTGCGACGCGCTGGACGGGGGCGCCTGCGTGGCCGTGGCCGACGTGGCCCGCGCCAACGGGGCGGACCTGGCCCTGGTGGAGGAGTTGCTCCGCGCCGGTGTCTTCCCCCGGCTGGCCGGCTACGCCGGCTGGAACACCGCGGGGAACACCCTGGGCACCGCCCTGGCCTGCGCCGCCCTGGTCCCGGACAAGCCGACCCCCACCACCGAGGGAGCGCGTCTGAGCTTCCTGCTGGAGCGTCTGGCCGACGACGCCCTGTTCCAGGCAGATCTGCGCCAGGAGATCTCGGCTCCGCTGGGCGGTTCCTTCGTGCGCCTGGAAGGCGCCCGCCTGGAGGAGACCCGCAAGAAGGTCCAGGAACTCCTGGGCGAGCGGGTGGTCCGTCTCTTCGAGGAGCACTTCAAACCGACCCCCTTCGAAGGCCACCGCCCGCACCTGACCCGGGTGGCGGTCGATCTGCCCTGGCCACGGACCTTCGAGGTCGAAGTCGAGGCCCGGATCGAGTACCAGCGCCGCCGTGGCGGTGCCTGAAGCCCCTGTCCCGCGGCCTGCCAGGTGCTTGAAATCGACGATTGCGGGGGAAATTTCACAAAGCGCCCCCGGTTCACGGAAGGACCCGGGCCAGTTTTCGTCCTATTTTACGCCTTCGATTGATTCCTGGAGGCGTCCATGACCCAAGATAGCCATCCGCAGGAGAAGACCCTCTTCGGGCACCCTGTGGGACTGTACACCCTCTTCTTCGCCGAGATGTGGGAGCGCTTCTCCTACTACGGCATGCGCGCCCTGCTGGTCTTCTACATGATCAAGGGCTTCCTCGGACTGAAGGACAACGAAGCCTACGGCATCTACGGCGCCTACACCTCGCTGGTGTACGCCACCCCCTTCATCGGGGGCATGCTGGCCGACAAGATCTTCGGAGCCCGCAAGTCCGTGGTCCTGGGCAGCCTCCTGATGGCGATGGGCCTCTTCATGCTGACCCTCCAGGAGCGCAACGCCTTCTTCGTGGGCCTGGCCCTGCTGATCTGCGGCAACGGCTTCTTCAAGCCCAACATCTCGACGATGGTCGGCGCCCTCTACCCCAAGGACAGTCCCCAACGGGATGGCGGCTTCACCATCTTCTACATGGGGATCAACCTGGGCGCCGCCATGTCGCCCCTGATCTGCGGCTATGTGGGTGAGACCTACGGTTGGCAGTACGGCTTCGGCCTGGCCGGGATCGGGATGCTGGTGGGCCTGGCGATCTTCATCGCCCCGACCCTGCTGACCCAGATCCTGATCGGCCTGGGCGCCCTGGGCACGGCCACCTCCCTCTTCTTCCTGCAGAACAACCCCTACCAGTTGACGGTGAACATCCTGGTGGCCCTGGCCCTGCTGACCTCCGCCAGCGTGGCCGTCCGCGCCCTGGGGCAGGGGGGGCTTCCCGCCGACGCCGGGCGGCCCCGCGACCCCGAAGCCGCCAGTCGGACGGTCTTCGGATTCCTGCGTCAGGATCTGGCCATCCTGCTGGGCCTGCTGCTCGTCATCCCGATCATCGCCATCCTGGTTCGCCACGACACCATCGCCGGCTACACCCTGACGGTCTTCGGCACGGGGGCTCTGGTCTGGCTCTTCGTCGAGGCCATCCGCAGCCCGAAGATGGAGCGCGAGCGCCTGTACGTGGTGCTGATCCTGATGTTCTTCTCGCTGCTGTTCTGGGCGTTCTTCGAGCAGGCGGGAAGCTCGGTCAACAACTTCACCGACCGCAACGTCAACCGCGTCTTCACCGAACAGCAGGTCACCGCCGAAGACGTCGGCAAGACGCTTCAGATCAAGGTCAGCCAGGCTCAACTGGGCCTGCGCAACGGCGACACCGTCTTCACCCTCGACCAGCTCAGCACGCTTCGCGAGTCGAAGCAGGACACGGTGGACTGGGCCATCACCGAAGAACACGTGGGCATGACCGTCCAGGGGGCAGAGGTCCCGGCCTCGATCTTCCAGGCGGCCAACCCGATCTTCATCCTGACCTTCGGCCTGGTCTTCACCGGCCTTTGGAGCTTCCTGGGCGCCCGGGGCTGGGAGCCCTCGACGCCCGTGAAGTTCGCCATGGGCCTCCTGCAACTGGGGCTGGGCTTCGGCGCCCTGTGGATGGGAGCCCAGAGTCACGACCCGCGGGGCATGGTGGCCATGAGCTGGCTCTTGCTGGGGTACCTGCTGCACACCACCGGTGAGCTCTGCCTCTCGCCGGTGGGCCTGGCCATGATCACGCGCCTCTCGCCGGCCCGCATGGTCAGCACGGTCATGGGCGCCTGGTTCCTGGCCACCGCCTTCTCCAACTACCTGGCGGCCATGATCGCCCAGTTGACGGGCGTCCACGCTGGCGAAGGAGCCGAAAGCGTCTTCCCGGCCCCGATCCAGACGGTCGCCATCTACGGGGACGTCTTCGGCAAGATCGCCCTGACGGCCCTGGGCTCGGCGCTGATCTGCTTCGCCATGGCTCCGCTCCTGAAGAAGTGGATGCACAGCGACGCGCAGGACGACCCTCAGACCACCTGATCCGCGTCAGGACCTGAACAGCCAGAAGGCCAGGGGTCCGGTCGCGGATCCCTGGCCTTCCGATATGTCGGGCCCAAGACCGCAAGCCCGAGGGGACTGCTCTCGAGAGCGGAACCGCGGAGCCGGCTCCCTCTGCGAAAGCGCCGAACGCTACTGGCCCCGGAATTCCGCCGGGCGCTTCTCGCGGAAGGCCGCCAGGCCCTCCAGGTAGTCCCGGCTCTCATAGACCTCGCGGCGCATCTCCTGGATGCGCTCGAAGGTCTCAGCCGACAACATCTGCCCCTTCAGAAGCGCCCGGAACTGCATCTTGAGCACCTGGACGGCCAGGGGCGCATTGGCTGCGATGGTGCGGGCCAGGTCCATGGTGAACTGGTGCAGTTCTGCCCGAGGGACCACGTGGTTGACCATGCGCAGGGAGCGGGCGCGTTCCGCCGAGAAGGACCGGGCCGTGAAGAAGAGCTCCTTGGCGTGGTGGGGTCCCAGGTTCTTGAGGAAACGCACCAGGCCCGAAGGGTTGTAGGGCACCCCCAAGCGCGCCGGGGTCATGGTGAAGGTGGAATCCTCCGCGCAGACCACCATGTCGCACGACATGCACAGGTCGCAGGCGCCTCCCCAGACGGTCCCCTCGACCATGGCCAGGACAGGAAGGCGGGAATCCTGGACGGCTCGGATCAACTGCTCCAGGGGATCCTCGTAGCCCAGGGGATCGCGCCCCCCCTGGGGGAGTTCGCGGACGTCGTGGCCGGCCGAGAAGACCTTGGCCCCCTCATAGGCGCGCAGGACCAGGACCAGGGCGCCCTCCCTCTCGAGATCGGAGATGGCTCGGATGGTCTGCGCGATCAGCGCGGAGGAAAGGCAGTTGCGCCGAGCGGGGCAGTTCAGGGTGATCACGCCGATGCGCTCGTGACACTGGGATTCGACCAGACGGACAGGACTTGCGGGGTCGGCCTCTTGCATGGATGGAGTTCCTCTCTGGGGCAGGGATGCGTCGAGCAATGCGAAGGCGGAGCAGGCTTCAGACCTGGCGGGTCACCGAAGGCCGGCCGGGCCACCAGTTGCCCGGAATGGGCAGGCCCCAATGGGTCCCTGGTCCGGAAGGGCGATGCTGCTGGCGATAGCGCGCGTTGGACGCCAGTCGGACGTCATCCACCACGTAGAAGCAGCCGGGATCCAACTGGATCACCTTGTCGACCAGGGCCACCATCCCCTTGCGCGCGGTCTGCACCACCAGCAGGTGGATCGGGCCCTCCAGTCCTTCTCCTTGGATGGAGGTGACGGTGTATCCCTCCTGACGCAAGGTCAGGGCTACCAGGTCTCCCTGGCGGGTGAAGACCCGCAGGACCTGCTCGCCGAAGGCCAGGGCCTCCTCGATCAGGATGCCGAGGTAGTTTCCCAGGGCATATCCGGTGGCGTAGGCCAGCGCGTAGACGGGGGCGTCGAGGTTGGTGACCACCTTGGAGACGGCCACCACCCAGATCAGGACCTCGAAGAAACCCAGACCCAGGGCCATGCCCTTGCGGCCGTTGACGACCGCCACGGTCCGCACGGTCCCCAGCGAGACGTCCGCAATGCGCGCCAGGATGATCAGGCACGTCGTGACCAGGACTTCGGAGTTCATACAACAGGTTCCGTTCTTCGTGCTTTCCCGGTCCCGCCCGACCGGCGGCCGGGTCCCCTTCAGAGGCCAACCGTATCACCTTCCGTCAAGAGGATTGTGAACGGAAGGTAACTCCTGGAACCCGCCCTGGAGGGCCAGGGTTGCGGACCGGCTTCCTCAAGGCTGCTGGCAGAGAAGCCTGGCCACCTCGGCCTGGACGCGTTCGGCGGTGACCTCCTCCGCCGGGATCGGCCGGGTCGCCACCAGCTCCACCCTGGAGCGAAGGGGACGGCAGAGACGGCGACGCAGCCGTCCCGGCTGGCGGCTGAAGAGACTGCCCCAGAAGCCCCGAAGCGCCAGGGGCATGACCGGGGCCCCCGAGTCGCAAGCCATGCGCTCGATCCCCGGACGGAATCGGCCCAGGTGCCCGTCGGTCGTGATGCGCCCCTCGGGGAAGAGGCAGACCAGATCGCCCTGTGCCAGGGCTTCAGCCACCTCTCGGAAGGCCCGCTCGACCAGCTCCGGGGCCTGCCGAGAGGAGCCGATGGGGATCACCCGCGCGTCTCGCATCAGGTAGCGGAGTAGTGGAATCCGCGCGTAGGCGTGCCACATGACGAAGCGGACGGGACGCTTGACCGTGGCGGCGATCACCAGCCAGTCCGCGAAGCTGACATGGTTGCAGGCCAGAAGCATGGGACCTTCCCGGGGAATCTCCTCCAGGCCCCGAGCTTCCAGGCGATAGACCCCGTGGGCCAGGAGCCAGGCCAGCAGGCGCAGGAAGAACTCGGGCGTCAAGGTGTAGATGTAGACCGCCACCAGGCCGTTCAAGGCGGCCAGGACGGCAAAAATCGTGCCCACGCGGCACTCCCACCAGGCCAGGACCACCAGGAAGACCACGCCTCCTCCAAAGAAGACGGCGTTCAGGCCCAGGCTCAGGGCCAGGGCCGAAGCGCGCCAGGCCCGGTCTGCGTGCTGCTGGACGGCCGTCCACAGCGGCACCACGAAGACGCCCGCAAACGTCGCCAACAACAGGAGGTCGACCAGGATGCGGACGCCCGCCAGCAGGCCCAGGAGTTGGAACGGACCCAGGAGCGGAGCGGAGGGGGACGGCGTGGGGAAGGAGCGGCTGGCCAGGAAGAGATCGAAGGCGAAAACGGTCATCCCCAGCGAGCCGAAGGGGACCAATCCCACCTCCAGGCGCTCGTAGGAGAGCCGCTCGGAGAGAAGCGCCCCGCAGGTCAGTCCCAACACCATCAGCACCAGGAAGACCCCGACGACGTCGTCGCCCGCGTGCAGGACCTGACGGGTCCAGGGATCCAGAAGCCCCAGGATCACGCATCCGAAAAGGCAGATCCAGGCCACCCCCAGCATGGACAGGTGCAGGACCCGCCTTCGCGCAACCCGGCGAACCGTTCGCCAGGCGGCCCGAAGCGGATTCCAGAGCACCTCGGCCTTGGGGTCGGCGGCGGGGAAAGCCGGGATCCTGCAAGAGGCCCGTTCTCCCATGAACCCCAGGAGCAAGCCGGCTGTGGCCGCCGCCCAGCAGCCCCCTCCATCCCCGTCCCGGCAGGCCAGCATCCAGGCCCCCAAGGCCCCGGCGAGGAACGTCCCGGAGGTCGCCGCCAGGAGGAGGGCGTTGCCGGCGACCCGTTGCTCGCGCTCCAGAATCCGGGGCAACAGGCTGGAGCGGACGGGCCCGAAGAAGGCCGCATGAAGCCCCAGGCCCGCCAGGGACGCTGTCAGCAGCGCCGGGTGACCCGTCACGAGGGCCAGCGCCGCCAGGGCTGAGACCCCCAATCCCGCCCGCTGGATCCGGCGGACCCACCCCGACGTCTCCCGCCGGTCCGCCAGTTGCCCGGCCGCAGGCAGGAAAAGGATCCAGGGCGCCAGGTACAGGGCAGCCACCAGGGCCACCAGGCCGCCCGGCGCCAGAAGGCCCGCCCCGAGCCCCCACTCTCCCAGCCTCCAGGCCAGGCACAGACCCAGGAAGCTCTCGCGCAGGCCATCCCAGACGCAGGTCTGGAGAAGTCCTCCCATCCGGTGCGCCAGGCCCGAGCGACTCAAAGACTGCTCTCTCTCCCAGAACGTGGTCGGCAGGACCAGGCCATCCTCACGCCCCCTCCCAGGACACTCCGCGGCGGACTTCTCCAGGGTTCCGAGCCGGCCTTCCCCCGACACTTCAACGCAGCAGGCCCAGCCGAAGCAGGTCCTGGGCCAAGGGCGCGGCCCCACGGAAGAGCAGAGCGGACATTCCGGCGCGGCGGGCTCCCTCGATGTTCTCGCCCAGGTCATCCACCAGCAGGCAGTCACGAGGATTCAGGCGGGCCATTTCGGCAGCCTTCAGATAGATCTCCCGCTCCGGCTTGCGGCAGCCCATGCGGCAGGAGAGGGCGCACGGGTCGAAGGCACGGTAGACTCCCCGTCCCTCCAGGACCGTCACGTGGTCGTGCAGGGTGTTGCTCAAGGCCCCGACCCGGACGCCCGCCTGCTGCAACGCTCCGACCAGGGCCATCACCTCGAGATCGACCTGGGCCGTCGAGGCCAGCAGGTCCCTCCACAGATGGCGACAGGCTTCGGGGGACACCAGCCGGCCCTCTCCCCGACTCCACAGCGTCTCGCTGACCTGCTTCCAGAAGAGCTGCGAGTCCAGGGCACCCCTCTCCAGATCCGGAACCCTGGCAGCCACCTCGCGGCGCAGGGCCTCCGGGGTGGTCTGGAACAGGGCGCAACCCACGTGGAGGTAGCGCTCCAGGTCGGCCTGGATCACCACGCCCCCGATATCGAAGAACACCAACCGGATCGCCTGGCCCATCCCAGCCGTCTTCTTGACCCCCTGACGCCCCCCTGGCTGTCGAGCCAGAAGAAGGGAGATTCCAAGAGTCTCAAGAGTCGGGCACTTCACCCAGGGGGGCCAGAATCCACTCTCCGGGAGGCAAGCGGAAGCCCGAGGCCGCCACGTGCCCGCCTCCGCCCAGGCGGGCTGCCAGGGCCGAGACGTCGAAGTCCCCGCGCGACCGGAGCGACCACCCCTGCCATCCCCGCGCGTCGATCGACCACATCCCCACGAAGGGGGCCTGCGGATGGCGCTTCAAGAGCTCGTGCCCGACCTCGGAGCGCAGGCTGTTGGGGCAGTTCACGACGGGAACCTCATGGCCTCCCACCCGCCCCAGCCCGGCTCGATCGGAGACCTTGCGGATCAGCATCTCCTGATAGCGCAGCAGGACCCGGCCCTCGGCTCGCAGGAGGATGATGTCCAGCCCCTCCCAGGCGGAGAACTCGAACGGGATGCACGCCAGGGCGTCGTGCACTTCGCGGGATTCGGGCAGCCGGTGGCGCCACAGATCCCAATCCTCGACGTAGGCCAGCAGCTCAGGAAGCGGTTGGCCCGGATGAAAGAAATCCCAGGACAACGCGGCGCCGGAGTGTTCCATGTCGAAGTGGGCGAAATCCAGACCCTCCAGCTCGCGCTGCGCCGACACGTGGTGGTCCAGGACCAGAAGGTCGGCAACCCGCTCGCGCAGGGCCAACAGTTCTTCTCGCGGATAGGAGAAGTCGACCAGCAGGACTCGAGCCTCTCCGGGCAGGTCGGGGGCCGGCGAACCGTGGAAGACCGGCATGTAGGTCGCCCGATCGGCCAGCGCCTTCCAGGCGGCCCAGGCGGCCCCGAAGCCATCGGTACAGTCTGCGTGATACAGGACGTGCGTAACCTTTTGAGGTTCCATGGGTCTATCCTGGCAAGTCTGGATTGAGGCGTGGACGCCCTGAGGGAGATTCCTCCCCGCCTCGGTCGGGGCCTTCCAGCTTGAACCCGCAGGGTCGGGAAGACGGTCAGTCTGCGAAGGGTTCAGGGACATGGGCCCGAAAAGACTGATCGCTGCAGGCCCTCTGAGGCTCCTGGACGACGTCCGTGCAGGGCTTCCAGGGGAAGGGGCTGATCCTCGCTCCGGAAAGGGAACCAGACGTGAAGTTCATCCGGTCGTTCGTGGTTTTCATGCTGCTCGTCGCGATGCCGGCCTGGGCGGCTCCCTCCAAAGACCTCATGACTCGCGCCTTCGAGGCCTACCAGAAGAAGGAGTACCAGCAGGCGGTCGAGCTTCTGGAGAAGCACCTGGCGGCCCGACCCGACGACCCCGACGGGCACTACGCCCTGGGCCTTTCGCTGAACGAACTGGGCCGCTACGGCGAGGCCCTGGAGCACATCCGTCTGTGCCTGGACCAGCGTCCCGACATGACGTCGGCCCGGACAAGCTACGCCACGGTGGTGCAGCATCGAGCCAACGAGCTGGTCAACGAGGGGCTTCTGGACGAAGCCCTGGTCCTGGTGAACGACGCCGTGTCCTTCCTGCCCGAGGAGGCGGGAACCCATTTCGCCCGCGGGGCGGTGCTCTTCGAGCGCTGGCGCCAGAACGAGGACGACAACGAACGCCGGGAAGCCTTCGAATCCTGGAAGCGCTGTCGGGAGCTTCAGCCGGTCTCGGCCACCGGTGAGATCCTGGCGGGCATCGCCGCCTTTGAAAGCCACGACTACAAGAGGGCCCACGAACGCTTCCGGGTGGCCCGCATCATGCGTCCCAACAATCGCTACGCCGCCATGTGGCTGGGCCTGGCCGAGGCCGCCCTGGGCAACCATGAAGAAGCCCTCGAGCAGTTGCGCGAAGCCCAGCAGATGTTCGCCCGGAACCCCTCCCTGCACCGCTACATCGCGGACATCTACGCGATGCAAGGCCACCTGGAGGAGGCCGAAAAAGAGTATCGCGCCGCCCTGGCCCTCAAACCGGGAGACGCCCGGGTCCACGCCACCCTGGGCGAACTGGCCCGACGCTCGGGCCGGACCGAGATGGCTGCCGAGGAGTACGCGCTGGCCGTGCAGGCCCGCCCGACCAGCTACGCCTACTGCTTCCGGCTGGGAACCATCCTGCGTGAGGCCGGCCGGCCCGACCAGGCCATCCAACAATTCCTGCGCTGCCGCGAGTTGCCCGGGGTCTCCGAACTGGACCGGGCCCAGGCCGACATGGAGCGGGCCCTGATCCTGCTGGAGCAGGGCGACCGTGCAGACGCCATCGAGGCCTTTCCCGAGCCCGAAGAGGCCCTGGTCCGCGTCAGCCGCAACCCGCGGTATCTCCTGTACCGCGCCTATGTCGGGCGCAGTCACGAACAGCGCCTGGCAGCCATCCGCCAGACCCTGGACTACACCGGTCCCGAAGCGATGGACCTGCACGCCGCGGCCTTCGTGGCCTGGGCCGAACTGGAGACCTCCAGGAATCGCCGCCTTCAGGCCCTGGAGATGCCGCACCAGGCCTGGCTGCGCACGGCCCCCGACTCGGCCCGCGTGGCCTGGCTGCGCGAGCGCTTCGAAGACACCCGCACCGAGGACATCGAACGGACCGAGAAGCAGTTGGGATCGCTGGGGCCCCTGGCCCTGATCGACCCCATCAAATACTCCGAGCGGGCCGGCTACTTCAACCGCTGCCTGGAGGCCCTGCGGACCATGCAACTGGGCACTCCGGGTGAGCTCCTGGGGCAGGCCCCCGGCAGCCGGCCGGTGGTGCGGACGCTGGTGCCAGCCGAATTGGACCGCAACCTGGCTCGCGACGTCCAGACGACCGTCGGACCCGATGCCTGGATGACCCAGCCGCCCTCCTGGGAGCAGCGCTGACCCGGAGATCGGGCCTCAGGGCCGGATCCAGGAGCAGACCGGACAGGTGGCCGGCTCGTGGCCGCGGGCCGGGCAGTGTTGACGGCCAAACCAGATCATCTGCAGGTGGCGCCGGATCCACTCGTCCTCGGGGAAGAGTGCCTTGAGGTCGCGCTCGGTGGTCTGCACGTTCCTGCCCGAACTCAGGCCCCAGCGTGCCGCCAACCGGTGGATGTGGGTGTCCACCGGGAAGGCCGGAATACCGAAGGCCTGAGCCATCACCACCGAGGCCGTCTTGTGACCGACTCCGGGCAGGCTCTCGAGCGCTTCGAAGGACGCGGGCACCTGCCCCTGATGCTCCTCCACCAGAATCCGGCTGAGTTCCCTCAGATTCCGGGCTTTCTGCGGAGCCAGACCGAGACTGCGGATCATCCCCAGGATCTCCTCGACCTCCAGAGCCGCCATGGCCTGGGGAGTCGCAGCCCGGGCGAAGAGGGCCGGAGTCACCTGGTTGACCTTCACGTCGGTGGTCTGGGCCGAGAGCATGACCGCCACCAGCAGGGTGTAGGGGTCTCGGTGGTCGAGCGGAATCGGGACCTCGGGATACAACTCGTCCAGGATCCGCCCGACCCGCAACGCCTTTTCGGCTCGGGTCATCGGATGTCGACGATCCGCACCGACGGAGGCGAGGGTTGGACCGAGGTCGGGGGCGTCGGGATCCGGACGGCCCTCCACCCCGAGGGACCAGGCACCAGCAGGACAGGTCCGCCCGGCATCCCCGGAGTCCCTGCGAAGGGTGGGACACCGGGGCCCCAGGCCGGAGCCGGCTGAAAGCGTTGGCGCACCATGGCCAGCTCGGCCCCTCCGCCCATCCAGACGAAGACCGCGATCAGGACCAACATGGGGCTGTTGAAGAGGCCATACATGCCCAGGCCGACGGCCAGGACGCGGGCCACCTTGACGGCAATCTCGGTCGCCTTCAGGTAAGGCAGCCGAACAGCCAGAAGGGCCCGAAGGATTCGTCCGCCATCCATCGGAAAGGCGGGGACCAGATTGAAGAGCAGCAGGACCAGGTTGGCGATCACGAACCACTCGACGAACTCGGCCACCAGCATGACCGGCAGGCTGGCCTGCAGGCCAGCCGACACGAAGAGCCCCAGGGCGCCCAGGCAGGCCAGCACGAGGTTGACCGCGGGCCCGGCCGCCGCCACGACGAACTCCTGGAGAGGTCGCTCGGGCATCCTCGCCAGGCGAGCCACCCCGCCGATAGGAAGCAGGGTGATATCCCGGGTGGGGATGCCGTAGTGACGAGCCGCCAGGGCGTGGCCCAGTTCGTGCAGGACCACGATGCCGAAGACCATGACCACCAGCAGGACCGACAAGGTGGCCCCGGCCACCCCCTGGCCCGAGAAGAGCCGGCTCAGGCCAATCCAGGCCAACAGCAGCAAGAACGTCAGGTGGACGTAGACATCGATGCCGGCAAGCTTCCCCATCCGGTAGGACCAACGCAAGGCTTCCGCCTCCTTTCGCGGAGGCTGCAGAGCACCCCGCCTGGATCCATCCTACCCGATGATCCCCAGATCTTGATCAGAACTCCGTCAGAATTGCGTTTGAGTTCAAGGCCCGTCCGCCTGATCCACCACGCTGCGCAGGGCCATCAACTCAACCCCGGCGCTGCGGCAGGACTCCAAGCCCCGATACAACAGGTCGGAACGCCCTTCCCGGGCAAAGCACAGGATGGCTCGCAGGCCCTCCAGATAGACCTCCATCTGCTCTTCGAAGAAGCGGGCATACTCGACCAGCGCGGGGTCCGCCAGCAGGCGGGGCCGGACCTGTCCGTGAAAGGTCGAAGCCACCTGTTCGGCCCGTGCCAGCAGGTCCTCCACCTCAACCTGGACCTCGGCCGGTCCGGCCTGCTCCTCCTCGACCCGGCGGACCAGGTCTTCCAGACGGACCACATGGGCCGGAGCTGCCGGAGCCGACTCGCCTCCGCCGGTGATCTCCGAGAACTCCGTCGGCCCCTGGGCGGAAACCGGCAGGACCGCGCTGCACGTCCCGCAGTAGCGGCTTGAAGGCGAATTGGCGGCTCCACAACGCATGCAGACCGTGCCCGAAGGAGTGGAGCTCGCGTTCTGGAGGCGTTGGCGCATGGATTCGCTCAGGGCCACCAGCCGAGGTGCCGTCTCAGCCAGGATGGACCAGGCCTCAACCAGGTTCTCCCCCTGTGCACCTTGACACCAGAGCTCCAGCAGGGTCCCGGCCTCGCCCTGCCGCGTCAGCAAGTCGTGGAGGGCCTCTTCCTCTTCGGGATCCACCAGGCCGGCGGACTGCGCCAGCTCGTCGGCCAGACCCTGCTGCAGTGCCTGAAAGTGCTCCACCACGGAATGCAGCTCCTCCCGCGGGAGCTGCCCCTGCATGGCCCGTCCCAGGCCCAGTTGGAGTTCCGCCAGGAAGGGAGCTCCCTGGACCGGAGCTGTGGCCTGCCCGAGAAGCTCGGCCTGACAGGCCAGCTCCCTGCGCAGCGAGGTCAGGGCCGCATCCAGGGCCTCGAGAGGTGCGCCGGCAAGTCCTGTGGACCGGGACTCAGACAGAGCCTGACGAGCCGCCAGGTGAAGCACCGCAGCGGGCTCCGGATCCAGGCCGGCCAGCACTCGCAACGGATGACGGCGCAGGGTCTCGATCCGGGCGGCCTCATCCTCCAGGAGGGCCGCCAGATCCTCCCACAGTCGCTCCAGCAACTCCCCGGGCAGGACCACCTCCCGAGCCCGAGCCAGCTCCTCCACCAGAGGGTGGGCTGCGTGGCGCCGGTGCCGGTTGGCCCACGCCTCCATCTCCTGGAGGAGAGGTTGCAGATCGACGGACGCCGGCGCCACCAGGCGCAGGCAATCCTCCAATGTCTCCCGGCGCCCCCCTCGGAGGAACTCCGCCGCGGCTCCCATCCCGGCCTCCAGGTTCTGCAGAGGGGGTTCCGCCGACGCGCCAAGTCCGGAATCCGGATGGAAGAGGGCAAACCGCGCCACCGCCGCCCGCCGTCGGGCGACTCGCGAAGCCACCCCGGGGAAGTCGGCCTGCAGGGCCTGAGCCGCCACGTGACCGTCCAGGACGTTCCGGCCGATCTTCAGGAAGTGGTCCAACTCGGGGTCGGGAGAGAAGAAATCGGCCTCCTGCTCTTCGGAGCGCAAGGCACGCAGGGCCTCCTGGAGCCGGTCGGTGGCCAGGCGCAGGTCCTCGAGGGCCCGCTGGACTCCCACGCTCCTGCCCTCCGCCAGAGCGTTCTCCAGAGCCTGCAGGGCACGCCACTGGGCCTCGGACTCCAGACGCGCCGAGCGCAGCAGTTCCTGGACCCGGCCGGTGCGAAGAACCCCTGGCGAGAGCTGGTCCAGAAGACGCGCGCCGTTCCAGACGAACCACCAGGCTGCGGGCATGGCCTGCCGAACCTCGTCGGGGTCGGCCTGCCCGGCGACAAAGGCTCGGGCCACCTCGACGAGGGTGGCCAGGGGGGGAGGAAGCAGCAGCACGATCAGGGCCTCCGAGAGATGATGCCCCAGGGTTCGCAACCTCCCGGGCAGCCCCTGCGCGAGAACCCCAGGAAGTGGTGGACGGGCCGGAAGACGAAGAAGACCCGGCTGCCGGACAGCCGGGTCCACGTCAGGTTGGGAGGTCCCAAGTCCTGGAGACTACATGAAGAAGAAGGGATAGGGACCGGGAATGCCGGCGGAGGGCATGCCCGGATAGCCGCCCGGGATGCCAGTCGAGGGCACTCCCGGATAGCCGCCCGGGATGCCGACCGGATAGGCCCCCGGGATGCCGGTGGCGGGGTTGCCGTTGTCCAGATAGGCAGCAGGGATTCCGCTGGACGGGTTCCCGTTGTCCAGGTAGCCGCCGGGGATTCCCGTCGCCGGAGCGCCCAGGTTCGGCATCCCGGGCGAGCCCAACGGGTTGGTGTAGGCCGAGGGGATCCCGTTGGACGGGTTCCCGTTGTCCACGTAGCTGCCCGGAATTCCCGTCGCCGGAGCGCCCAGGTTCGGCATCCCGGGCGAGCCCAACGGGTTGGTGTAGGCCGAGGGGAACC